>Ga0066187_1000338_pt1 | contig 16981 bp, 17 predicted proteins | sample WorMetexBAHAMAS1_FD_58706 | JGI IMG/M metagenome (GOLD analysis project Ga0066187, IMG submission 58706) | Marine gutless worms symbiont microbial communities from Max Planck institute for Marine Microbiology, Germany - Inanidrilus exumae... | ecosystem: Host-associated > Annelida > Digestive...
CGCCGGCGCCGGCGGGTGTGACCTACGCCATCGGTGGTGACCGTATCGAAGCCTACGGCGTCGCGGCCTGGAAAGTCGCATGAGCAAGCCGGCGCTGATTGGATTGGACTGGGGCACCACCAATTGCCGCGCGTTTCTGCTGGATCACGCCGGAAATGTCCTGAACAAAGCGTCGGCGCCGAAGGGCATCCTTCAGGTCGCCGACGGCGCATTCGGCGCCGCTTTCGACGCATTGGTCGGCGGATGGCGTGCCGACGCGCCCGACACGCCGGTGCTGTTGGCCGGTATGATCGGGTCGCGCAACGGATGGGTCGAGGCGCCCTACGTGGACTGCCCGGCCGATCCGGCCGGACTGTCGAAGGCGCTGACGCCGGTGTCCTTGCCCGGCACCGGCACTGGCTGGATTGTGCCAGGAGTTGCCGGGCGCAGCGACACCGGTGTGCATGACGTGATGCGGGGCGAAGAGACGCAGATTGCCGGGGCCATCGCGCTATCGGGTTCTCACCCCGGAAGCCAGCTCTTCTGTCTGCCCGGCACCCACAGCAAATGGGTCGCCGTGATCGACCGCCGGATCGCCGCCTTTCGCACGGCGATGACGGGCGAGGTCTTTGGTGTTCTGACGGAGCACTCGATCCTGGGTCGGCTGATGGAGCAGCGCGATGCCGGCGAGTCCGACGACGCCTTCATCGACGGCGTCAGTCGCGCCCGTGACGACGGGGGTCTGCTGCACCATCTGTTCGGCGTGCGGGCCGAAGCGCTGTTCGACGCGATTTCCCCGGCCGCTTTGCCCGACTATCTGTCCGGCATTCTGATCGGTCACGAGATTGCCGGGATCGGCTGGGGCGAGAGCGGGCCGGTGACCCTGATCGGTTCCGATGCACTGGTCGGCCTCTACGAAAAGGCTCTCGATCACCTGGGCAGGCCGGTGTCGACCGTGAAGGACGAAGACGCCGCGGTTGCCGGCCTGTGGTCGGTGGCTGTCGGGGCCGGACTTGCTGGAGGAATGGGATGACGGATCGGAGTCTGGAAGACTGGCTGGCGCCGCTGCCGCTCGTCGCCATCCTACGGGGTCTGCACCCGCATGAGGCGGTGGGCATCGGCGAGGCACTCTATGAAAATGGCTTTCGGATCATCGAAGTGCCGTTGAATTCACCGGATCCGCTCGACAGCATCGACCGCCTGTCGCGGCAGTTCGGCGCCGATGCCCTGGTCGGGGCTGGTACTGTCCTGTCCGCCGATGCCGCAAGCGATGTCGCGGCCGCCGGCGGTCGCTTGGTCGTGATGCCGCATGCCGATCCCCTCGTGATTCGCGCCGCCAAGTCGGCCGGTCTGTTCGCGCTGCCGGGATTTGCCACGCCGACCGAGGCTTTTGCCGCACTGGCCGCCGGCGCCGATGCGCTCAAACTGTTCCCGGCCGAAGCCAATCCGCCGGCGGTGTTACGGGCGATGAAAGCGATCCTGCCGCACGATGTGGTAGTCTTGCCGGTCGGCGGGATCTCCGTTGAGTCGATGAATGAATTCATCGCCGCCGGTGCCGCAGGGTTCGGTCTCGGCTCTGCCTTGTACAAGCCGGGTATGTCCCCCGTCGAGGTCGCCGGACGCGCTGCTGCCTTCCGGGATGCCTGGAGTCGGTGAATTGCGCTGCCCGGCGGCTGCGCCGCCTCTGCGATAAACCGTCGCGCCGGAACGCACGGCGCGGGCCGCTATCGGCGGTCACGCCCCGTCTTTTGGCACTTGCGGTCAGTATCCCTTTGATAATGAGGACTTACCGGCTTTGACACGAGTGCCGGTCTTACTGTATTGCCGCGCGTGTTGAGACCACGGACCTTTTGCTCTTGGCCTTCGATCCCGTTGAAACCTTCTCACTAGCTTTTCTAAGCGTTTCCGGGTTTATTGGGCTCAATTCTTGGCGCAGGGGCCACACGCCTATCAGGGAAGACGACGGCTAGGGAATGGACGATCTTCTTCGGGAATACCTTCCAATCCTGATCTTTCTGGCCATTGCGATCGCATTGTCGGTCGTGATGGTGTTTGGAAGCATGGTCATCGTGCCGCAGCACCCCGATTCGGAAAAGCTGTCGCCCTATGAATGCGGCTTTGAAGCCTTCGACGACGCCCGGCAACGCTTTGACGTCCGGTTTTACCTGGTCACGCTACTCTTCATCATTTTCGACCTGGAAGTGGCCTTCCTGTTTCCGTGGGCGGTCAGCCTGGGTGAGATCGGAGTCTTCGGGTTCTGGTCCATGGTCGTCTTTCTCGTGATCCTTACGGTCGGGTTTATCTACGAGTGGCGTAAAGGGGGACTGGAATGGGAGTGACCGCCAAACCGGGTGAGGGGGCCGCAATTCCGCCGGGACCAGACCAGGACGATGCGCTAAAGAGCGTTACGGATTCGTTGCAGGACAAGGGTTTCGTCATCGCCAACGTCGACAAGGTCGTCAACTGGGCCCGCACCGGGTCCATGTGGCCGATGACGTTCGGCCTCGCCTGCTGCGCGGTTGAAATGATTCACGCCTACATGCCGCGCTACGACCTTGACCGTTTTGGCGTCGTTGTCCGGGCCTCACCTCGGCAATCCGACGTCATGATCGTCGCTGGCACCCTGACCAACAAGATGGCGCCGGCTTTGCGCAAGGTTTACGACCAGATGGCAGAGCCACGCTACGTGATCTCCATGGGGTCCTGCGCAAACGGTGGCGGCTATTACCACTATTCCTACTCGGTCGTGCGGGGTTGCGATCGCATCGTCCCCGTCGACATCTACGTTCCGGGGTGTCCGCCGACCGCGGAAGCTCTGGTCTACGGGGTTCTTCAACTGCAAAAGAAGATTCGGCGCACGGGGACGATCGCCCGATAGGCGGGTTCGGTGCGGGTGGAGTGAACTGGAGGCATGGACGAAAAGACCGAAGCCTTGGTCGAACTTGGCGGGCTGTTTGAACAGGCCTTTCCGGATGATGTTCAATGGCAGGGCCTGGTCGATGGCGAGCTCGTCATCGAGGTGCGCACCGCCGCGATCGTGCGTGTGGCGAAGTTCGCACGTGACGACGCCAATTGCCTTTTCAAGGTGTGCGCCGATATATCCGGCGTCGACTATCCCGAGCGGGAACAGCGCTTCGAAGTCGCCTACAACCTGCTGAGCCTGAAACACAATCAGCGTATCCGGCTGAAGGTTCAGACCAGCGAGGACACGCCGGTTCCGTCGGTTACCGAAATCTGGCCGTCCGCCAACTGGTACGAGCGGGAGTGCTGGGACCACTACGGCGTGTTTTTCTCGGACCATCCTGACTTGCGCCGGATTTTGACGGACTACGGGTTCGAGGGGCACGCCCAACGCAAGGACTTCCCGCTGACCGGCTATGTCGAGATGCGGTACGACGATGAACAGCGACGGGTGGTCTACGAGCCCGTCAAGCTGACACAGGAATTCCGGACATTCGATTTCCTCAGTCCCTGGGAAGGCATGACCCGCGTCCTGCCCGGCGACGAGAAGGCAGAGGCTGAAGGAGGAGGCCAGGAATGAGCGTCGCCGACAGCATCGCCAACACCAGCGACGATCCCACGATCAAGACCCTGACCATGAATTTCGGGCCGCAGCACCCTGCGGCCCATGGCGTGCTGCGCATGGTCATGGAAATGGACGGCGAGGTGATCCGGCGTCTCGATCCGCATATCGGGCTGCTGCATCGCGGCACCGAAAAGCTGATCGAATACAAGACCTACATGCAGGCGGTGCCGTATTTCGACCGCCTGGATTATGTGGCCCCATTGAACCAGGAGCACGCTTTCGTCCTGGCCGTGGAGAAGCTGCTGGGTATCACCGTGCCCGAGCGCGCCCAGTACATCCGGGTGCTGTTCGCCGAGATTACCCGCGTCCTCAATCACCTGCTGAATGTCCCGGCCTACGCCATGGATGTGGGCGCGATGACCCCGACCCTGTGGGCGTACGAGGAGCGGGAGAAGCTGTTCGAGTTCTACGAACGGGCCTCGGGCGCGCGGATGCATGCCGCCTACTATCGCGTTGGCGGGGTCCATCAGGATCTGCCGGCGGAAGTGCCGGAGATGATCTTCGAGTGGGCAGAGCAGTTCCCGAAATGCATCGACGACATGGAGACGCTGCTAACCGAGAACCGGATCTTCAAGCAGCGATCGGTTGATATCGGGATCGTCTCGGCCGAGGACGCCATGGCCTGGGGCTTTTCCGGCCCGACATTGCGCGGCAGCGGGGTCCCATGGGATCTGCGCAAGGCCCAGCCCTACGACGTCTATGATCGGATGGATTTCGACATTCCGATCGGGAAGAACGGCGACTGCTACGACCGTTATCTGGTCCGCATCGAAGAGCTGCGGCAATGCCTGCGCATCATTAAACAGTGCATCGAGCAGATGCCCGACGGACCCGTCATGACCGAAGACGGCAAGGTGGGGCCGCCTAAGAGAAGCGACATGAAGCGTTCGATGGAAGCGCTGATCCACCACTTCAAGCTGTACACCGAAGGATTTCACGTGCCGGCCGGCGAGACCTACACGGCGGTCGAAGCGCCGAAGGGAGAGTTCGGGGTCTATCTGGTTTCCGACGGTACAAACCGTCCGTATCGCTGTTCCATCCGGGCGCCGGGCTTTGCACATATCCAGGCGATGGATTTCCTGTGCCGCGGGCACATGCTGGCGGATTCCGTCGCGGTTCTCGGATCGCTCGACATCGTTTTCGGGGAAATCGATCGGTGACCGACGGCCGCGGCACGATATCCGCCGGCGTCGCCTGGTACTTTTTCTGGCGCATTCATGTCGGCTTCCTGATCATCGGGGGCATCGTGGCATTTGCGCTGCAGCCGCTGGGCGATCTGCACGGCCTTTACGTCCTGGCGGTGACCCTGCTGCAATACATGCTGCTGTGGGTGATCGTCGCCATCGTCAGCCGGGAAGCGTTGCGCACCAACTTCAGGGGAAACCGGTTCCGGCTGTCCAGGTCGGAGCGCGACATTGACGACGCGGACCTTCGGGAGATCGAGATAAACAGCGCAACGCCCTTGCGGGATCCCGTACTGAGCGCTTTTTCGATCCAGCTCTGGAGCCGGATCGTGGTGGGGATGTTGCTGGTCTATGAACTGCCCAACCATTTCTTCGGATTTCCTGGCGTGACCGACGTCAGCGCCGTCGGTATCAGCGGTGACATGTTCGTTTATGCAGGTTTCGGGTTTGCGCAACTGATCTGCCTCTACTGCGTGACTTGGATTGTCGTGCGGATGGTCCTGCGGCATCGGTTTGCCGGGTTCGAAATTTCGTTTGGCAGTGGTTCGGCGTCCCGACCGGCTCCGGGGGCCGAGCTTAGCTTGAAAGGCGGCGTGTAAATGGTTGCGAACGCAACAAAGTTTGCATTCGAGGGCGAGTTTGCAGAACGCGCCCAGAAGGCCATGTCCAAATATCCGCACGAACGCCGGCAAAGCGCCGTGCTGGCCTTGCTCGATTTGGCGCAGCGTCAGGACGGCCGGGTCCTGCCGTCGGGCGCGATCCAGACCGTGGCCGAGATGCTGGGCATGCCGGAAATACGGGTCATGGAGGTCGCGACCTTCTTCACCATGATCAACCTGAAGCCCGTCGGGAAATTCCACCTGCAAATGTGCGGCACGACGCCGTGTATGCTTTGCGGTGCCGATGAAGTGCTGGAAGCCGCCGAAAAGCACCTGGGGATTCGGCGCGGCGAGACCTCCGCCGACGGGAGCTTCACCATCTCCGTGGTCGAGTGTCTGGGCGCCTGTTGCAACGCGCCGATGGTCCAAATCAACGACGACTATTACGAGGATCTGACGCCGGAAAGCTTCGTTGGCATTCTCGACAAATTGAAGGCGGGCGAGACCGTGAAGCCCGGTTCCCAGACGGGCCGCCGGACCTCCGAACCGCAAGGCGGACTGACCAGCCTGACGACGCTCACCTTCGACCAGCCAGGCGGGGACGACTGATCGATGCTGCAGGATAAGGACCGGATCTTCACCAACCTCTACGGCCTGCATGACTGGCGGTTGCCGGCGGCGCGCATGCGCGGCGACTGGGACAACACCAAGGCCTTGATCGAGAAGGGCCGCGACTGGATCGTCAACGAGGTCAAGGATTCAGGGCTTCGCGGGCGGGGCGGTGCCGGCTTTCCCACAGGGGTCAAGTGGTCCTTTATGCCGAAGGAAAGCGATGGCCGGCCCCATTTCCTGGTAGTGAACGCCGACGAGTCCGAACCCGGCACGTGTAAAGACCGCGAGATCATGCGCAACGATCCGCACAAGCTGATCGAAGGCTGCCTGCTCGCCAGCTTCGGCATGGCCGCCAACACCTGCTACATCTACATTCGCGGCGAATATGTGTACGAATCCCAAGTCCTGGAAGCCGCCATCGAGGAGGCCTACGAAGCGGGCTTGGTTGGCAAAAACGCCTGCGGATCAGGGTTCGATTTTGACATCTATGTGCATCGCGGCGCCGGCGCCTATATCTGCGGCGAGGAAACCGCGCTGCTGGAAAGCTTGGAAGGGAAAAAGGGCCAACCGCGGCTGAAACCGCCGTTCCCCGCCGTCGCCGGGTTGTGGGGTTGCCCGACCACCGTCAACAACGTCGAATCGATCGCAGTGGCGCCGGCCATTCTGCGCCGCGGGGCGAACTGGTTCAAAAGCTTCGGTCGCGAAAACAATCACGGTACCAAGGTCTTCTGCATTTCCGGCCATGTGAACAATCCGTGCAACGTCGAGGAGGCGATGTCGATCCCGCTCAGGGAATTGATCGACAAACATGCCGGCGGTGTGCGCGGCGGCTGGGACAATCTGCAGGCGATCATTCCCGGCGGCAGCTCGGTCCCGTGCATCCCCCATACGGTCTGTTCCGAGGTCCTGATGGATTTCGACGCTCTCAAAGAGGTTCGGACGGGGCTGGGGACCGCGGCGGTGATCGTCATCGACAAGTCCGCCGATATCATCAAGGCGATTGCCCGGCTGGCGCATTTCTACAAGCACGAAAGCTGCGGCCAGTGTACGCCCTGTCGCGAAGGAACCGGCTGGATGTGGCGGGTGCTGGAGCGCATGGTGACTGGCGACGCAAGCGTCGAGGAGATCGACATGCTGTTGGACGTGTCCTACCAGGTCGAAGGGCACACGATCTGCGCGTTGGGCGACGCGGCGGCTTGGCCGGTGCAGGGCCTGATCCGGCATTTCAGGCCGGTCATCGAGGAACGGATCGCCCAGAAACAGGGCCTGGCGGCGGCCGAGTGAGCGGGGCGGGGAACTGACATGCCGACATTGAAGCTCAACGGTAACGAGGTTGAATTCGAGCCGGGCATGACGGTGCTGCAGGTGTGTGAGCAGCAAGGCATCGAGATTCCGCGCTTCTGTTACCACGAGAGGCTGTCGATTGCCGGCAACTGCCGTATGTGTTTGGTCGAGGTCAAGCCGGGGCCGCCCAAGCCCGCCGCATCCTGCGCCATGCCGGCCGGTGACGGCATGGAGGTGTTCACCGACAGCGACATGGTTCGCAAGGCGCGCAAGGGCGTGATGGAGTTCCTGTTGATCAACCATCCGCTCGATTGCCCGATCTGCGACCAGGGCGGCGAATGCGATCTTCAGGATCAGGCGATGGCCTACGGGTTCGACGGCAGCCGCTACGAAGAGAACAAGCGGGCAGTGAAAGACAAATATATGGGCCCGCTGATCAAAACGATCATGACCCGTTGCATCCACTGCACGCGCTGTGTCCGGTTCATCTCCGAGGTTGCCGGCGTCGACGATATCGGTCTGTTGAACCGTGGCGAGAACGCGGAGATCTCTTCCTTGGAGAAGGCGGTCTCCAGCGAACTGTCGGCGAACGTGATTGATCTTTGTCCTGTCGGCGCCCTGACGTCCAAGCCCTATGCGTTCGCGGCCCGTCCCTGGGAGCTCAAAAAAACGGAGTCCGTCGACGTGATGGACGCGGTCGGGTCCAATATCCGGGTCGATGCCCGCGGCAACGAGGTCATGCGCGTGCTGCCGCGCTTGAACGAACAGGTCAACGAAGAATGGATCTCCGACAAGACCCGCTACGCCTGTGACGGCCTCCGGCGACAGCGGCTGGACCGGCCGTACGTCCGCGGCAATGACGGCAAGCTCAAAGCGGTCGGATGGGACGAGGCGTTCAACACCATCGCCGACCGGCTGAAAGGCCTTTCGGGTGACCGGATCGCAGCCATTGCCGGCGATTTGTGCGACGTGGAATCGATGTTTGCCCTGAAGGGTCTGATGGCGGCGCTGGGTTCGGGCAATTTGGACTGTCGCCAGGACGGTGCCAGAATCGACCCGTCCGTGCGGGCCGGTTATCTGTTCAACACCACGATCGCGGGAATCGAAGAGGCGGATGCCTGTCTCATCGTCGGCTCCAATCCGCGCCGGGAAGCGCCGATCATCAATGCGCGACTGCGCAAACGATGGCTCGCCGGCGGGTTCAAGGTCGGCGTGATCGGGCCCGATGCCGACCTGACCTATTCGGCCGACGTCCTGGGCTCCGGTGCGGACACCCTGCGGCAGATCGCTGACGGGTCACACCCGTTCGCAGCCACGTTGCGCGAGGCCGAGAAGCCGATGTTGATTCTGGGCATGGGCGCGCTCGCGCGCGAGGACGGGGCGGCGATTCAGGGTCAGGCCCGGGCGCTGGCCGACTCCCTGGATGTGGTCAAGGACGGCTGGAACGGCTTCAACCTTCTGCATACGGCGGCGGCCCGAGTTGGCGGCCTGGATATCGGCTTCGTGCCCGGATCCGGCGGGCGCGATCTGGCAGGCATCCTGTCCGGTTGCGGTGACGGATCGATCGAGGCCGTCTATCTGCTGGGCGCGGACGAGATTGACATGGCCCGGCTTGGCCAAGCCTTCGTGATCTATCAGGGGCATCACGGCGATGCCGGTGCCCACCGGGCCGATGTGATCCTGCCGGGTGCGGCCTACACCGAAAAGAGTGGCAGTTACGTCAATACCGAAGGGCGGGTGCAACTGGGTGGCCGGGCTGTGTTCCCGCCGGGCGACGCTCGCGAAGATTGGACGATCGTGCGCGCTCTGTCGGGGACCCTGGGCAAGACGTTGCCATATGACAGCCTGGCAGACCTACGCAAAGCGTTGCGCGAGGCGCATCCGCAATTCACGTCGATCGACGAGACGACACCGGCCGCCTGGGGCGAATTCGGCGCTTCGGGGCAGACGGACGCATCCGCCTTCGTCCTGCCGGTGGACAATTTCTACATGACCGATCCGATCAGCCGGTCGTCCGAGACCATGGCGGCCTGTTCGCGGATCTACACCGATCAGGGCGAGGCGACCGGTACCGATGGCTGAACTTTGGACAGGTTACGCGCTGCCGACGATCTGGATCGTCTTTCTGGTCCTGTGCATCTCGGTCGTCATCCTGGTCGCGGTGGCCTACCTAACGCTGGCAGAGCGCAAGGTGATCGGCTGGATGCAGTATCGCAAGGGTCCGAACATCGTCGGACCGTTCGGGTTGCTGCAGCCCTTTGCAGATGGTGCAAAGCTCTTCCTGAAGGAAACGGTTATTCCTTCCGGTTCGAACCGGGTCATTTTCCTGATCGCGCCAATGCTGACTTTCACGCTCAGCCTGATTGCCTGGGCGGTCATGCCGTTCGATGAAGGCTGGGTGCTGGCCGACATCAATGTCGGCATTCTGTATCTCTTCGCGATCTCGTCCTTGGGTGTATACGGCATCATCATGTCGGGATGGGCGTCGAACTCGAAATACGCTTTCCTCGGCGCGCTTCGGTCCGCGGCCCAGATGGTGAGCTACGAGGTCTCGATCGGTTTCGTGATCATCAGCGTGCTGGTTTGTGTCGGTTCGCTCAATCTCTCCGACATAGTCCGGGCGCAGAAAACGATCTGGTTCTTCATCCCGCTGTTTCCGATGTTCGTGATTTTCGTCATTTCGGCGCTGGCCGAGACGAACCGTGCGCCGTTCGACCTGCCGGAGGCCGAAGCCGAACTGGTGGCCGGCTACAATGTCGAGTATTCGTCGATGGCGTTCGCCCTGTTCTTCCTCGGCGAGTACGGCAACATGATCCTGATGAGCGGGATGACGGCGGTTCTGTTCCTGGGCGGCTGGCTACCGCCGTTTGACATAGCGCCGTTTAACTGGATCCCCGGCCCGATCTGGTTCGCGCTCAAGATTTCTTCGATTCTGTTTATCTTCCTGTGGGTGCGGGCGACTTTCCCGCGCTACCGCTACGACCAGTTGATGCGGCTGGGCTGGAAGGTCTTTCTGCCGTTTTCGCTGTTCTGGGTGGTCTTGACGGCAGGCGTGCTGATCGCCTTCGACTGGGTCCCGGGCACATGACCGGACCTGTCGCGGATCGAAAGGGACGATAGGAACATGGCATTGTTGGATAACACCGCACGCGCTTTTCTCCTGAGCGAGCTTGTCACCGGCCTTTCGCTGACGCTGCGGGCGATGTTCCGGCCGAAACATACGATCAACTATCCGTACGAGAAGGGGCCGTTGTCACCGCGCTTTCGTGGCGAGCATGCGTTGCGCCGGTATCCGAATGGTGAAGAGCGCTGCATCGCCTGCAAGCTGTGCGAAGCAGTCTGCCCGGCACAGGCTATCACCATCGAGGCCGAGCCGCGCGAGGACGGATCCCGTCGCACGACGCGCTACGATATCGACATGACCAAGTGCATCTATTGTGGCCTGTGCCAAGAGGCCTGCCCGGTCGACGCCATCGTCGAAGGGCCGAACTTCGAATACGCTGCCGAAACGCGAGAGGAACTGTTTTACAACAAGGAAAAACTGCTCGCGAACGGCGATCGCTGGGAGAGGGAAATCGCGCGGAATATTGAACTGGATGCGCCGTATCGCTAGACACGGTGCAGCGGCGTCGCGCCGCTGTGCCAGCATCGACTGTGGCCGGGTGCCTTCGCCAGATCGGCAGGTCAAGCCCGGGCATTTGAAGGGGGTTCGATGATCATACAAGGCCTGGCCTTTTATCTGTTTGCGTTCGTCACCATCGCGTCCGCCGTGATGGTGATTGCGGCGCGCAACCCCGTGCATTCGGTTTTGTTCCTGATTCTTGCTTTCTTCAGCGCCGCTGGCCTTTTCGTCCTTCAGGGTGCCGAGTTCCTCGCGATGATCCTGGTCGTCGTTTATGTGGGCGCGATCGCGGTGCTGTTCCTGTTCGTTGTCATGATGCTGGACGTCGATTTCGAGGAGCTGCGCAGCGGCGTGCTGCAATATCTGCCCATCGGCGCACTGGTCGGCATCGTGCTGCTGGTGGAACTCGGCTTTGTCCTGGCCACCTGGGTCTTCGTGCCGGAAGTCGGTCAGCTGAGCGCCGTGCCGACGCCGCCGATCACCGAGGTCACCAACACCGAGGCCATCGGGCGGGTGATCTACACCGACTTTATCTATCTGTTCCAGGCGGCCGGCATGGTCCTGCTGGTGGCCATGGTCGGGGCCATCGTATTGACGCTGCGCCGTCGGCCGGGCGTGCGGCGTCAGCGAATCGCCGACCAGGTCGCGCGCCGGCCGGAAGACTCCGTCGAAGTGGTCAAGGTTCCGACGGGGAGCGGGATCTGATGTTCGAAATCGGCCTCGCCCACTACCTGACTGTCGCGGCGGTGATATTCACCCTGGGACTGCTCGGGATATTTCTGAATCGCAAGAACGTCATCGTCATTTTGATGGCCATCGAACTGATGCTGCTGGCGGTCAACCTGAACCTGGTTGCCTTTTCCACCGAGCTCGGCGATCTGGTAGGCCAGCTGTTTGCCATGTTCGTGCTCACCGTGGCTGCGGCGGAAGCGGCGATCGGTCTGGCCATTCTGGTCGTCTACTACCGCAACCGCGGCAACATCGCGGTTGAAGACGTCAATCTGATGAAGGGGTAGGGGATGGAAATCGCAACAGTCTTCCTGCCCCTGCTTGGCGCGATCATCGCCGGGTTCTTCGGTCGCCTGATCGGCGATCGCGGCGCCCAGATCGTTACCTGTGGCGGCCTCGTCATCAGCGCCGTGCTGGCCTGGTTCCTGTTCTTCGAAGTCGCTGTTGGCAATAGTCCGCGGACTGTCACACTGTTCACCTGGATCACCTCGGGCGACTTCGCCTTCGACTGGGCGTTGAAGGTGGACCAGCTGACCGCGGTGATGCTGATGGTCGTTTCGACCGTCTCTGCCGTCGTACACATCTACTCGATCGGCTACATGTCGCACGACAAGTCGATCCCGCGCTTCATGGCCTATCTGAGCCTGTTCACCTTCTTCATGCTGATGCTGGTGACGGCGGACAACTTGCTGCAGATGTTCTTCGGCTGGGAAGGCGTGGGGCTGGCCTCCTATCTGCTGATCGGCTTCTGGTACGACCGGCCTTCAGCCTGCGCGGCGGCGATCAAAGCGTTTCTCGTCAACCGGGTCGGCGACTTCGGCTTTGCGCTGGGGATCTTCGGGGTCTTTGTGCTGTTCGGAACCGTGCAGCTGGACACGATCTTCGCGCTGGCGCCGGATTTGGCGGACGCGCAGCTCGAGTTCCTCGGCGGGTCATACCACGCGCTGACGCTCGTCTGCATCCTCCTGTTCCTGGGCGCCATGGGCAAGTCGGCGCAGCTCGGGCTGCACACCTGGCTTCCCGACGCGATGGAAGGCCCGACGCCGGTTTCCGCCTTGATCCATGCCGCGACCATGGTCACGGCGGGCGTATTCATGGTGTGCCGTCTGTCTCCCCTGTTCGAATTCTCCGAGACCGCGCTTGCCGTGGTGACGGTGGTCGGCGCCTCGACCGCCTTCTTTGCCGCCACGGTGGGTCTGACCCAGAACGACATCAAACGCGTCGTCGCCTACTCGACCTGTTCGCAGCTGGGTTACATGTTCTTCGCCGCGGGCGTATCGGCCTATCCGGCGGCGATCTTCCACCTGACCACGCACGCCTTCTTCAAGGCGCTGCTTTTCCTCGGTTCCGGCTCGGTCATCCACGCCATGTCCGACGAGCAGGACATGCGCAAGATGGGCGGCATCTACAAACTGATCCCCTTTACCTACGCGATGATGTGGATCGGCTCGCTGTCGCTCGCCGGCATACCGCTGTTCGCGGGCTACTACTCCAAGGACATCATCCTGGAGTCGGCCTTTGCGGCCCACACGGGCGTGGGCACCTATGCCTTCTGGCTCGGCATCGCTGCCGCTCTGATGACGGCGTTCTATTCCTGGCGGCTGTTGTTCATGACTTTCCACGGCAAGCCGCGCGCCGATGAAAAAACCATGGCGCATGTTCATGAATCGCCGCTCAGCATGACCATTCCGCTGGCAATCCTCGCCATCGGCGCGGTCTTCTCGGGCATGGCCCTGGCGCCGATGATGGTCGGCGAGGACCTGGCCTCCTTCTGGGGTGGTTCCATCCTGATCTTGGAACAGCACGCCGCGCTGTTTGATGCCCACCACGTTCCGACCTGGGTGGTCTATGCCCCGCTGGTCATGGCGGTGATCGGCATTGCGCTCGCCTACTACATGTACATCCAGGACACCGACGCACCGAAACGCTGGGCCGAACGCCTACGCCCGCTCTACCTGTTCTCGTACAACAAGTGGTACTTCGATGAGATTTACGACTTCGTCTTCGTGCGTGGCGCCTTCCGTGTCGGGCGGGGTTTCTGGCATGGCGGTGACGGCGCCCTGATCGACGGCGTCGGACCCGACGGTGTCGCTGAGGCCACCCAGCAGATTGCGCGTCGTGCCAGCCTGCTGCAGTCCGGCTACCTCTATCATTATGCGTTTGCCATGCTGATCGGCGTGGTGGTGCTTGTCACCCTGTATATGGTGGCGGGCTAGGGCGCCGGGAGCAGAGCATGTCCATAGCGCTCGACTGGATCCTGACTGTCACGATCTTCCTTCCGCTGGTAGGGGCAGTCCTCATCCTGGTTCTCATCCGCGGCAGTCAGGAAGACGTGGCGCGCAACTCCCGCTGGGCGGCGTTGTGGACGTCCGTGGTCACGCTGCTGGTCTCGTTGCTGATCTGGTGGAACTTCGACTATGCGACGGCGCAGTTCCAAATGGTGCAGCGGGCCGAGTGGATCCCCAGCCTGAACATCAATTACGTGGTCGGCGTCGATGGCATCTCCATGTTCTTCGTGCTGTTGTCGACCCTGCTGACGCCCATCTGTGTCCTGGCGAGCTGGGAGGCCATCCAGACCCGTGTCCGGGAATACATGATCGCCTTCCTGGTGCTTGAGACCATGATGGTGGGGATGTTCTGCGCTCTCGACACGGTGCTGTTCTATGTCTTCTTCGAGGGTGTGCTGCTGCCGATGTTCCTGATCATCGGCGTCTGGGGCGGGCCGCGGAAGATCTATGCGGCGTTCAAGTTCTTCCTCTACACCCTCGCCGGCTCGCTGCTGATGCTGCTCGCCATCATGGCGATGTATTTCCAGGCCGGTACGACCGATATTCCGAGCCTGATGGCGTTCGCCTTCGATCCGGAGGTGCAGCTCTGGTTGTGGCTGGCGTTCTTCGCCGCCTTTGCGGTCAAGGTGCCGATGTGGCCGGTCCATACCTGGCTGCCCGACGCCCATGTGGAGGCGCCGACTGCCGGTTCCGTGATCCTGGCCGGCGTCCTGTTGAAAATGGGCGGTTACGGATTCCTGCGTTTCTCGCTGCCCATGTTCCCCCTGGCGAGCGACTACTTCACGCCCTTCATCTTCACGCTGAGCTGTGTTGCGGTCATCTACACTTCGCTGGTGGCGCTGGCCCAGACCGACATGAAAAAGCTGATCGCCTATTCTTCGGTCGCCCATATGGGGCTCGTCACGGCTGGGATCTTCGCCGCGAATGAGCAGGCGGTCGCCGGCGCCATGATCCAGATGCTCAGCCACGGCATCGTCTCGGCGGCGCTGTTCCTCTGCGTCGGCGTGGTCTACGACCGGATCCATTCGCGCGACATCGACCGGTACGGCGGGCTGGTGGAGCGGATGCCGCGCTATTCCCTGTTCTTCATGGTGTTCATGCTGGCCTCGGTCGGCCTGCCGGGCACCAGCGGGTTTGTTGGCGAAATCCTTGTCATGGTCGGCGCCTTCCAGGTCAGTACATTGCTGGCCGCGTTGCTGGCGACCGGCATGGTCCTTGGCGCCTCCTACATGCTTTACCTCTACCGTCGGGTGATATTCGGGAAGCTCACCAAGGAGGACCTTATGAGCATTCTCGATCTGTCGCCGCGCGAGATCCTCGTCTTTGCGCCGCTGATCCTGATCGTCATCTGGATGGGCGTCTACCCGGTCTCCTTCCTCGATCCGATGGAGGCGACGGTCACGAATCTCGTTGAAAATTACCAGGATGCGCTTGCCGCCGCTGAAATGACGGACGGCACGGCGCTGGCAGCGCGGTAGGGGCGGGTCATGGTCGAAATTCCTGTGATGATGCCAGCGCTGCCGGAGATTTTCCTGGCAGGGATCAGCATGGTCCTGATGATGGTCGGCGTATTCGCCCCGGAAAACAAGGCGCTGCGTATTGTCACCGGCCTCGCGCTGCTGTCGCTCATCGTCGCTTTCGTGCTGGTGCTGATGCCGGAACCGGAGACGCGAACGGCTTTCAACAATCTGTTCCTGGTGGACCGTTTCACCGTCTTCATGAAGGTCCTGGTTCTGATCGGCTCGTTCCTGGCGATCGTGATGAGTATGGGTTTCATCGAGCGCGAGAACATGGCGCGTTTCGAGTTCCCCATCCTCATCATCTTTGCGACGCTGGGCATGATGATGATGGTCTCCGCCAACGACCTCATCTCGCTCTATGTGGGCCTGGAGCTTCAGAGCCTGTCGCTCTATGTGGTCGCGGCCTTCAAACGCGACACCGTGCGGTCGACAGAAGCCGGGCTGAAATATTTCGTGCTGGGCGCCCTGTCCTCCGGATTGCTCCTGTACGGCGCCTCGCTGATCTACGGCTTCACCGGGACCACGCAGTTCCAGGTGCTGGCGGACACTTTCGCGGGCAAGGAAGGGCCGCCGATCGGGCTGATCGTCGGTCTGGTGTTCCTGTCGGCCGGTCTGGCCTTCAAGGTATCGGCCGTGCCGTTCCACATGTGGACGCCGGATGTTTATGAAGGCTCGCCGACGCCGGTGACGGCCTTCTTCTCCGTCGCGCCGAAAATCGCTGCGATGGCATTGCTGATCCGGACGCTCATGGGTCCGTTCGGCAACCTGCTGGCCGAGTGGCAGCAGATCATCGTCCTGATCTCGATCGGCTCGATGGTGCTCGGCGCCTTTGCCGCCATCGCCCAGACCAACATCAAACGCCTGATGGCCTACAGCTCCATTGGCCATATCGGCTACGCCCTGGTGGGGCTTGCGGCCGGGACCGAGGAGGGTGTCAAAGGCGTCCTGATCTATCTGGCGATCTATCTGGCGATGAACATCGGCACCTTCGGCTGCATCCTCTCCATGCGGGTCAAGGGCCGGATGGTCGAGGACATCGCCGATCTTGGCGGCCTGGGACGCAATAATCCAATCATGGCCGCAGCGCTCATGGTTTTCATGTTCTCCATGGCCGGAATTCCGCCGCTCGCGGGTTTCTGGGGCAAGTGGTTCGTCTTCCTGGCCGCGATCAATGCCGGCATGGTCACGCTGGCGGTCATCGGCGTGCTGGCCAGTGTGGTCGGCGCCTTTTACTACCTGCGCATCATCAAGGTGATGTATTTCGACGACGCGTTGGAGCCGTTCGACCGTCCTGACCGGTCGATGACGGCGGTCCTGGCCATCGCCACCGCTGTGGTGTTGCTGTTCACGCTGATGCCGGGGCCGTTGGAGACCAGCGCCGCCCTGGCCGCGACGACCCTTTTTGCCGGCTGAGGGCCCTGTCGATACCGGTGGGGTCTCCGCGCCGCCCGGCTTCACGATCCTCGCCTACGGGCCGGTCGAATCAACGCAGGAAGAGGCAAAGCGGCTGGCGGCCGACGGGGCGGCGGACGGTACCGTGGTCTGGGCTGAAAGCCAGTCCGCCGGCCGCGGCCGGCG
>Ga0066187_1000339_pt1 | contig 16979 bp, 13 predicted proteins | sample WorMetexBAHAMAS1_FD_58706 | JGI IMG/M metagenome (GOLD analysis project Ga0066187, IMG submission 58706) | Marine gutless worms symbiont microbial communities from Max Planck institute for Marine Microbiology, Germany - Inanidrilus exumae... | ecosystem: Host-associated > Annelida > Digestive...
CCGGCGCCGCCGAACAGGCCGATCTTGCCGCCCTTGGGATAGGGGGTCAGCAGGTCGACGACCTTGATGCCCGTGACCAGCTGCTCGGTCTCGGTCGACTGGTCGACGAACTCGGGCGCCGGCCTGTGGATGGGATAGGACATCTTGGCGTTCACCGGGCCGCGTTCGTCCACCGGATCGCCGGTTACGTTCATGATCCGGCCCAGGGTCTCAGGCCCGACCGGCACCTGGATCATGTCGCCCGTGTCGACGACCTCCTGCCCGCGCACCAGGCCGTCCGTGCCGTCCATGGCGATGCAGCGGACCACGTTCTCGCCAAGCTGCTGGGCGACCTCCAGGACCAGGGCGTTGCCCTGGTTGTCGGTGTGCAGCGCGTTCAGAATCTCAGGCAGTTCGCCCTCGAACTGCACGTCGACGACGGCGCCCATGACCTGGTGAACCTTGCCGATCGTGTTTTTCGACATTTTTGACTCCCGTCTCTTCGATACGGACTACAGCGCCTCGGCGCCGGAGATGATTTCGATCAGTTCCTTGGTGATCTGCGCCTGACGCGAGCGGTTGAACTGGATCGTCAGGTTGTTGATCATGTCGCCGGCATTGCGGGTCGCGTTGTCCATCGCCGTCATGCGGGCGCCCTGTTCCGATGCAAAGCTCTCGAGCATTGCGCGGAAGATCTGGATGGAAAGATTGTTGGGCAGCAGCTCGGACAGGATCGACTCCTCGTCCGGCTCGAATTCGTAGACCGCCTGCGCCCCCTTCGGCTTCGCCTCTTCGTCGTCCTCGTCTTCCGGCGGCAGGAACGGGATCAGCTGAAGCGGCGTCACCTCCTGCACCAGCGCCGAGACGAACTTGTTGTAGACCACGGTGCAGACGTCGAACTCGTTCTCCTCGAACAGCTCGGCGATCTTCTCCTTGACCATTTCGGCGCCGCCATAGGCGGGGGCGGGGCTCGCCAGATCGTCGTAGGTGGCGACCAGAAGCTCCCCCATCTCCCGGCGGAACAGCATCGATCCCTTGCGGCCGATGGTGACCAGCTTGACGGTCTTGCCGGCGCTGCGCAGCTCGGCCACGCGGGAGCGGGTGAACCGCGCCAAGGAGGTGTTGAAGCCGCCGCAAAGACCGCGGTCGGAGAACACGACCACCATCAGGTGCACGTCGTCCTTGCCGGTGCCGGCCAGCATGCGCGGGGCCGTTGCCGAGTTCTTGGCGCTTTCGGCAAGCGACGCCAGCATCCGCTCCATGCGTTCGGTGAAGGGCCGGGACGCTTCGGCGTTCTCCTGCGCCTTCTTCAGCTTGGCCGCGGCAACCATCTTCATCGCCGAGGTGATGCGCTGCGTCGACTTGACGCTGGCGATCCGGCTGCGCAGTTCTTTCAGGCTTGCCATGGCTGGGGCCTCGAAACCTCCCTAGCGTGGGCGTCAGGCAAAGCTCTTGGCGTAGGCGTCGCAAATCTCGCCCAGCTTGGCGTCGAGCTCGTCGGTCAGTTCGCCCGTCTCATCGATCGTTGCCATGGTATCGGCATGGTCCGAACGCGCCTCGTTCAACAGGCCTTCTTCGAACCGCACCACATCGCCGACCGCAACCTTGTCCAGATAGCCGCGCGTGCCGGCATAGATGGACAGGACCTGTTCGGCCACCGACAGCGGCTGATACTGCGACTGTTTCAGGAGTTCCGTCAGCCGTGCGCCACGCGCCAGCAGCCGCTGGGTCGACGCGTCCAGGTCGGAGGCGAACTGCGAGAAGGCTTCCATCTCGCGGAACTGGGCGAGGTCCAGCTTGATCGACCCGGCGATCTTCTTCATCGCCTTGGTCTGGGCCGCGGATCCCACGCGCGAGACCGACAGGCCCACATTAATGGCCGGGCGGATGCCCTTGAAGAACAGGTTGGTCTCCAGGAAGATCTGGCCGTCGGTGATCGAAATCACGTTGGTCGGGATATAGGCCGACACGTCGTTGGCCTGGGTTTCCACCACCGGCAGCGCCGTCAGTGAGCCCGATCCGTTCTCTTCGTTCATTTTCGCCGCGCGTTCCAACAGCCGCGAATGCAGGTAGAAGACGTCGCCCGGATAGGCCTCGCGTCCCGGCGGCCGGCGCAGCAGCAGGGACATCTGGCGATAGGCCGTCGCCTGCTTCGACAGGTCGTCGTAGAAGATGACGGCGTGCATGCCGTTGTCGCGGAAAAACTCGCCCATGGTGCACCCGGTATAGGGCGCGATGTATTGCAGGGGCGCGGCGTCCGAGGCGGTGGCCGAAACCACGATCGTGTAGTCCATGGCGCCGTTGTCTTCCAGCGTCTTGACCACGCGCGCGACGGTCGAGCGTTTCTGCCCGACGGCGACGTAGACGCAATAGAGCTTCTTGGACTCGTCCTTGCCCTCGTTGACCTTTTTCTGGTTCAGGATCGTGTCGATGATGACCGCGGTCTTGCCGGTCTGGCGGTCGCCGATGATCAGTTCCCGCTGTCCCCGTCCGATCGGAACCAGCGCATCAAGCGCCTTCAGGCCGGTCTGAACCGGTTCGTGCACGGACTTGCGCGGAATGATGCCGGGCGCCTTCAGTTCCACCAGGCGGCGTTCCTGTGTCTCGATGGGGCCCTTGCCGTCGATGGGGTTGCCAAGCCCGTCGACCACGCGGCCGAGCAGTTCCTTGCCCACCGGCGCGTCGACGATGGTCTGGGTCCGCTTGACCGTGTCGCCTTCCTCGATCTCGCGGTCGGAACCGACGACGACCACGCCCACATTGTCGGTTTCCAGGTTCAGCGCCATTCCCTTGACGCCGCTCGGGAACTCGACAAGTTCGCCGGCCTGCACGTTGTCCAGCCCGAAGATACGGGCCACGCCGTCGCCAACCGAGATGACCTGACCGACTTCCGAAACGTCGGCCTCGGCTCCGAAATTGGCGATCTGCTCCTTCAGGATCGAGGAGATTTCCGCGGCGCGAAGTTCCATGGCTTACGCCCCCTTCATAGCGTAGGAGAGTTTCTGCAATTTTGTTCGAAGCGATGAATCCACCATCCGGGAACCGACGCGGACGACCAGTCCGCCGATCAATTCCGGGTCCACATGGTGGTTCACCGAAACCTTGCTGCCCACGGCGCTTCTGAGCGCGGCTTCCACCGCAACCGCCTGTTCGTCCGACAGGCTGCGGGCCGACGTCACCTCCGCGGTCACTTCGCCGCGGCGCCGGGCCAGTTCTTCCAGGAAGGCGCCCATGATGCCGCTGAATGCGAACAGCCGGCGTTTGCTGGCCAACAGGCCGACAAACTTCCGGGTCAGCGCGTTCACCTGCGCGCGTTCCATGATGGCGTCCACGGCACGCGCCTGGTCGGCGCGGTCCATCACCGGGCTCGTCACCAGGCGGCGCAGGTCCTCGCTCTCGTCATACATGGCCTGCAGGGTCTTGAGGTCGCCCGCGACGTCGTCCAGGCACTTGCCTTCGTCGGCCAGCTCGAACAGCGCCGTCGCATACCGCTCATAGATTTCGCTCAAGCCGCCTTTGGCTGCCACTGCCTGAACCCCCGCTTCGCCCTGGAAGGATGCCTAGGCACGCCCGTTGAGCCGGACATTGCCGGAAGCACCGAAAGGCGGCGCTCCCCTTGGGCAGGGAGCATGTAGCATGGGCATTTCACGCTTGCAACAGGACTCGCCGGGTTCCCCGGGGGCGTTGCCGCGCCGGCCGATTCGCGCTGCGGGTCTACACGAAACTGTAGGGGTCCACATCGACGGCCATCCGCATCGACGACGGCAGCCTGACATCGCTTAACCAGTCGCGCAGGACCTTCTGGATGCTGATGTCGCGGGTCGCTTTCAGCAGGAAACGTTGCCGGTGGCGTCCGCGCAGGACGGCCAGCGGCGCCGGGGCGGGCCCCAGCACCTGAAACCCCTTGCCGAACGGCGCCGTCCGCGCCAGCCGTGCCGCTTCCTGCTCGGCGAAATCCGGATCAGGGGCGGACAGGATGACCGCGGCCAGGCGACCGAAGGGCGGCATGCCCGCGTCGGCGCGCAGCCTGGCCTCAGCGGCCAGGAAACCCTCCCGGTCGCCTGCCTTGATCGCCTGCAGGACCGGCGCAGCGGGGTCGTGGGTCTGCACGAACACCCGGCCCGGCCGGTCCTCGCGGCCCGCCCGCCCGGCGACCTGGTGCAGCAGCTGGAACGTCCGTTCGGCGGCACGCAGGTCGCCGCCGCCAAGCCCCAGGTCGGCATCGACCACGCCGACCAGCGCCAGGTCGGGAAAATGATAACCCTTGGCGACGATCTGGGTTCCGATGATCAGGTCGATCTCGCGATCGATCACGGTGCGCACGAATTCCTCCGCCGCCGCCGGTCCGCTCAGCGTGTCCGACGTGACGATGGCGCACCGCGCATCGGGCAGGAAGCCCGCGACTTCCTCCGCCAGGCGTTCCACCCCCGGACCGCAGGCGACCAGGCTGTGTTCGGCGCCGCATTCGGGGCAGGCCACGGGCACCGGGCTTAAGAAGCCGCAGTGATGGCACTGCAACTTGCCCGTCAGGCGGTGTTCCACCAGCCAGGCGGTGCATTGGGGGCAGTTCAGGCGGTGCCCGCACGCCCGGCACAAGGTCAGGGGGGCGTAACCGCGCCGATTGAGGAACAGCATGGCCTGGCCGCCGCCTTCCAGGGTTTCGCCAAGGGCGTCGCGCAGGGACGGCGCCAGGAAGGTCCCCCGCCCAGGCCTGTCCTTGCGCAGATCGACCAGCGTGACCTCGGGCAGGGTGGAGGCGCCGTGCCGTTCGGGCAGGTGCAGCCTGTCGTAGCGGCCGGTCTCCACGTTCACCCAGGTCTCCAGCGACGGCGTTGCGGAGATCAGCACGATCGGGCAGCCGGCAAACCGTGCCCGCACGATGGCCATGTCGCGGGCGTGGTAGATCGTGCCGTCCTCCTGCTTGAAGGCCTGGTCGTGTTCCTCGTCGATCACGATCAGGCCCAGGGCATGAAACGGCAGGTGCAGGGCGGAACGTGCGCCGACGACGATGCGGACGCGGCCTTCGGCAATCGCGCGCCAGGTGTCGCGGCGCCGGGTCGGGGTCACTTCCGAATGCCACAGCGCGGGCGGCGCGCCGAACCGCTTCTCGAAACGGGCCAGCCACTGGGCCGACAGGGCGATCTCGGGCAGCAGCACCAGGACCTGCCGGCCCGCGGCCAGGGCCGCGGCGACGGCCTCGAAATAGACCTCCGTCTTGCCCGAACCGGTCACGCCGTCCAGCAGGGTCACGGAATACCGGTTGGCGTCGACCTTGCCGCGCAGGTCGCTCGCGGCGGTGGCCTGGGCGTCGGAAAGCACCGGGCCGTGGCGGCCGGGGTCGGGCGCCGGCCAGCGCCGGTGCGGCTCGACCGGCACCTCCTCCAGGGCGCCCGCCCGGAACAGGCCCTTGACGACGCCGGTGCCGACGCCGGCCTCCAGGGCCAGTTCCTGGGCCTGAAGCGGGGGGCCGTCGCCCAGCACCGCCAGGACCCGCTCCCGGGCCGGCGTCGATCTGATCTCGGGACAGGGCACGGCGCGCCGATAGGCCCGCTTGGGGCGCGGCGGCTGCAGGGCGGCGGGCACCGACATCGCCATCCGCAGGAAGGCCCCCGGCGGGGCCAGGGTGTAGGCGGCGGCCCAATCGATGAAGGCGATCTCGTCGTCTGAAAGCGGCGGGACGTCCAGCACCGACAGGATGTCCTTCAGCCGCTCTTCGGCGACCCGGTCCTGGTCAACCTTTTCGTCGCCCTCGGACCAGACGACGCCGATGCGCTCGGTCTGGCCCAGGGGCACGACGACGAAACTGCCGCGCGGCGGCCGGGTTTCGACTGGTGCCCGATAGTCGTATGGGCCGGCCAGGGGCAGCGGCAGCAGGACCTTGACCCGATGGCCCTGACTGATGAATAAGTCCCCGGCGGTCGTGGCACGGTCCGGCATGGCACGCAGTTTAGCGGACAACGGGGGCTGAACCATCGTTCACGAAACCCCGGCCGTCCGAAAACACACGGACAGGGCGGAAGGCATCATGAAGTTCTTCATCGACACGGCGGATATCGACGAGATCAGGGACCTTGCGGAAACCGGCCTGGTGGACGGGGTGACGACAAATCCCACGCTGGTGGCGAAGACCGGGCGCGGCTTCGTCGAGGTGGTGCAGGAAATCTGCGGGGTGGTCGACGGCCCGGTCAGTGCCGAGGTGACCGCCACGGACTACGCGACCATGCTGGACGAGGGGCGCTATCTCGCCGGCCTCGCCCCGAACATCGCGGTCAAGGTGCCGCTGACGCGGGACGGTCTGAAGACCTGCCGCGCGCTGAGCCAGGCCGGGACTTTGGTCAATGTGACGCTGTGTTTCTCCGCCGCCCAGGCGTTGCTGGCGGCGAAGGCGGGGGCTGCCTTCATTTCCCCCTTCGTGGGCCGCCTGGACGACATCGCCCACGACGGCATGGGCCTGATCTCCGAGATCTGCGAGATCTACGCGAACTATGATTTCTCCACCGAGGTCCTGGTTGCATCGACGCGCGGGCCGCTGCACGTGGTCGAAGCGGCGAAGCTGGGCGCCGATGTGGTGACGCTTCCGCCCGATGTCCTGCGCAAGATGTATAGTCATCCGCTCACCGACAAGGGGCTCGCCGCCTTCCTGGCTGACTGGGAAAAAACAGGACAGTCAATACTGTAAAATCAATTTTTCCGGGTTAGAGTCGGCCCTGGTACTCGCTTGGAAAGTGCGGCTATGAGCCAGGGCAAGGAAAGCACTGCGGGAAGCAAGCCCGGGACGGACACCGAGGTGACCGAACGGCAGGTCGTGGACTACCTGCTGGGCCGGCCCGATTTCCTCGTCAAGCATCCGCGAATCCTGCAGAACATGGCCGCACCCGGCCGGTCTCTGGGCGAGGGGGTGACCGACTTCCAGCAGGCCATGATCGACCGGCTGCGCCAGGAAATCGACAATGCGCGCGGTCAAAGCCAGGAACTGATCGACAACAGCCGTGTCAACATGTCGGTGCAGTCGCGCGTGCACGAATGCGTGCTGGCGCTCGTGGCGGCCAACAGCTTCGAGGAGCTGATCCAGACGGTCACCACCGATATGGCGGTGATCCTGGACCTTGACGCCGTTACCTTGTGCATCGAGGCGGTCGACCATTCCCAGGCCCAGATCAGGACCAACGGCCTGCAGCTGCTAAGCGAGGGCACCGTCCGGTCGCTGGTTCCCGACGGGCAGAGCTGCATTTTGCGTTCCGACATCTCCGGCGATCCGGAACTGTTCGGCGCAGCGGCGCCGCTGGTGCGGTCCGATGCCCTGATGCGTCTGAAGATCTCCGATGCAACCAAGCCCGCCCTGCTGGCGCTGGGCAGTCGCAATGCGACCAAGTTTCATCCGGGTCAGGCGACCGAACTGTTGACCTTTCTGACGCGGGTGTTGGAAAGCCTGGTGCGCGGTTGGCTCGATCTGCCGCGTTGAGCGCGGACGACCTTCTTCCCGACATTCTCAAGCCGCAGGTCGCGGCGGCCGTCCGCGGCTATCTCGAATGGCAGGCGGTCGAACGCCGCGCCTCGGACCATACCATTGCCGCCTATGGGCGCGACCTTGCCGGTTTCCTGGATTTCCTGACGGGGCACCTGGGCAGTCTGCCGGACATCGCCGACCTTGCGGTGCTGAAACCGATCGATTTCCGGGCCTGGCTGGCCCACCGGGCGGGCGAGGGGCTGGCCCGGACCTCCACGGCGCGGGCGCTGTCGGTGGTGCGGGGGTTCTTCCGCTGGGCCGAGCGCAACGATGTCTTCACCAACCACGCGATCCGTTCGGTCCGCACCCCGAAGGTGCCCCGCGGCGTCCCCAAGCCGCTGAGTATCCGGGATACGGCCGAGGCGATCGAGACCGCGGGGACGATGGTCGCCGAACCCTGGATCGGTGCGCGCGACGTTGCGCTGTTCACGCTGCTTTACGGCTGCGGCCTGCGTATCGCCGAAGCGCTGTCGCTGAACCGGTGCGATCTTCCCAAGGGCGAAGCGATGACGGTGACGGGCAAGGGCGGCAAGCAGCGGATGGTCCCGGTGTTGCCGGCGGTGCGCGAGGCCTTGAAGGAATACATCGCCCTGTGTCCGTTCAATCCGGGAGCGGACGGCCCTTTGTTCCTCGGCGCCCGCGGCGGACGGCTTGCGCCGCGCACCGCCCAGCGCGCCATGCAGCAGGTGCGGCTTGCGCTCGACCTGCCCGACAGCGCCACCCCGCACGCGCTGCGCCATTCCTTTGCGACACACCTGCTGGCGGCGGGCGGCGACCTGCGCGCGATCCAGGAACTGCTGGGCCACGCCTCGCTGTCGACCACCCAACGCTACACCGCCGTAGATTCCACAAAGCTGATCGCCGAATACCGTGCCGCGCATCCGCGGGCGAAGGCGGGGTAAGAAGCGAAGAGCATTCTGCCGGCCGCGCCCGCATGAGCGCCGTCTCGCACCATGTGGCGGCACCCCATCACAATTCCTGCCCCGCATCTGCGGAACGAATTCAGAACTCGCTCAGAAGTCTGGCCAGGAGCGCATTGTCGGGATTGAACCCGAGGGCTTTGCCCAGAATCGCTCTTGCCTCGGCGCGTTGACCCGTTGCCGCGCGCAGGCGCGCCAGCATCACCCATGCATCGACCAACTGCGGGTCAATTCGAACCGCCTCGGCGAACGCGCGTTCGGCTTCCGCGAATTGCCGGAAGGTCAGCGCCGTCCCGGCCATGGCCATCTGCGTTTCCGGGAAGTCCGCCTTGGCAATCAGTGACAGATGGTATTCCTGCAGGGCGGATCGAGCCGATTCAGCCGACGGTGGTGCGTGGCCGGCGGCAAGCAGGTCGAGAAGCCCACGCACGGCCGCGATCCGGACGGCCTTCGCGGAATCCTCCAGCAGCGGCGCGACCCGTTTCAGACGCAGCGCGGGCGATGCCGGCCTCTGTAGTGGGATCGCCGTCGCGCGAACGAGAGGACTGTCGTCCTGCAGCAGTGGCGTGGTTCTCTCGGCGATGCCGGCCGATGGATAACGGGCCAGGGCCTGCAGGACCGATGCGCGGACGAATCCACCCTGGTCCTGATCCAGGGCGACGTCGACCAGGCGGCCAAGCGTTTGCGGCCCGCCGTTTCCGCGCCAGGCGGTGGCAAGAGCGGTGGCAAAGTGGTTGCCGCGGGATGGACTGTCCGGAAACCATGTTGCGACCGCGGCAGCCGCCCATTCGGGCGTGCGGTCGGCGTGACAGTCGGTGCAGGCGTTGGGCGTGCCCAGTTCGACCGAGAGGTCGGGGCGCGGGATGCGGAAACTGTGATCGCGGCGGCCGTCGATGCCCATATAGACCCGTTCGATCATGTGGCAGTTCTGGCACTGGGCGCCGGTCGATCCCGGTTCATGAAAATGATGCGCGGGCGCATCGTAGTTCTTCAAGGTCAGCGTCGGGAAATCCCGATTGCCGGCCGGACTGTGGCACTGGGTGCAAACGCCGTTGCCCTTGGTCTTCAATGTTGCCGCGTGAGGGTTATGGCAGTTGGAGCAGCGCACCCCACGTGCGTACATGCGCGATTGCAGGAACGAGCCGTACACGTACACCTTGTCCAGGATCTGCCCGTCCGGGTGATAGAGGCCATCGCGTAACAGGGCGAGCGCATAGGCGTCGTGAAAGGCCGTGCCCGGCGGCGGACTTCTGTCGCCGAGCGGTTCGCGTCGGGAATGACAGCCCGCGCATTGCTGAATCTCCGCCTCGGGATCGTCCTGTTCGAAGACATGCGCCAGGCCGCGCGCATCGACGCCGGACCAGTCGTTCCGCTCAAAGATCTCAGGGTCCTGAGCCCACGCGATGTGCGCCTCGCCGGGTCCGTGGCAGGCCTCGCAGCCGACCCCGATTTCCGCCTGCGTGCTGTCGTAGCGTCGCCTTGACGGGTCGTAGTTCTTCTGGAAATCCGTGGCGTGACACTCCGCGCAGCGGGCGTTCCAGTTCTTGTAAGGGCCCGACCAATGAAACCCGTCGCCGGGACGGAGCCTTTGGTCGGGATAGAGGTTGTACCAGCGGTTGTTGATGGCCTCCCAGGCGATGTCCAGCGCCTGCAAACGGCCAGGCTCGGTCTCCACGAGATACTGCTGCAAGGGGGCGATGCCGGCCGTACCGATGACCTGCGTCCGTGTTGATAGTCCGCCGCCATGATCTGTTTCGACCCGATAAGACGGGCCGTCCCGCGTGAACCTGGTGACCGCGCCATTGTGCGCAAAGACGGCTTCCTCGAAGTCGCCCAGGACAGAACCGCCGTCCGCTTCCTTCCAGGCAAAAGCATGGTGCGAGGTGCGCCAACCATCGGTTTCGTCTTCGTGACAGCCGGCACAGCTTTCGGAGGCGACAAACCGGGGCGCCTTCGCGCTGTCGCCTGCCTGCGCCGCCGACCACGACGAAAGGCAGACAAGAACGATCGCTCTCAGGCAGGGTCCAAGGCGCGACACGATGAGGCGATCCGATCGGCAGCCGGTCAGCGTCAGAACTTCCAGTTGGCGTTCAGCGCGAAGAAGAAGAGGTCATTGTCGCTGTAGTCGCCCTTCAAGAGAGCGCCGTCGATCTCCGCATCGCCATAGTCGGCATAGACGAAGGAGCCGCCGACCGTCACGTCTTCGCTCCAGTCATATTGAGCGCCCAGGGCCAGGCGGATCTGCCGGTCCATGGGCATGTCGGCCGTCCGGTCCTCCTTGTCGACAGGCGAGCTGTCATAGGCCACGCCGGTCTGAAACAGCCAGCGTTCGTGGGGACGGTAATGCACGCCGGCGGAGATGTGATGGGTGTCCCGCCAGTTACGCGGCAGAGCCGTCGTGCCCTTTTCGGTCGACAGCAGGATGCTTTCGACCTGGCTCCAGTCCTCCCAGCCGACCGAACCGAGCAGAGCCCAGCTGTTGTTCAGTTCATGATAGACACTGGCCCGGACCATCTGGGGAAACGGCAGGCTGAGATCGGTTGCCGCGTCCAGGTCGGCCGGATCGAGTTCGAGGCTGCCGCTGTAGTCGGGATCGAGCTCGGATTGATAAAGCAGCCCAAGCCGGGTCCGTTCGGTCACCTGAAGGAGGGCACCGGCGCGAAATCCCACCTCCCAGGCGTCGACGTCGATCTTGGCCCGCCCCGTGCCCGTTGTCGGTGGTCCCGCCACCTCCATTTCGATATCGCCGTACATGATCACGGGGCCGTCCCCGATGGAGAAGCGGTCGTTGAGCTTGTAGGCAAGCGACGGGCTGATCTGGGCCGTAAAGACTCTGATCTCCTGGACCTGATAGCGGCCGGCCCACTCGTCGTCGTAGTCCAGCACCGTGCCCGAAATCGATGTGTTGTTGAGGCCGAAGCTGAGGTTTTCGAGGATCGGAATGGTGGCGTTGAGCGACAGGATCGGCCCCAAACCGCCGGCGTGCCCGCCGTCGTTGCCGGCGACCGGCGTGTCGGGGTCCGGGTCGAACTTGACGTCTGCGACCAGCAGTCCGGCCCCGAGCCCAAGCTGGGGCCGGTCGAGCCGCGTCATGCCCGCGGGGTTGTGGAACGCGGTCGAGGCGTCGCTGGCCCAGGCCTGCGATCCGGCGCCTGCATTGCCCATGCTGGGCGTTGCGAACTCGTTCAAATAAAGCCCGCCGGCGACCGCGAGCGCAGAAAAAAGACCGATCCAGGCGGCCAGCAAGGCGCGCGGCGCGACACCGGCGCGCCAACAGGCATGCATCCTGCGAACGCCAATCACTACTTTTCCGGATCAAACGGGAAGTCGAACGCACGCTGATACGCTTTTTGGACGCGGTGCGGGAACTTCTCGATCATCGCCCTATGGTCCTGGATCAACTTGCCGAAGCCCGGAGCCCCCCAGAGGCAGTAGCGTGCGAAGTCCGGATACCGCTCACCGGGGTCATGCTGGATGTTGTAGCAGTTCTTGTGCGGCATTTCGGGCACCGTCCGGAACTTCAGCTGGTCCTTGCGGACCGCTTCCAGCTTGTCCTTGTTGTAGTGGAAGACGTAGTCGCGCCGCGATTTGCCCTCGCCAAGCAGGAAGAGCGCGCTCTGATCGACGCCGTCCGTCACGCGATCGTCAGGGATGGTCGACTTGACGCCGGCGACGCTGGCGGCTGTCGTGTACATGTCCGTGACCTGGATGATGTCCACCGGCTCCTGACCTTCTGCGATCATGCCGGGCCACCAGACCATTGCGGGCACCCGCACGCCCCCTTCCCAGGTGTCGCCCTTCTCGACACGCAGCAGCGAGTAGCCGCCATGCGGGTGCATCGAATACATCGGGCCGTTGTCGCTCATCCAGATGACCAGCGTGTTTTCGGCGATGCCAAGCTCGTTGAGCCGGTCGAGCACACGTCCGACATTGTGATCATGCTCGGCCATCTGGGCGCTGTTGTTGGTGCCCGCGGGTTGATCCATGAAGTCGGGGTGGGCGCCGTAGAAGTGGTTTGCCTTTCCGGCGTAGTAGGCAAAAAAGGGTCTCTCGCTTTCGGCGTGGCGGTTGATGAAGTCGATCACGTCGTCGGCCACGTCGCTGTCCATGGTGTTGTAGAGCTCCAACGAGAAGGGCGCCTCCATCTCCGGCTCCTCGCCCTTCACGCCGCGCATGATCCCCCCGGTGTCGTAAGGAAAGCCCTCGGGCCCCGGCGCCCAGACCATGGCACCGATATTGACGTAGCCCGCATTGTCGCTGGCCTGTACGTCCTTGGTGAAACCCCACCAGGGCGGATTGCCCTCGCTCCAGATCGCCTCGTCGAACCCCTGCTCGATCGGCGTCATGCCCTCGTCGTCGCCCAGATGCCACTTGCCGAACATGCCCGTGTGATAGCCGGCATCCGAAAGCAGTTCGGCGATGGTGACTTCCTCGTCCACCAGCCCCATCCCGGAGGTGCCCGGAAACAGGACGCCCAGCAGGCCCACGCGCACCGGGTGCCGGCCGGTCATCAGTGCCGTGCGTGTCGGCGTACAGGAAGGCTCGGAATAGAACTGCAGGAAGCGCATGCCCTGATCGGCCATCTCGTCGAGGCGCGGCGTATCGAACCCCCGCACCTTGCCGCCGCCGTACGACCCGAGCTCGGTGTAACCGATGTCGTCCGCCAGAATGAAGACGATGTTCGGCTTCTTGCCGAACCGGGCCTCAACCGCCGCAAGCCTTTCCTGGACCTGCGCATCTTCGGCCGTCCACTGCTCCGCGAACTGCTGCTCGCGGACCAGATACTCGGCATCGAACTGCTGGGCGCGGGCCGTTTCGGACAAATCTACCAGGGCGACGACACCGGCCCAGATCGCAATCGCGCACTTGGGCACGAAATCCCGAACGCACATCTTCACCTCCGACTGTTCTGCATGTTCGATGCCTTGCACCGCCGTTCGTGCCGAGCACGCCCCGGCAGCTTGAAAACACTGGTGAATTAAGCAACGATCCTGACAAGCCGAAAGCCGTTTTTTCCGGAGCGAGGACGGATTCTCCAGGATGCGCGTCGAAAGCGACCCTTTGCATGATTCTCTACCGTTGTCCCTGCATCGGATCGCTGCGACCACGCGGGCCGACGAGGCTGCGGACATCATCAGCCGCTCACTGGTGCCGTTGCATGTTTCGCGAATCGCAGAGCCGCAGCAATTCCGGCTGGATATGAACGGCCGGCAGTCCGGACCGCTCTTCTTCGGATTCAACCGCTTTGCAGCCGATACCGAACTCGATGCCGGGCATGTGGAGGACAGGGTGGCAATCGCCCTTGGTTCCCACGACGAGCGCCCGTCCTGCTTCGAGATAGATGACACGGGGATTGGCGTGTCGACACACAGTGCGGCGGTGATCTCTCCCGGCCGCAAGACGCGGATCAGCCGGCCCGCCGGATCAAGCTTGTTTGCCCTCTCGATCAGGGAATCCGTCCTCAGAGACCGATATTACGAGATCACGGGAAAACACGTTCGCGGCCCAATCATCTTCGAGCCGTCGGTCGACCTGACGCAAGGGTCGGGCCGCCTGCTCGCTCAGGTGACCCGCGCCCTTGCTTCGGAGATCGACCGCGAAGTGGCTGGTGGCGAGCCGACTTTGCTGGAGGCGGTTCTGCGGGATGCGCTGATCAGCATTCTTATCGGCCTGCCAAACCGCTTCGGAAACGCGCTGGAGCATCAGGGCAGGCCGTCCCCTGAGCCAAGGCTGGTGCGGCTGGCGGAGGAATACATGGCGGCCCGCGTGTACCAACCGATCGCTTTGTCCGATCTGGTCTCGGCGTGCGGTTGCAGCAGAAGCACGCTTTACGACGCCTTCAGGTCGAGCCGCGGATACACGCCGATGCAGTTCCTCGCCGCCCGTCGCTTGGAGATTGCCCAGGAACGGCTGATGCGAGAGCCGGATGTGTCGGTGACGCAGGTTGCCCTGGACTGCGGCTTCAGCAACCAGGGCCGGTTTGCCAAGGCCTATCGCAACCGGTTCGGAGAGATGCCGTCAGAAACCCGCGCGCGCTGTCATGGACCAGCGCGCCACCATCGGGCCGGGTCGAGTACCAACTGAGCCATTTGGTTGGACGGCGGCCCGGCTGGCGGGGTGACCCGCACGCGGGTTCGCACTCGCTGCGACCAAGGCGGTTGAGGTTTCGATGATCAGGAAAACGCGGCTTGGCTGTCCGCCGGCGCTTCCGTCCGATCCTGTTTGCCGTAGTCACGGATGACGTGAGCCACCCGCAGCCGATAATCATCGAAGACCGACCGGCGACCTCCTTCCTGGGCTCGTCTGTGCTCCGCCACGTTGCGCCACGCAGCCACGGCCGCTTCGTCGCGCCAGAACGACAAGGACACGAATTTGCCGGGCTCTGACACGCTTTCGAAACGCTCGATCGAAATGAAGCCGTCGAAGCCTTCAACCAGCGACGACATGTTCTGGCCCATTTCAAGATATCTCTCGCCGCTGCCCGGTTTCGGCCAGGACTCGAAGATGACAGCAATCACATCGTTTCTCCTGTCAAGGTTCGGCACGAAGACCTGGGGTCAGGACCCTCGGACGCTCTAAGCGGTTGAAAGGCCGCGTCTCACCCCGGGCACGGAATCACCGAACCGGTTCTCGCTGCTCTTTGCTATGCTAAACATCCCAAGCACAACCTCCTCCACCCCCAGCCCCGGGATCAAGCATGAACGCGAACACCACCACCACGTCGTTGGACAAGGTCAGAACCCATCTCAGCGCGGAGTGCTTCAACAAGCTGTACATCGGCGGCCGGTTCGTCGACCCCATCGAGGGCGAGACGTTTCCCACCTATTACCCGGCCACGGGCGAACTGTTGCATGCGTTTCCGAGGGGCCGCGCCAACGATATCGAGGCAGCGATTGCGGCCGCGGAGGCTGCGTGGGCGGAAGGCGCCTGGGCAAACATGGCCGCGGCCGACCGTGCGGAGGTCGTTGCCCGGATGGCGCAGGGCATCGAGGACAATATCGAGATGCTGGCCGAGATCGAGGCCGCCGACGTCGGCAAGCCGTTCCGCGAGGCGGCTGCAGCGATCGGCGGTTCTGCGGCCGAGGCCAAGTACTGGTGCTCGCTCGGCGCGGTGCTGGACGCAGAGCAGGAGGTACCGGTCGACGCCGGCGGCGGCAAGGGCGGGGTGCCGCCTGAAGGGTGGGATGTGGTCTACCGGCGCGATCCGATCGGCGTCATCGGCCTGATCTCCGCATGGAACTACCCCTTGAACGTCGCGTTTCGCAAGGTTGCGCCCGCCTTGATCGCCGGCAACTGCGCCATCCTCAAGCCCTCCGAGATCGCCGGGCTCTCCTGCATGTTCATCGCCAAGGTCGCGCAGGACGCCGGCCTTCCCGCTGGCGTGCTCGGCGTCGTCACCGGCGACCGCGACGCCGGCGCGGCCCTTGCGGCCTCGCCTGCCGTCTCCATGATCTCTTTCACCGGCTCGTCTATGACGGGCGCCAAGATCATGGAGGCCTGCGCGCCGAAGCTTTCTCAGTGCGCGCTGGAACTGGGCGGGAAGTCGGCCCTGGTGGTGTTCGACGATACGGACCTCGACCGTGCGGTCGCGACGACCATGACCGGGTTCCTGACCAACGGCGGCCAGATCTGCACCGCGCACACGCGTCTCGTGGTGCAGAAGGGCCTGGAGGCGGAATTGTTGAACCGGCTCAGGGAGAGGCTCGAGAAAACCCCCTATTGCGCCGACCCGATCTCGGAGCGGGACCGCGGCGACCCGGGCTCGGCCGACGGCCTGAGCGACGTGGTCCAGCCGGTGGTGTGCGAATCGCAGCACCGGAAGATCCTGGGGTTCCTGGACGAGGCCAGGGCCGCGGGTGTGGAGGTTTTCACCGGCGGCGGCGTTCCGGATGCCGCGACGGTCGGCCATGAGGGTGGGTACTACGTTCAACCGACGGTGCTGACCCACGTGGCGCGCGATGCGGACGTTTGGCAGAAGGAGGTCTTCGGGCCGGTGCTCTCGGTGCGGTCGTTCGAGACCGAGCAGGAGGCGGTGCAGGAGGCGAACTCCACGCCGTTCGGGCTTGCGTCGACGGTGATGTCCTCGGACCCGGCCAAGGCAAGGCGGGTCGCCAACCGCATCCGCGCCGGTGCGGTCTACGCCACCTCAACCGGCGAAGGGCTGCTGGCAGAGCATCCCGCCGTGTCGCGCGGCGGCTTCGGATGCTCGGGCATCGGCCGGGAACTCGGGATCGGCGGCCTCCACGAGTACACCGAGCTGAAGAGCATCAACTACACGGGCTTTTCATTGGCCGACGCCAGGAAGCAGAACACCGGGTAGACGACCGACACCCTCGTCAGCAGTTCTGCTTTGACGCCCTAGGGATAGAAAGCCGGTACGCAGTTCGGGTAGCCTCACCAGCGGTCACTTCGTTTCGTGACTGGCGGTCGATGGTCAGACCCGTTGAGAGCGCGGACGGACGTGTCAGGCGTGCGGGCCTTCCTCCATGGCTGGGGCGTGGGCCCGATCCAACGCGTGCCGATCATTCCACTGGGGGCGTCGTTCCATGACCTATGAAATTGCCGGCAGGCAG
>Ga0066187_1000340_pt1 | contig 16976 bp, 14 predicted proteins | sample WorMetexBAHAMAS1_FD_58706 | JGI IMG/M metagenome (GOLD analysis project Ga0066187, IMG submission 58706) | Marine gutless worms symbiont microbial communities from Max Planck institute for Marine Microbiology, Germany - Inanidrilus exumae... | ecosystem: Host-associated > Annelida > Digestive...
AGCTCCTCTCACTTACCTACAAAGTTCTCACAACTACCCAACCTCCATATACCTTCATAACATCATCTCTGTTCAACGTCCTTGCAGTACTCGCTTTTAATTTATCCGTCGTTACTCATGCCCGGCCACCTTCATAATCTTCGCTAAAAATAACTTATAGCTCCTTTCGCTATCCTTCACCTTCTGAATTGTATTTTGTGATTTATCTTGTTCATTGTGCAACTGTGAAATCAAGCTACGTTTAACTTACTGTGCATACAATACAGCCTTACAGCAACAAAACAATGACAAGCTAGTAATGGGCTATTTTTAGGATATTGTTGCCTACTGCCTAGCAACGAGTGTAACGTAAACAATTTTTTGTAACGAAAGAAAGAATGAAATTGAAATAGTATCTTACGAAACTGCTTTAGCTGGTTGATAATTTTACAAAGACAGCAGAATGTCATCTGTCGTTGAAACTCTTGGCAGCAAAGTCGTCGACAGATCTGGCGAACTGATGTCGGTGAATACGTTAACAGAACCGGGCACGGTTGTCGGCCTCTACTTCTCATCCTCCTGGTGCCCCGACAGCGCGTTCACGCCTTTCCTTGTCAGTTTTTTCTCTCACTTTCGAACGACCGACCGCGGAAAACACTTCGAAATCATCTACGTGTCTGCGGACAAGGACAAGGAAGCATTCGACCAGTATTTCGGTCTTATGCCCTGGCTTGCTGTTCCGTATGATGATCTACAGACTAGGGTGAGTAATAAGGGCGTCAGGACGTTTCCCCGACAGGACGTTTCCCCGACATGAACTAAGTGGGTAATATTTTAGGTTAACGGAGCAAAGTTTATGAAATCATGAAATAGCTTTTCAAACCTCAAACATGCAAGAACACAGCAGCAAAACGGCACATGAAATGTACAGGGAATGCACTGTATGCCAAGTTTGCACCTGCATGATCAACCTGCATGATCAACTGGTCTTTTACTCAAGTCGTTAACGATTACATTCTCAGCGGCCAGATGCTTCACGCTGCAGAACCAGTGATGATGAGTTGACGACTCAACATCAAACGTTGCACAGATCGCCAGAAGATGCAGTCGGCGATCAGTTTGTTACTGTATATAAGCAGATGGGGAATGCAGCAGCAAAAGGGCACTTCAAAGGTACGGTGAAGGCGCCATACGCCGAGTCGACACCTGCACGGTAACAGTATTTTACGGTGATCAAAAGTGTCGACTCAAGTAGTTAATCACTCTATTCTCCTCGGCCAGATGCCTCAAGATGCAGTTGGCAGTCAGTTTGATGCGGTAAGGAGATGGTGACTATAGGTTGTTCTCTCAATTCATGCCTTGTACTAGTCAAACCTTTATGGCATGACGCTCAGGGCAAGGATATGTGAGTAGATTTGCACCACACAATACTCTCGACATATCCAAAAAGATCACAGGTATGTGCACTCCGGAGAGCATTATTGTGCATTTCGGCCTTCACACAGACAAGTAGTCGCTATTCAGACATGGTCAATTCTCAATATTTTGTTCTGTGTAGACATCTTAACAATTTCTCATGGAAATGATTTTGATATTGTTGGATACGGAAGGTTTGTAGTTGTGCCCCTGCATTCAACTTCGTCTCTAAATACTGGGTGTAGCCACTGCAGAGCGAAGAAATTGACAATGTGGTAAAATTAGGGTTTTCTGCCCCTCTTGGGCGACGGAATATTCTGATTCAGATGAAATCTAGCAGGTGAGCATAGACCAGAGTACTGCTCTAGAGTGCTAAATTTAGCCCTGATGGCCAAGGGGTAGGTACAGGAGCCCCTCAATATTTGCAAAATTGGTCAAATTTGCCGTTTGTAGCCTTTTGGGGCCATTGTATTTATTGATTACAGTGAGATATGGCATGGCATAGTACACCATGGGTCTACTCTCTCATGCCCAATTTGGCTCTGAGCGGGTAAGGGGTTGGATACAGGAGCCCTAAACTTGAAAATATAGTTAATATGGCCGTTTTGGGGGCAGTTTTTTGGCTCTGATAGGTGACGATAATTATATGGATGTGGATGAAATTTGCCATGGTTTAGTACACCATGGTCCAATCTCTCATGCCAAATTTGGCCCTGATTGTGGAAGTGGGTTTGCAGGTTTTGGCATTTTTTAGACCCACTTGGGCGATGATATATATTGATTAGAGTGACATAAAGCATGGTACAAAACACCACGGTCCACTTGCTAATGCTGAATTTGGCTCTGATCAGAGAAAGGAGTGGATACAGGAGCCCACAATTTGGTAAATGTCATGGCTTTTTGTGGTTTTTGCCATGCATGGGCAAGCTGAAATTTGGCATGGAAGAGTATACTGTAGGTTTAGTCAAGTGGAGTTGGGGTATGAGAATACTGCCAATGTAGCAGTGACTGTTGTCACTTCTTATGTTTTCTACTTGGTAAGTAATTATTTTGACCTAATCAGCTTTGTTCGTGCCAGTTTCAGTTTCTTTCTGTGCATAAAATGCTGCTGTTTTTAATTGTAATGTTGGCTATTTTGAGTGAAATTGTTTATATGTGCTTGTTTAGTGCATGTTTCTGTTGATTCAACACGTCACTCTGTCATGTGTTTTGTTGTGAGTTTTTATGAGCAGTGTTCATCTGTTCGTTTAAATGTTGTGATTTTAGTCAAAACTGTGGAAGCAGTTCAAGGTGCGTGTGACGCCAACTTTAGTTCTTCTTGACGGACCAAGTGGAAAGTTGATCACAGCCAATGGTCGAGATTCATTGTCTGAAGACTTGGAAGGCAAAGAGTTTCCATGGGCACCTAAGTCACTGGATGATGTACTGACTGGAGACATACTGAAAGGCATGGAAAAATTAGACTGTAAGAGTGCGTTGGATGGAAAAGTGAAGGGATTTTATTTCTCTGCACACTGGGTAATTTATTTCAGATTAATGTTTTTTACAGCATATTAACTTTCCAATATGCCAGCGGCAGTCTGCACATTTTTATAGCATTGATCTCTTTCATTGTGCAGGCAAAGTAAATGGACATATTATTTTTGTACTGTGATGTGACATATAGTGGCACCTATTGATTATGTTTTTTTTGTATAAAATCTTACATTCTAATGATCTAATCTTCTTTTGCGCGATGATGCTAACATGATATGCATCTTCTAAGGTTCGGAGCATGTGGAAGTGGTGAAGATTAGAGCAGCTTTGTTTTCATGATGCAGATCTTGTGATGCAACTCTGCTCAGCTGAACTGTTGGCATCAATCTTGTGTGTTTGTTTTGTTGGCTCAGTTATTAAACTCATGGCTGCCATACTGAATAGTGAATAGCTACCTACCTCTTTTATGATGGCCGTTTGGCAGGTGAACCTTGGATAGCTGGTCCCTCCTTTGTTTTCTTCATCCCAAATACCAGAAGAAAAACGTTGCAGATGAGTGGCTCACATTTTTATAGTGATGGTTGCTACTTACACTGTGTACACAAGTAGGCCTACAGTTAACGGTCCGAGATTAATGTAGCGGCGTTCTCACTGACGCCTTCGCATCGAATGCCGTCGAAGGTCGTTGTCGATGGCATTCGACGACCTTCGATGGCGGTTGAATGTGGAGGATGGGACGGTATCAAAAATCTAGCATTTATAGATTTTAGTAGCGTTCAAACTGACGCCGTCCACCGTAGTCGACCGTAATCGATGGCGGCACACACCGTCGAACTCTGTCGACAACGTTCGAACATCGTCAACCGTGGTTGCTGATGCGGTTGATGGTGTCAGCAAGAACACAATATCGATATCTAGCTCTCTTTTTGTTGCTGACGCCGACACCGTTGAGCGCAACCATTGCCAACGACACGTGTTATTAGAGTAGTGCGGAATATCAATTTGTTTGAGATGCAAGTATCGTGATATGGATACGATGCGATACATCTTCAATATCGCAGTATTCGATACGATGCAATGTATCGTGCCATCACTAACTTTTTATGGGCTGAATGTCCTTTCAAGTCACTCAGCCGATAGTGTTAAAGCACTGAAGTGAATGCCAAAGCACTGACTCCCACCAGTAGCCTGGTCTTATCCTATCTTCATCTTCCACTGGATACCGGACAGAATTGTCATTGCTGTCTTCACGTTGTCTCTGCAACACTGGCACCAGTACTGCACGTTGATACTATGTATTTGTGTGACTGTTGCAGTGTCCACCATGCCGCGTGTTTACGCCTCAGCTGATGGTCACCTATGACAAGCTGAAAGATGAAGGGAAGAACTTTGAGATAGTGTTCATTAGTTCTGACCGCTCCGAATCCTCATTCACTGAGTACTATGCCTCAATGCCAGGATGGCTGGCTCTGCCATACAAAGATTCTCGTTGCCTACAGCTCACGCGTTTATTTGGCATTGAAGGTAGGATGTCGACATTTTCTTAACTGTCCACATCCCTCATCTGTTCGTGGACTGACCGTGCATTCAATTTCACACACATTAAACATTAATGTTTGGTGTGGACATCTGAGAGTGGACATAAGGGATCAAAAAACCTGTGCCACTGGTTTTTCCAGAACGTGGGCAGAAAACCGAGGGAACCGGCCATCCCAGGTACATCTGGAAAACGGCTATTACATTGGAAGTAGTGATAGGTGGAATTACAGCACTTTAATGATAATTTCGCACTCATTGCCTCTTGCATTTTGCAATGGGTAATGCTGTGTGTGTGCCCTTGAGCATTTGTGTGTGGTAGTTATCTGCCAGGGTTTGTTTGTTAGTTTGCCTGTGTGTGATGTTGTACGTAGGTGTGCCAACACTGGTATTGTTAGTGTGTCTGTATGTGACATTGTATGTAGGTGTGCCAACACTGGTATTGCTAGTGTGCCTGTGTGTGACATTGTACATAGGTGTGCCAACATTGGTATTGTTAGTTTGCCTGTGTGTGATGTTGTACGTAGGTGTGCCGACACTGGTGTTGGTTGATGAGGGAAACAAAATCATTTCACGGAATGCACGTTTTGTTGTTGCCAGTGATGTTGAGGGAAAGGTAAGAGTGTTGATATTCTGACTTGACCTGCTTTCATCCACGTTGTTACTTTCCGTGTAATATAATCACAGAGCAGTTGCCTTTGTACAGCTCTGTCTTCATTTGAGTGAGTCTGCACTTGACCTTGGTTCACCTTTTCTAGTACTACTGCTTTCTTTTTCTTTTAACTGGCGACTAATTCCTGGCTAGTCCAGGTGACCCAAAAGCAAACTTTTGAGATTTGTGGAGCATTTTTTCTACAGGCCTGATGCCTTTCTTGTTGCCCAACCAACAATTGCCCAACCATCAGCATCAGAGCGTTGAAAGGAAATTTTTTTCTCTTTCTGTCTCGACTTTATGATGTGAACTGATGTGCTGTCATCATTTCTTTCCAGTACATGCAGTGTTCAGTTCCATTTCCTCATAATTGCCCACTGACTGGCTGCTGCATCCAGAGACTTCATAGTGAGTGGCATTGTGTGGAACAGAGACAAGACTGTCCAGTGTTTTGTGACATACAAAGACAGTGTAGACCTTATATATGTGATGTGTGATGAACCTAAGGTGAAAACTGTAGTGAATATATGGATAATGGTTGTCACTGAGTCACCACTGATCCTTCCACACACAGGTTTCTATTGTGGCTTATGTGGCAGGTGATAATGTGATTTTTCGTCTGTTTTCTGCGACTGAACATTGCGCTTTTTTGTGTGAACGTTCATGCTGCACTCTGCTAATACCTCCTCCACGACCTACATATTATGTCAGATAAAACATGTATCGGGTAAATATTAAGGTCACATGTTCACCCACGGTGATCTTGGCAGTCATTCAAAGTCACTTAAGTGATTGTTGTTAATTTTCTAGTTTTGTACTTAGCCGGGTTTGCGGTGCCATGCAACTATAGAAAGAGGCTGTTGCAAGTATTCTGTCAAAGGATTGAGGTACATTGTCAGTGCTACAGTGACTGTAAGTTTAATTGGGAATATATTGAGATGTTGTTGTGTAGTTTTATGTCGTGTGTTCTTGTTGTTGTGAGGATTTTCCGTGGCGTCAGAAGCCAGTCGATGAGTTAACGGAAGCGAGCTGTGTTGCTTTGCATGAAGCGGCTGCACTCATCTATTTCACTGGCATGTAGCACCTCTGCTCTGAGACACTGTCTAATTATATGTAGTACCGTATTTCCTGATCAGCAGAATGGAAATTGGTTTGTAGCTTACCTAGGTATTCTGGCTGAATGTAAGAACTTGACCACACCGAAGCCAGCTTATTAGTCCAATGACATTGCAGACTGCATGTCGATATCTGCTTGTACTACTTGTGGTGGTGGTATGTCTACTGTCTGTAGATGTTAGCAATTTGTAGCAGGAACTGGGTACCTGAACCCGGTTCCAAAATACATTACCCTGTTCCAAATCCAAGTACCCGGTTTTCTGCCATAGTCATATAAATACTGTCAATTTTGGCCTGCATTTGCATCTGTTCATCATTTTTGGGCAATATTATAAAAGACGTTTGAATTCACACAGTTCGTTATTTGATTTCCGTTAGCATTACTGCACAGTGTGCAGTAGTATGCAGCGTGCTGTTAAGCTTTGTTGCCATTGTGGCACCATTTACATCTCATCGCATGCTTACTTACTGAAATGGAATTTAAAACTGGGTCACTGAACTTGGTACTCAGTTCCTAAAATGGGTAATGCTGCAAATCACTGCTAGATGCACTATGGAATGAGTTGTTCGTTAACATAGGCATAGAATGGTTGCAGTGTGATGGTGGTACTATCAGCTTATGCCATCATCTGCTTTTTCATACTGTGAAGTGCTGCTGGTCACAAGTTGTGCAAACAAGGTGTCGCCCTAACGGGACGTAACCGTACTGGCCCGCCGTGCAATGTTGGCTGCCCTACCACCCACGTGCCCGGCGGCTGGCCCTACAGATGCCGACAGATGATGACGACGACAGACACCAACGACTCTTACTAGTCTGGCCTCTCTACACTATGTGTAGGCGGGGCCAGTAATAATGCTACATGCTATGGCAGTTATTTCTATTAGTTTAGAACCAAGCATTCTGTGCAGTTTTCAGTATGTTCTTGACGTTGACATTATGGAGCCTTGCCATGTACTGCAGCAATTGTCCAGACCATACAACCTGTCTGGTTTGTAGTGTTACTTGATTGCTAGGGTGGTAAGAGTTTGGTCACGTTTTGATGACTCTACTAAATGGCTTCCAGTCCACATTACTCTAGATGCTGTATACACAAGTGTCTATGTGGAGCAGTGGTAAAGTCAGTCAAGTTCAGTACCTCATGTTATGTTACCGGGTAACAACCTCGGGCGAGTTGTAGGCCTACCTACACGTGTGCAGTATAAAACGTGTGTAATTTAAATAATTAAAACGTGTCGGTTAAGTTTTACGCAGTAAGAGTTTAAAGATCATTTATCACTGTACAGATGGTGATGCGGAGCTGATAGAGAAAGGCAGAGCACTGCTGGAAGACATCGCGAGCACGTATGTTGCTAAGCGAACTGAGTCAATGGATACAACCGATGAGCTGCCAGAAATTCGCTTCTACTACGAGGGCGTCGAGGTTTGCTGCATCATCCGTCATCATTACGTGCCACACATATGCAAGGCATATGCATAGCGCCACATATTTGCTGTAGCTCGGTGTCCATCTGTCTGTTACATGCCAGTATTAAATCAACATACTCTTATCAAGCAGTCCCTGTTGTACAGTAGCTTAGGCCTCTTCACGCCAAATATCTTGATTGAATTCCCAGCTGATTGATGGACGAGTAAGAAAATTGGTCAATCAAAGCAAATTCTGAAATTAACATTCACTATTGACTCTTATCATTCAGTTGCTGAGTGGCTGGATTCCTTTTATGCACTGCAGAACGTTCACACTGTGATGTTGTGTCTATCACTGCTGATATATCAGCACTTGGCAAATTGGGTAACTGTGGTCAGGTAGCCGACATAGACGGAGCAACTCCCATTCCCTCGGCAATCGATGGATGAAGAAAAGGTGAAATCCTTGGTTGGTGTTAGGAAGGGCCTCCAGTGGTATAAATAATTTTGAATCAACCGTACCGCAGCCACAGGACAACTGGCAGACCCAGGTTTATCTGGGAAGTGGCTGTAGAACTGGTGTGCATGTGATGCATTTGTGTGTCGGTATTGATATACATATGCCAGTACGGCATTGACCAAGTCGAGCTGTGCTGTACAGAGTGAGGAGATTGCGGATACCCTGCGGTCATTTGCGCAGCTCGACAGCCGCAAGCCTCTCGTTGCTATACTTGACCCGACAGAACAGAAGGTCTACACTTTGCCAGAGTCGGTCACTGATGTCACTCAGTCAATCGTTGAGGAGCTAATTGATGAGTTCAAGCAGGCCGCTATTGACTTCAACCCACTGTTGCCTCCGACGGACGACACCGGTCTTGAACAAGATACTCAGAATCTTCACCTGAATGAATAGCATTCTCTACCCATTCTGTTTCCTGCCCATCTCTTCACTTGTACTGTATTGCCTTCAAAATATCGTTCTCATGTTTCCAAATGCATTGCTTGATATAAGTAGGAATATTCTGTCTTCACCACCATCCAGGTTTTCCGTTCCATTTTGTTTGCATTTTATACTTTTGACGTTTTCCAAGTTACTTCCATAAATTTGAGTACATTTTGAACTGTGTTGTTTTTATGCCGTCAGTCATACATAGTTCTTATTTCAATCCAAGCACATGCCATTGACGATAACAGCCGATTGTTGTTCAATTTCTGTTAGTAATTTAATTTAACTATTGCGCATTTTTATACGTAGCATTTTTATGCCGTCAACAAAACGTTATTCTGTGATGAGCTGAACATTGTTGTCGCGTGTTTCATGAACGCACAGTTTACTGTGCGGACCGTGTTCGTTTTTTTGTTCAGTGTTTGCTGTTGGCATTTGTTTATCAGCATATATGTATGTATGTATAAACGTGTGTGTGTGTGCATGTGTATGTTGTAATGTCTAAAAAAATAAATCTTACACAGATTATACTTATTCAATTAAATAATTTACCTAATTTCAAGTCACTTTAATCTAAATCTACTGTTATAGTTATATTTTCTTTTTCAGTTATCTTACCCCAAGAATTAATACTTATTAAATTGTAATATTTATAATACAGTTCTACCTTAAAAGCGTGATATAACCTAAATTGTATTGAAAGTGCCGTTATACTCCAATCCAACCGTATGTGTGTGTTGGTTTGTCCACTGTGACATCAGATATCATAGAATTTACCCAGTCCTTGTGTCAGTATTACCATATTTAACAAAGTGAACCACACACATCAATCACAGGGTATTAGCTTGACTAGTGCAACTCGAATACAGGGTGACCAAACTGCAGGCACTGTGAAATACTTTAACGATTTACTGACTTTTCTGTGCATTCCTTCCCAAGTGGTCACCTCCGTGCAAACCCAGAACACACCTGATTTGTTACGTAGGTTTACATGGGTCTCCACAGCTGAAATAAACCATTCAGTTGACATTTCCATGACTTGATTTTTTTTTTGTAAATTTTCTGTCAATCATTACCCCACTTTCTGGTCACCCTGTTGACATCTAAACTTTACTTTTATGAGCAGCATGTATGGTATCTGTGCACGTGGTCTTACTTATGAATTTCTGTTTGTTTCCATGATTACTTGCATTAAATTTATTAGATTTCTTTTTTTCTACCTGCTGATACTAATGTTGACATTATTTTAATGTAACATGCTTTAATGGTTACTTACTCATTAAACTAGTGCCCTGGCATTACTTGCAATACTAGGTATTATTTGCATTATAACATATTTTATGGTTTTATTTTGCATTTAGCTGTAGTCTAGTTGTTGGTGTATTTTTCATCAATTCTTTTTGTTTTATTGCACTGTATCTCTTACATGTTTGCTTTTGTAATATCCATTGTAGTAGATTGTTATTAATCCCGTAAATGAATCTGTTGATATAATCTGTTTTTCAACACTAGTACAACATACTACTGGTCATGCTGTAAACTTCCATCGAGAATTGGTCCTTGAAAATGAAATTTGAGGGTCCTTGACAGTCCTTGAATTTCAGTATCAAAAGATAGTGGGAACCCTGCATTGGTTGCATAAGGACAGAAAGGGGTTTTATATAGTGTTATAGAACATGTATCATTCAGTCTGTTGTTTAAATGATGGTTGCTTTCGTCTTCAGGCACTGTGACTCATAACATATACTTGCTGCCCTATGTCAACTCATGGCAACATCTTATCTGAACACTTAAAAACTAATTTGGAACTTTGTGTGAAAGAAATTTTTGTGTAAACCAGCGACTAAAATATTAAATAATGCATTATGTACTCAGCACCAATTACATGAACAGCAAAAAGTTACGCAAGGCTTTAGCAGTCGTGTAACTCAGATCTTCGGCAGTCCATTACCACTGTGCACTATTTTTGTCACGTTCAGCAGACTAATGTTTATTCATTTCATCAACTACCTGGTGCTTTCATCATTGCTAAGTCTGTCATGCTGCTAAATACTGATTAGCCGCTATTGAATAGGAATGGTATCAATGTAGAAGCTGCTTTCATTGCCGAGTACACTTATCTGCTAATAAATATTCATGTACCACTACTGATTATTAATGAATTCCATCGTTAGGTTCATTGAGTTGTGTGCAATGTCTGTGTTTGTTGTGTTACGCTGCCTTCTGTTGTTGTGTTGTCCGTCTTGAGATTTTAGCTGCATGTTCAGAGTTTACACAACATTGGATTGAAACTGTCTTGCTGTGAAAATACACTACCAAACAATTACATGGCAGTTTACGACAGAGAGTCACAAGCTGTTTTATTCACAAATTATATGATAAATATTTCAAATTATTACAGGCACATAATCCAATGACAGGTATTCACTGTCACATAGAAACGACCACGTTAAACATTTTTGTGAGACAAAAGCATTTTATCAGCGAAATTATGCCTCAGCACTGAGGTCCGGTGTAGGCTGGGCCTCTGCCCACAATAACGAACGAACATCATGAACGTCTTCAGTAGTCAGTAATTGCTCACTGATGCTGAAGAAATCCATAATAAGCTTTTGATATATCTTAGTGTAAGTGCAGACACAATCTTCGTCTGGCATAACATTTAAAATACTCAGATGCACAGATAAGGCCCTGGCCGATTATCAGTTGGCTCAAAATCAGCGCCTAACAATCAGCCAATTACTAACTAATACAAACAACTTATTTTGCTATCTTATTTAAGTTATTTATTTAGGCTCTGATTGTTATCCGGAGACTCTTACTTACTTGAAGGACTGCAGAGTGCAGAAAAACAACAATGCACGCAAAAGCAAAGTTACAAAACACACCAACTTTTACCAGAAACGGAAGTCACTCTCATGTCTGTTCACTTTTGGTTTTTACATTTTTGCATACAATCATGAGTTCAAAATTAAGTAAAAGTCCGCTTTGGAAAACTAAATTACACCATGTAATAAAAACGTTTACTTGCGAATTGTGTCAACGACAATCGGCCGATACCAACATCCTAATTGGTTGATAAAGATTGTCGGCAAAACGGCTGATAATCATCCGATACTGATTATTGGTGCATCTCTACTCAGAAGCCAGATACAAGTTGAGCTGCACTGCAGCTTCTGCATCTGGTTAGTGCTAATGTAATTTCAGCAAAAATTGCCAGACATAACAACTCATAAAACATAGAAATTAGAAATAACAAGCAACACAGAAATTAAATATTTAAGAAACTGCAAACGATATCCATAACAAAACAACAAATAAGAGTATGGCAGTGATGGTCGACACGTTACGGAGCCATGCCAGCAGTTTAATTTTATCTGTTAATTATATCAGACGACGAGGCAAGGTTTCAGCAAAATTGTGTAACTGGTATTGTGAGTACACAATCCCCTCCAGCATTTCCAAAGTTCATCCATTGCTCTAATTATATTCAACCATTTGACTTTAAAAGCTTAGTATTATCTTTCTACTGTAAAAGGTTAATAGTGTATTTACATTATTTGCCAGGTATAAAATGTGCTGACATTTTTCCTGTGCCAGAACTCAGTACATGCTAGTTGGTGGTAGAAATTTTGTACATCACTATGCACATTTCATGCCTCGGCTTTCTTTGACTCGACAATCACGACCTTTTGTTTGAACTTAAAACAAAGCCACAGTGTATACTTGCTATGGGCGACCTGTGGCCAAGAACTTGGACTTTATCATTTCCTTTTATAAACTGCAATGACAGATGCAGACACCAAAAATGTGTTAATCTCAAAATTGGTCCGTCTGGCTGCACCATGTATGATAACCTTGTCAATTCTGTCACTTTGGCTGCTGTACTCAAATACACTACTACTACCAAGTATGGACGGACAGGCAAACGCAGTGCAATCCATAGTGAGGCCTGTTTCCCATAACAATTATATCTACTGCAGATGAGTGTCATTGGAACACTGTGCAGAAATTACACGATTACCTTAACATAATATAAACATGTATCATCTATTCATCTTGTCTGTAAAATATACTTGCGTACAATTTATATCGTCTTCGCAAAATCAATATACGATGCAAATAAAAATTCTAACGAAACGAACGAAGCTCAGCTGTCACTGGCAGTCTCCATGGCACTGCACATCATTGGAAAATTCTCCTAATTTGATTCTCAGCTATACAACAGTGGATAGCTATAGTCTGAGAAATTCTCATCCTAGTACGTGACAGCGATGATTGGACATAGCAAGTCAAGCACTTGCTGTAGTCAACAGCATGTGACAGTTGTACTCATTTGACAACATCTGTGGTGTGTGATTTATGCAACATACTGCACTTAAGTGGTTTGCGATAGCTGAAATGACCTTGAAAGTACTCGGTCAAGGTCACCATTATCGGTGCTATCAGATAGCCATATGTGACTTCCTATCAGAAGTCTGTAGTAACCACGTCTGTCTAGCAGTTTACTTAGAATACATGATTTGTTGGAGGGACAGATGGAATTGTGACAACACATATCACACTTGCATACTAAGTTGTGCATTGTGCACTAAATGAAAGTCACTGCCAAAGATCACAACATACATGGTAATAATGTTCATATAGATAACAAAATATATTATGCTACAGAAAATGGGACTACAAAATATTTAACTAATATAAACTGCACTCATTTTTAAGTAGCATCAACAGGAAAAACAACATTGGAAATGTGGCTTAACCAAAACTAACTGCAGGTCTTCAACAAAATATTGTCGACCTCCCTAAAGTCTGTTTGCATGTTTGAACTGTCCTATAATTCTATTCTATACTATTCTAATCACATATAGAAAGGCAGTACTTAAAGATTTGTGGGCAACTTAGATTTGTGGGCAACTTACAACGAGAATGACAAATTCTCCTAACTTTTTATAATATTTTTTGAATTTTTGATCTTTAGCCCCAAATATCTCAATAAGGTTAGTTAGGCCCTTTCGACATTTATGGCATTTTCAAACAAGTCGACAATGAAGAACATGATTAAGTGGATGCTGCATAGTTGATTTTGTGGTTGGATATGCACAATGAGCTGCATTTGTCTATGTATGTCTCGGTATCTGAACTAGATGTCAACACAGTACCATCAGCACTGCTAGCCTGGCAGGTTTCTTCAGTATATCTCAATCGTTTTAAAATGCCAGGTCTGTCAAATTTTCAGCTTTGTTAAATTTCACTAAGTCCGAATCCAAAAATTGCCAAACACATACATGTGATATTTCGATGTTTGGTGACAAAATAAATCAATTTAGATTGTTTTGTCGCAACATGAATATTCATTGAGATTCGTGACTAACTAAGCATACCAATTCAATGAGTACACCATGAAAACGGCTTCCCAGGGACGTGAGTGATCTATGCGGAATATTCAATAACAGTCACCGAATAACTAGGTTACAACAATTGCTACTATATGTGTAACTGCCAAGCATGGTGGGATATTTCATGGAGCTCGGCTCAACGGCTAGTGCTCCCAAGATGATCAGTACTTTAGTGGGCATACAAAAAAAGGATTATACGTCACTATAATGACGAACACATGGAACCTTAATGATGGGACTGTTACATTTTTGGTACAGCTGATGGGGTCACAGCAGGGGGCACTTTTCCCAGTCCGGTCCTTGCTAATAAGCTTACTAAACGTAAAGATCATTGTACAAACTTCACTGTCTGTTTCACGACACAAACCCGAGAGACAATCTGACAGACATTTGGTCAGTGCTAGAGATGGACACGGTCAGTGGTGAGAGTCATCAGACGGACGTCGTGGTACACTGAACTGCTGGACAGTGCCATCAAGTGCCGTCTGATTGCCGGAGAAGTATGCCGCGATGGCGTTTTGAAACAGAATCAGCTGCTGATGCATCACTTTCACCTTCGCGCAGCAGCAAGCACAGCAGCTTCATCTATTCTCAACATCACGCAAACTCTCACAACTACTCACACCCACATGCAATTGTTTTACAGCCACTGTAGAAGTTTATGTAGACAATGCTGGTGATGACAATGACCTCCAACGAAACGTTGAGAGCATCTAACAGGATGCTCGTCCATTGGCATTTCAGCCACTGACAGCATTAAACATGTATGTATATGTGTCAACACGAGACACTACATCTGTCAGAAATAACGAAGTAAAACGTAAAATAACTAAGTAATGTTATCAAAGCAAAACAGAACACTGCCTCATTCCCAACATCCCAGCTCGCAATATGCAATAACATGAGAACTGAATGTTGAAAAAACACACAAATAGTCATCATTTGCTGTAGTTTATGTCGTGTGTGGTCTTAAAGTAACAGATAGATTCTTGTGTGATGAGCTGAGAGAAAGATTAGGAATAGATAAGATAATTACAGTGGTACAGTGAAATAGGTTGAGATGGTATAGACATGTTTTAAGAAAAGATGAGAATGACAGGGTAAAAATGCATGGAGTACAAAGTGGAGAGCATAAGACGTAGAGGTAAAGGTAAAGGCTTCCCGTACTCATTACCGAGCATTGGGCCCGGAGCTGATCAAGGTGTACAGGCAGTCAGCCTGCCGGTGACTTGAGTCATCCACCCAGCGGTAGGCTGCCAATACATACGCCAGGCGGTTAATGTCCTAGCCGCAGAGCATCACTGTCCTTTGGCTAGTACTCATTTTACCGTCCCACAGACGGTAGAAGGCTGAGTTGACCTGGAAAGATGTAGAGGCATACCACAAAAAACTGAAGGGAGGCTGTAGAAGAAGACTGTTGGATCCAAAATTTAAAGAAGGAGGATGCTGTGGATTGTGATAAATAAATAAACTAAATAAGGATATTAAATAATACCCACAAAGATAGGAAGTGTGTGTTTGTTCAGGTATCAACTCATCCCAGATAAAGGGCCATTAAACATATTGTTGTTGTTTTGTGCCTCTGTCACCCGACAGTGTTGGCAAACGCATTATGTTTTCTGTCCATCCGCCACGATCATCCGTTTCTTCTGGCCACAATATCTCCTAAATGGCTGGAGTAATCTTGATGAAGCTTCCAGGGAATGTTCATTAACCACTACTAATAACCAGATTAGATTCAGGTGGTCAAAGGTCAAGGTCACAGCAGGCATTGAGGTCAAACCTTGTGAACACCATATCTCATGAACTACTTCAGCAATCTAGATGAAACTTGCAGGGAATAACCAATAGCCCCTACATATGACCTGGTTAGATTTTGGAGTTCAAAGGTCAAAGGTCAAGGTTAAAGCAGGCCGTCGAGGTGTCGAAGGCGTCCACGTCGACGACGGGGCAACGAAGTCCATCTTGTATTACACATTATCAAATGGTATATAACATACAATGCATCACGAATGCTCAATAGTCGACAGCCAGCCAGCTAGCTCCACTGCATGAAGCCAGACATAACATTAAACATAAACAGTTGATAAGCATAAACAGTAAATTAAATTAACGGCGAAACACCATGTGTAACAGTGAGTATTCAAACCCTGTTTTCGTCAAGAAGCTGAAGTTTGATGTCAAGCACTTGTCGCAGCTGATTAAACTTGAGTTTCTGTTGTTGAAACGCCTGCTGCGTTTCAGGACGACACTGTTTCGACTCTGCATCAATGCGGTACGCATCATACTCCACTCTGACATACATCACAGCACAGCCATCAGCAACTGCATCTCAATATCTCCATCTTTTTGATATTGTGTAGACAGTACCGGTACCTAGTTTTCATTTTTGTTATCGGGTATTCCAGAGTCACTCCAGTCCACGTCTCCAAAAAACTGAACCCATCGAGACCTGTGGGGCAGCGTTTTACAGAGGCTGGATGGATTCCCTTCCTGATATAAAGCAAAAGCATCAAATCAAAGCACTGAACGTTTTCTATGTAATTGAGCTACATAAACAACACTTGCTCACAGCTGTACATATTGGCATAATTACGTAATTCAATAATTGTAATAACAAGCACACAGCACTCACATGAGTACAAAGAAGCTTTCTATAATAAAAACCTTTTTTTATGTTATGTTATGTTTTATTTCTGAAAGTGATTTGAGAATATGTTCCTGAGTCTGGCATCAGTGAACAAAGTTGTTTATTATTTTTCAAAATGTGGAAACACATCACCCCCAAAATCTACCAGATTACTTGTCATCATACTACTTAACAGCACTATGCGTCGAGTGTGATGTTAAAACCTGCCCACTCCCATCCTACGCTCTCCACTGACTCAGGATCATTGATTTGAATGCATCGAATACAACCTCACTCACTCATCAACAATTGATTGATTGACTAATTGAGTTAAGGTTTTGTGTCCCACCCGACACAAAATGGGTCATTTCGGAGACGTTCTTCCCAGCCAATCTCATGGCTTAGTACTAAAAAACTAAATC
>Ga0066187_1000341_pt1 | contig 16973 bp, 14 predicted proteins | sample WorMetexBAHAMAS1_FD_58706 | JGI IMG/M metagenome (GOLD analysis project Ga0066187, IMG submission 58706) | Marine gutless worms symbiont microbial communities from Max Planck institute for Marine Microbiology, Germany - Inanidrilus exumae... | ecosystem: Host-associated > Annelida > Digestive...
TTGGTCGGCAAGACCTTATTGGCAGGGATAAGGCAATCCGCGAAGCGGTTCAGTTCCACAATTATTGTGTAATTTATTTCACATATCCCGCTGGATTACACAATCAGAAGGGGCAGGCCCACATAGCCGATGTCGATGAGAAAGTGGCAGGCGATACAGGGGAGGATGCTGCGGTCCTTTTCTGTGATCCATCCCATGAGAAAGCCGTAACCGGCGGCATAGGCGGCAAGCCGGATGCCGCCGATGGGAAGGTGAACCGATGCATAGAGCAGGCTTTGCAAAAGGTTGGCGAAATGCCAATTCGGGATTATTTGCTTGAGGAGACGGAAAAAGGAAAGCCGGTAGATCAACTCTTCGGATACGGCATTGATGATGCACAGAATAACCACTGGGGGCCAGAAGTCCATCCCCTTGAGTCGATACTTGGAAACGATGAGCATATAGAAGGCGGCCCCGGCGCTGACCGACAGCCCCACGGCAAATGCCCATGAAAAACGTTTCCATCGAAATGCACTGCCGATGTCGATACCAGCCATCCAGAGCCATACCATTGACATGAGTGCAAGCAGAAACACCGGCGCATAAACCAGTGCATTCCGGTAGGTTTCGGCGGGAGTGGAGGCCCCTTCAAAGGGCCACGGAATGGCGCCGCTTGCGAGCAGCAGCCCGATACCGGTAGCTGCGGCCGCAAAGGAAAGCAAGAAGCCGGTGAGGGGAAGCCAGGTTTTTTTGGGGGAACGGATCCGGGCATGCATGGGCTTTGATCCAATCGTTGGCAACAACGAAAATAACGATAAGGGCTCCCAAGGCAACGTAGGCGATCATGGCCACCTGGGCCTGGGTCAATCCTTTGTAAATCACCGGGTTGGTGCGATAAAATTCCAGGATGAATCGGCCCACACCATACAAGAGCAGGTATAATCCCAGGATGATGCCGCTGAACCGCCTGTCTCCGCCATCACGATATATCCACCGGTAGCAGGTGCGCAGGAATAGGAAAATCGACAGGTTGAGCAGGATGGCGTAAAAGGGCACCGGGTTCTTGATGGTGGCCTCAAAGCCAAACAGGCTCAACGTGATATGATGGCCCCAGCAGCATCCCACGTTCAAACATCCAATGCGGCCGATGGCGTGGGCCAGGGGAACATGGACGAAAATCACGTCATATCCTTCCCGCACCCGGATCCTCAGGATCACCATGGATAAAAATAGAATTATAAACGGCAAGATGAGGCAGGCATGAAACGTGTACGTTTTGCCATGCAGCAGGTTTTCGAAAAAAAACGAAAGGCTCCACAGCTCTTTGGGATGATAGAACATGGAAGCGGCACGGGCGCTGAGGATGCCGGCGGGATAGGTGTAGATCCCCGCCAAAAGGATGAACAGCCGCACCTTGAGAACCGGGATCCCGGAACGCACCATCTGGCGATACATCAGCACCAGGGCCGTGCCGATACCCGTCATGATCATGCCCTTGTAAAACAGGTTGAGCACCACCACCATATCCCGGTACGGCATCATGTCGGTCAGTATCCATCTCAGCATACGTCACCTACTTCCCATCATATCCATTTTTCAGGGGTCAAGGGTTGGGGATTTTTTGAACCAATCCCGCCACCACCTGCCCGTCGTGCAGCAGCGCCCCCTGGACAAATACCCGTTCACCCTTTTTAAAATCGCGGACCGCTATGTTTTTTCCACTGCGGTCTTTGAGGGAGGCCCGATACTTCTTTCGGGCCACCGTGAACTCCAGATGAACCCTTCTTTCCCCCACCACCATAAACGCCTGCCGGGCCTTGATCGACTCGATGGTGGATTTAAACTTTATCGGCCCGACGAGGTCAAAATCGACCACTTCGGCGGATTGTGAAAATGCATGGACCGGCATCAGCAGCCCGACAACGCAGACCGCAATCCACAATTTCAAGGATTTTTCGACTATGCGGTTTCCTTTCATGGATAGGCTCCTTTATTCAAAGATTTGTCTCCAGTAATATAGATTCATATCCGGAAGGGATACGGTATCCATGCTGATCACCCCTCCCTCCACACCGACAAAAACGCGGGGACCGCTTTCCAGCACTGCGATCACAGGTGCAGAGGGAATAGAGGTACCGATGCTTTTGCTGCGATCCTTCCGACCGTATCCATCAACCGTTTCGGCATCGGCTTCGTCCGTTACCTCATTGCCATCCTCGTCCAGCATATTGCCTGCCGCGTCTTCGGTGTATTCGGGATCCGATGAAAAATCATAGGCCGCACCGCCGGTCTCGTAGTTCACGGCATATAGCCGTGCCTCTCCGCGACTGAGAGAGCCCGCCGCACACGGGTCCGTGGTAGCGGAGGTGCTGGATGGAGGGGTATAGGTGGTAAAATAGACGATGCCGCCGAAAACCACTGGGGATGCCACGATCTTTTCACCTGCATTTTCGTCAAGCTTGATGAACCAGCCGTAGCCGGCATCAAGCTGAGCCTTTACGGCGGCCTGAGCCGTAGCGGTACCCTGCTGGATCTGGTTCGTCGTGACGTCCACAAGGTTGGATTCCGTGAGCGGGCCGCTGCCCAGGATGGTGCTGTCCCATTTGTTTTTAATGGCGTACAACCGATTCTCCACATCCGTTTTGTTCGGATTGGATCGGTCGCCAGTGCCGATGAAGATATACTCCCCCCAATCCTCCCGAATGGCATCCGGAGAATAGAACATCTTCTTGGACAAATTGATGGTGGTCGAGACATCCCCGCCTCCCGGATCGTAGGTGCAGGTGTGTGTTGTGGTGGGGGCGGAAAAAAGATGCACCTTGGTCCAGGTGCCGTCGGGGTCCGGCTCGGTCACATTGCTGCCGTCCCAGGCGATATCGTCCCCGTATGCGAAAATGTTGCCGCCGACATCGGCGGCATAAACACGGGTGTCGATCCCGTCGTTGTTGGGATCGAAACCGGCCGCCTCTAAAATGGCGTGGGTCATGTCTGTGTTGTTGGTACCGTCGTTGGTAAAAGCCAGGCTGCTCAGGCTGCCGTCTGTCACATCCACCGTGTATACGGACCGGCCCTTGGAGTCTGAATTGGAGGGACACTGGTCGTCGTCCCCATCGATATCGATGTCGTTGTTGGTATCGTATCCCCCCCCCATGAGAAACACGGTTTCCGTCGGAATCGTGCCCGATGCCTCGGGTCCGGTGGCAATGGTGAGCACCTTGGGCTTGCTCCACGATTGCCCCAATTCCCCGGCCACGGTGTTGCCAAGAAGGCTGGTGCTGTCCGGACCGATTGCGTACATCCATGAGGGGGAATCGTAATCGTCCACATTCAGGGCGTAATAGTAACTACCGCCCCGCCGTTCGGAAAAGATGAGAATTTTATTGGCGCCCTCATATACGACCGGAGAGCCGTCGATAAAGTAGTCATGAATGGTGTCGTCGGTGATGGTGCTGAGATTTCCCAACTGGTAAGGGGGAATGAAGGACCAGACCTCGGTGCCATAGCCGATATCGTCTCCGGTGTCGACACTGGAAAGAAAGCAGTGAAGCATACCATCATTACCTCCGGCATACACCACGGTGGTGTCGTCGTCCGTGGCGTCGTTGCCGTCCGGATTGAGGTAGTGCACCACGGCCGGCTCCGAATGGACGATATCCCCCAATATCCACTCATCTTCCCCGGTACGGGAGGTGCCGGCGGGATTGGGAGCGTCCTCGCCCCGAATATCGTTGATCAGGGCGTTGGTCAGGGTATAGGGGCCCCCCGGTGCTGAAGACAGGTCGACGTCGTCATCAAAATTGTTGTCCGCATGGGTTAAACCTGTGTTGGCCGTGCCGGCATAGGTGTACACGTTTCGGCTCGTGTTGGGAACAAGACTCCCCACACCCCCGGCATCGACGCTTGGCCCGTCCGTGGAAAGAGACCAGTAAGAGCGTGCACTGTCCTTGATGGCGCCCTCTACTTCGGTTCCCGCGACCACCTCCGAGTCGGTGGCGAGGTAAGTGGCTGCATTGCCGGCTGCATCCAACACCTCTCCGGTGGTGCCGTGCAGACCGTATTTCTTGATGTTGCCGTGCCACCGCCCGCTGTCCTTGGGCTTGAAAAATCCCAGGTAGATGCGGTCGCCGGCAAAGGTGCGGTTCATCCGGCTCACGGGCACCACCGGCGCCACGAACACGGCATCCGCCTCCACAAAGGTGGTGACGATGCGCTGCAACGCTTCAAGAAGTCCTGAGGAAGTGTCGGTCTGGATGTATTTCCCGGCGGCACGGGCTTTTTTCAGGTCAAGCTTCTGGGCATCGGTGGTGGAGGTATCGGCATCGATGTCTGAAAAATCGATGCCGTTTCCATGAAGGGCCGTTTCCACTAAAAGTTCATGGTCCGTATCGAATCCGATGGTAAACGTCTGAATATTCTGAACAACGTAGTCCCCGCTGCCGATATCGGTTCGCAGATCGGTGTCGTAAAGGTATTTGGCGACATCGTCCAGGTAATCGTGGTCGGAATAAATCGTACCAAAAAGAAAACTTGGGGTCTCGGTCCACTCTTTGGTGGCGTTCCGGTCGCAGTCTCCACCGGAGACGGTGTTCTGGTCACAGTCGTAGTCCCCCAGGGTCACCCCGTCATAGGGCGTGGACGTGCTGCTGGACATGTAGGCATCGTCTTCCCAGAGCACCGTATCACGATCAGAGGTGGCGTCCCCGTCGGTCATGAGGATGACGTAATTTTCCTGACAGATTTCAGAAATGGGACTGGTGTAGGTCCCGGAATTGAACCAGCTCTTTTTGCCCGCAAAATAGAGCCCCGCCTCTGCCAGGGTTTCCGCCAAAGGCGTCCCACCGGAGCCGTTTAACCCATCGATGGCAGTTTTTAAGGCTGTTTTGTTGGCGTCGGTGGCTTCCTGGCATTCGAAAACCACTTCACCGCCCTGGGCACCGCCGGAGGAATCAAAGCGCATCAGTCCGAAATTGACCCCATCCGTAACATCGATGAGATCCTTCATGGCCTCCTTGGCCACCGCCAGTTTGGTGGTCTCCGAACAGCTCGAGCATGCTTCGTAATTGATATAATTGCCAAGATGCCAATCCACCGCGCTGCCGCCGCAATACTTCCCATTGGAATACCCCTGGGTCAGCAGATCGTCTTTCACATCGTCGCAACCGGTCAGATCGGTTCGGGCGTCGTCGTAATGTTTTTCGTACTGGGTTTCATCGTCACACCCCACCTGCACGACATGCCGCTCGTAGATAGACCATTGCGCGATGGTGATATCCGCGCTGTCGTCATACTGGTTTTGCGTGGACTCGTCGTAGTCCGTATTCGGATCGTATTGGATGATAATGGTGTCATCCATGCTGCCGGACGTATCGAAAATGATCATTACGTTGGGACTGACCGCCGCCTGTTCCAATCGATAGATTTCCGTGTCATCGGCATTAATAACGGATGCTGCCGCCAGCATCAGCAGAATACCGATTATCATTCCCTTTTTCATAGCGGTCCTCCTCTTTGAGTGCCGTCTTCTAGTCAAATTTATTGAACACTTTCCACACGCCGCTTTGTATAATGGAGTTGCCGTTGGTTGAACTCGCGGTCACTCCGTATCGGCGCACTTCAAAATTTTTCATGCTGTACCCCGATCCGCTGGGGGGCGGTCCTGTATGGGACTGGCTGGGCAGATCGTTTGCGGATGAGCTTAGGGAGTTGGAGGCGGTCTGATCCGTAATGGGCCGAGCCTCCACGAGCGCGTCGTTGATGCTATCGTTGTTAAAGTCAAAGGAGCCGCTGTAGCTGGCGGCCGTTTCGTCGCTGGTCAGAAAGGTAGTGGTCAACCAGGTTTGATAGGACTCCAGCGAGTCGATCATCGCCCCCTCCGCCTCGTAAAATTCTTCGGTGATATCCCTTTCGTTGGCGGATATCTGGATCTCGGTTTCCGATGTGCGGGTGGCGGCCACGCCGATCACCGTCACCACAGCAAGCATCATGACGGCAACCACGAGGATGTAGCCCGCTTCATTGTCTATTTGCCTCAAAGGTCCAAATGCCATGCTGTATTGCTCCTTTTTACACATTATTACACATTTTATCGGGGCCGAGGCCTATTCCCGGGATGAACATGGGGTCGACGTTCATTGACAACGCTATAACCAGAGATTCCTGCAGTTGACCCTGGCGTTCAGCGTTCGGGTGAACGTGTTTCCCAGGCCATCGATACCCTGGCAACTCATACTGATGACCACCGTTCGGATATTCGGAAGGTCGGCGGCGCTGACAGGTTTCGTAATGGGGCTGCCGCTTTCATCTTCATAGTTGAAGGTCAGGGCGCTGACATCTTCGATGAGCGTTTGCTGGCTCTCATCTGTGGTATGCCCTTCGTAAAGATAGCGCCGAAGGCTCCCGCTCTCCAAAATGTATGTAAGCCGTTCCTCGTTATTTGTTGTGCTGGTTCCCTGATCATCGATCGCCCCGTTCATGTCGAGATCGGCCGTAAACCGTATCTTCGTGGAGGTGGCTTCTTTGAACCCTGCTCCGTTCGAATCGATGCCGTCAGTGGCAGATCCTTCCGGATCCAGACCTGCCAGACGGAGATCCCTGATCATCATTTCCAGCCCCACCCGGATCCGCTGCTGGGCATCAGCGACGTTCTCCTGGGTTTTATAGGACTTGTTAGACGATATAAAAACGCTGTAAATCGCGCCCATGGACATACCGGTAAGGGCCAGAGCCATGAGGATCTCTACCATCGTGAATCCGCGGTTACCGCACTTCTTAAAGGTGGGTAAAAATAATCGCATCAGCTTCCACCTCCTCTTGTCAGCGATGAAAGGGTCACCGTATGGGGAATGCCGCGCTGTGTCCAGGTAACGGTGACGGTGACCATCCGTGAATGGGTGGTATTGGCGGCTATCGTCCATGACCGGGTAAATATTCCACCATTGTTCCCATTCTCATCAATGGGGTTATTTGAATCAGGGGTGGTTCCCGTAGTGAGAGAGTCGAAATCGGTGGTTTTCAAGGTTTCCATCTGCTCCCGAACCAGTGCCACTGCCTGAGAGAACTCCCCTCCTAAGGCATTGCCCTGGATGGCAGTCACCTGCATCGTTGCCACGGCAAGAAGCCCGACCGAAAACACGGTCAGGGCGATCAGGACCTCGAGTAAGGTAAAACCGCCGGTTTCAGATACAAACCTTTTTTGACAGATTCGGTTCATGGGTTGCCGTCCTTGATCATTATGTAAAATGGTATTTGCTTATGTCATGGAAAACATCGATCAGTCCACATCTGTCCATGTGGACCCGCCGTTGGTGCTCTCCTTAATTTGGACCTTTCCCACGATGGATAAACTGATGCCACGATAAGTATTTTTTGTGTTCTTCATGTAGGCACTTCCGATAATATTTGGCAGCGCACGTCCATTGAATCGGGTCCGGTCATTGGTAAAAGTGGTCTGGTAAAGATCGACATCATCGGAAATGGTAACCGATTTCAACACGCTTTCCGTGCCATCCACCGTGTAGTTGTTTTCCGTTCCCCCTCCGGCGCCATTGTCGACAAACACCTGATAGGAATCGTTGCCAGTGTTAAACACAACGGCCACGCTCGCATTTTCGCGAATGGCACGGAGTTTGGCGATCTCCATGTCAGTCTTGATGTCATTGGTGGCGGCCTTAAGCCGCATGTCCGGTAATTGACTCATATAGGCAGGAATTCCGAAAGCAGCCGCGACACCAATAATAGCGATAACGATAAGGACTTCAATGATGGTGAATCCCGTGTTGCTTTTCATATCCGTTCCTTTCATCCTCCATTAATAATCAACGGATTGCACCATTCACCATGAACCAGAATGGTTTTGCATTTAAACCTTGGGGATGGACGCTTTATCTATTTTTCTAAATTGTAGAAGCAGGTATTGTGCCAAAATGGCCGCTTGCTTCAATCTATTCAATCCAGCACTAAATAATATTTTAACCTATTGATATTTAAGATTATTATTAATGGTTCAAAATAAAGAATAAAATTTTCAAATGGATCAATTTATCAAAGGATATGCCTGTCTCTAAAAAACTATTAATTATTTTAACGGTTCTAAAAAAAATTAACACCTCAGAAGTCGGTTTGAATGGGCAAAGAGATGATAATCGACGATCTTGACAATTCCTTTAAGAAAACGCTACTATTCGGCTCGGCAATCATAGGATTCGCTGTACTGCCCTTGAGTATCGGCACTATCAGGTCCACCATATCATGAAATCGCAATTTCTACAAAAAAGCCCCGGAGGGAAGCGCATGATTAGCATCCGATGGCTCCTGCTGGTCGTATGGGTTTCTACCTCAGCACTTACAATAGCAAATATCAACATTTGCCTGGCCCAATCAGATCTGGAAGCAACCAAGGCCCGTCTCGAAAAAGAAAAGGGGCGGATGGACAAAGCCTACAAATTGCTGACGGAAGAAAAGCAAGCATTGGATGCCGATGCGAAAAAGAGAAGAGCAGGTGTGGCAAAAACGAACTTCGAAAAAAGAATCGCCGAGTTCAACGAGAAAGTCAGGGAATACGAAAAAGCCAGGGCGGGCCTAGACGAAAAAATCAAACAATATGAGGCTGATGTAAAAAAAGCATGGTCCGAGGCGCAAGAGCGGGTAGACCAAGCAAAGGAAGCCGCTGAAACGAGTGAGAATCCGGCATCGAGCGCCAATGAAGAAAGCGCCCCCCCACCCACCAATGAAGATTTGATGACCCGGCTGAATCAACGCAAGGAGTCATTATTAGCGGAATACAATGATTTGATGAAGGAAAGAAAAGAATTGGCGGCCATGAAAGAAAAGATAAAATCGACCGAAGAAACCAGACTTTTCAACGACAGAGCTCGTGATTTAAATGACAGGATCGAGCTATTTGAAGAAAAGAAAAAAGCTTTTGACGAAGAGGTCAAAGCATTCAACCAAAAGCTACAATAGCCCGAACCCGGGACCGCGGTAGGATCAGACAAAACACACGTAGGCGTTCTATGTCGCAGCGTCGTTACTGAATAATACTATATTCATTCAACAACCCGGTAAACGAGATCATCTAAAAATGGAGGCGGTATCATGGGCAGACTGAACTGGCTTGTCATCATCGGCATCACACTTTGGGCAGGTCCATTATTCGCAGCAATCCCATCGATTGATTACAGGTCAAACCCTATATCAAACTTTATAGTGGTCAGCAGCGATATTCAAGTCTCTCAAATGAATGTATCACATCGACCTTTTGCCTCATCCCTTCTGGCCCAAGCGAATAGCATCGAAAAAAAACGTGCCGAACTGGAGAAACGAAACAAGGAGCTCGCCCTGGAATACCAGAAAATTGCCGAAGAAGCCGCTACCATAAAAACCGCCAGGCAAAACATGAAATCAGATGTAGACCGGCGGCTGTATAACGATCGTATCGAGGAGTTGAACAAAATGGTCCGGGAATATGAAAAAAAGCGGGCTGTTTTCGAAAAGGACGTTCAGGAGTACCAGAAAGAAGCCCAGCCCCAAGCGGCTGCTCCTCCCCCTGGTGATGATAAAAAAGAAAAACAAGCCTCTGATGTAAAAAAAATAAAGCAGGAGGAACCTGCCTATACCGGAACCGATATAGAAGTTCTCAATCTTAGAAACAAACTTCAGGAGCGGGAGAAAGTTTTAAACCAGGAATACCAGGAATTGATGGAAGAGCGGGAAGCGGTTGAAAAGGCTGTGGCGGAAGCGGACGCTGGAACTGGTGATCCAGTCCCCCCGGAAACTGTAAAAGACCTGAATATCCGAATAGAAGACTACGATGCCAGACGCGCAGCCCTCAACGCAGAGATCGAAGTCTACAACCAAAAAGTCAAGAAGTTGACTCAGGGGACAAAGGCGGAAGAGAAAAAAGACGAGTAGCGGTTATTTGGAGATATTGGAAAATATTCCGAACTTGCCATCAAACGTTCACAGAAAACCCGCCCAATAGAAAAGAAAATAGTTAATAGTCAATTGTTAATGAATAATTGTTAATCGCCTAATCAGGAAGTACAGTGAAATTTCGGCGATTTGGCAGCCGATAGACAGAAAAGTCCTTTGTATCAAATGTAACAACCTGTAAAATATCTGTATCCTCAGCCATGCAAACGATGGTCGCATCTGCATAATCCATTGGTAAATCAGCGTATTTCATCATATATCGTCTTGCGGTTTCAAGACTTTCCACACTGGAAGGAATAAGTTTTACTACAGAATTCAGCACGAAATCGATTGCCGCAACTTGGGCTTGATTGGAAAAATTCAACAAATATAGAACTTCGGTTAACACTGCTTCTGTGGAATACAAGTTTCCCGAATACGTTTTCAGCCACCTTACACATTCTGAATGCCTCAATTCACTCCGATCGATCAGCGCAACCCATGGACCGGTATCCATTATCGCTGCTTCTGGACTCATGCCTTAATCTTCTGAATCAAATGTTTACGATGGTTCTTACCCAAATCCGGAATTCCGCTCTCGGCTACACCGATCAGGTGCCGCGCCTTTTCATAAGGCGACTTGTTCTCTTCCGAATCGTAGCCTTCAATAAAATTTTTAATCGCGAGCCGGGTTATATCCGATTTTTTCAGCCCTGTTTTTTTTGCAATCTGGTTTATCCGTAGCAGATGGTCCTTTGGCATTCGAATTGTCAACTGTTCCATTTTTATCGTCCTTGAATGAATGCTTTTAGATTACATATAGATTACATTGTAGTCTTTTAGAATTTAGGTGTCAATAATAACCATTGTCCATTACAGAATTCTAAACAGAGTTTTTAAGATAGGGAGGGTTAAGGATAGAAAACATGAATGGTTAATTGCCGATTGCTAATGATTATCGGCTAATTGAAATTTTTGTTCAATCAGCGAAATACGCAGTATGTTAAATGAAGACTTATTGTTAAGAGCCAATGAGAGGTTTCAAAACCCACGGATCACTCTGCAAAGAGAAAGTCCACCGCATTTTGAAACATCTGAATCCCCGGCGTTAAGCCCGAGTCGATGGCCTCACCAGTGCGAAGCCACTCTTCACGGATATTGGTCCAGTCCGGATGGTTGGTCGAGTGATTGAAGGCTTCGGGATGGGGCATCAGACCGAAAATCCGACCGCTGGGATCGCAAAGGCCCGCAATGTCGAAAAGAGATCCGTTGGGATTCTCAGGAAAGGCACCGTCCGCCGGTTTCCCGTCGAGAAGGGCGTACTGAAGTGAAACCTGTTGATCCTGGATCAATCGGTTTAATGTATCGGTATCGGTGTAGAATTTCCCCTCACCATGGCGGACCGGCAATTCGAGATGTTCCAGACCGCGGGTAAAAATACAGGGTGATTTAGGGTTTACCCGCAGGTGGACCCACTGATCCCTGAAATTTCCGCAGTCGTTGTAGGTAACGGCAACCGAACGGGTGCGGTAATCACTTTTAAGACCCGGCAGCAACCCCAAGTTCACAAGGGTCTGGAATCCATTGCAGATCCCCATAACCAGATTTCCGCGCTCCACGAATTCCAGGATGCGATCCCCAATTTTGTATTTCATTCGGATGGCCTGGACCACACCGGCGCCGTGATCGTCCCCCCACGAAAACCCGCCGCCGAAGATCAGCATTTTATAATCCTCCAGTCTGACCGAGCTGTCGACCAGTGCATTGATATGGACCCGTTGCGGATCGGCACCGGCCAGCTTGAGGGCGTAAGCGGTTTCATTGTCACAGTTCAGGCCGTATCCGGTTAATACAAGGGCAGGGACTGGATGCTGGTTGCTGGATGCTCGATACTGGTCACTGGATACTGGATGCTGGTCTTCAGTGTCGTGATTATTTGTCACTCTGGTGTCCTTTTGTAACGGATTGGATAAACCGGTTTAGTTTTTTTCCGAGAACTTCAAGTCGATCATGCAATTCGTGATACCAGTTATAATCAGTGAAAGACTTTGTTTCGAATAATGTCTCAAGATGGTCTATGGTTTCATCATTGGAAGCGATGGCATATGTGAGGAACCGGAGGTACTCTTGTGTATATCTTCTTCTTCCATACCCTTCGACAATATTGGATTTTACAGACTTGGAAGAGCGCCGAATCTGGCTTCCCTCTTCGAACATCTCATATCTCGGTAAATTTTCAATCGTCATTTTATGGATATCGATAACAAGTTCACGTGCCAGTTGCCAGATTTCCAATTTCTTATAGCTCATTAAGAACCCATAAACGAACATCAAATAACCAGTGTCAAGTGTCCATGATCAAACATCCAGTACCCAGCTACCAGTATCCAGCACCCAGCATCAAGCATCCAGAAACCAGTTACACCAGATCCCCAAAGGGCTCCTTCCAGGCAGATTTTAGTTTTTCTACAGACATGGAAATGATCTTCTCGCCCGCCCGCCCAGAGATATTCAATTGTCCGGTGTCGGTAACGGTGCCGATACAGGCGCAGGGCAACCCCGAAAACAGATCTTCGAAGGCATCCTGGTTTTCCGGTGCGACGGTCACGATGAAGCGGCCGGCGGATTCAGAGAAAAGAAGGGTATCGTCCCTTTCGGCTTCCATTGTCGGCAGGTTCGCCAGTCGGACTTCCATCCCCAGATGTCCGCCCATGATGGTCATGGCCAGGTGGACGCCGAGCCCGCCACGGTAGACCCCGTGTGCAGACGCCACCAGCCTGCGGCGGATCGCTTTTGCCAGTACCCGATAGATCGGCATGACTGCGCCCGGATCCACTTTGGGAACGTTGAGGCCGACATACCCCAGGGTGTCGTAGTATTCCGAACCCCCCAGCTCATTTTCGGTCATCCCCAAAACATAGACTTGATCCCCGGGCAGCTTGGCATCCATGGTGACGCAATAGGAGACATCTTCCACCACGGACACCGCTGAGAACTGCAGTGTGGGAAGGGCGGATACCTTGTGGGGTTCCCCGAAACGGCCCGGCAAATGGCCGTCCACATACATGCTGTCCTTTCCCGACAGCAGCGGGATCATGTAGGCAAGGCACATCTCCTTCAGGGCCCGACAGGAGCGGACGAGCTGGGCGGCCTTGAGTTTTCCGTCCGGATTGGTCTTTGGATCAAACTGAATATCCGGCCAGCAGAAATTGTCCACACCACCCATATGGTCAAGGTCTCCCCCAATGGCCACCAGCCTTCGCACCGCCTCGTCGATGGTGCAACAGGTCATGTGATAGGCGTCGATGGCCGAATAGTGGGGCAGCAGCGACTGGGAAAATGCGAGTCCCTTTTCCGATGAAAGCACCGGCCGGATCACCGACGCATCGGAAGGGATATCACGCGTTTTTCCCACCAGCGGTTTAATTACGCTGGTGCCCTGGACTTCGTGGTCGTACTGCCGGACGATCCACTCCTTGGAACAGATGTTGGGGCGTGCCATCAGATCGGTAAGCAGTCCGTTATAGTCTTTTGGCGGTCCCAGAACCGGTTCCGAAAGATCCCGCCGGTCCGGCGGCTGCCAATGGGCATCAAACTCCCACTGGGGAAAACCGGTCGTTAAAAGATCCAGATCGATATAGGCACAGGTGGCACCGTCATATCGGATATGCAGTTTCCCTGAATCGGTGAACCGGCCGATCACCGTGCTCTCCACGGCATGCCTTGTCGAAAGCGCCATGAACCGGTCCACCTGTTCGGGGTTTACCGCAACCGTCATGCGCTCCTGGGATTCGGAAACCCAGATCTCCCACGGATCGAGCCCGGCATACTTCAATGGCACCTTCTCAAGGTCGACGACGCAGCCGTTGGAAAACCGTGCGGACTCCCCCACCGAGGATGAGAGGCCACCCCCGCCGTTATCGGTGATGAACCTAAACAGCTCCTGATCCCTGGCATCCAGAAGAAAATCGTGCATTTTCTTCTGGGTGTAGGGATCACCGATCTGCACATGACCTGCCGGCGTATGCTCGGTAAAGGTCTCGGAGGCAGCGGTCACGCCGTGGATCCCATCTTTTCCGACACGACCGCCGCACATGATGATGAGATCCCCTGGAAAAACCGTTTTCTGCTCCGCCGGCTCGCCACCGATCCGGGCGGGCATGATGCCAAGGGCGGTAACAAATACCAGGCATTTTCCCATGTAGCCATGGTGGAACAGGGTCTGGCCGAAGGTTGTGGGAATCCCGCTTTTATTGCCGCCGTCCCGGACCCCTTCGATGATGCCGTCCAGCAGTCGCCGGGGATGCAGGCGCGGCTCAAGATCTCCATCGTAATCCCTCTCCCCGACACAAAATCCATAGCTGCCCATGATCAGCTTGGACCCCCTGCCCGTCCCCATGGGATCGCGGTATATGCCTACGATACCGGTAATGGCGCCTCCATAAGCTTCCATATTGGATGGAGAGTTGTGGGTTTCGCCGGTGATGACATAATGATGGTCCGAATCGAAACGCCCCACACCCGCGTTATCCCAGAGTACCGACATCACCCACGGTTTCTCCGATTTCAGGGCCAGTGTCGGGGCTTCGATACAGGTCTTGAATAGATTGTCTACGGTTTCGGCTTCCCCGGTGCCAAGATCCCGGTACCGGAACAACCCGCCGAAGGTATTGTGGTTGCAGTGGTCGCTCCGGGCCTGGGAAATATACTCCAGCTCCACATCCGTGGGGTCGCACAATCCTGCGGCCTTCCTCCCTTCCAGCACCTCTTTTTTCATAAAATAGGCCCGGATGGTGGGAATGTCCGCCGGATTCAGCGCCAGGTTGCGCTCATTGCTGATGGTTCTCAAAACTTCATCACTTTCGACCGAAAGCGTAGAGACTTCCGGTGAGTGGTCCAGGATCACACGGGGGATGATGATGCCGACGCCCTGCTCCGGATTCCAGCTTTCCGGCTCGAAGATCTTCCACTGCTGGATGATGTCGTTGGCCAGAAGCTCTCCTGCAATCCGGTCTGCCTCCTTGTGAGACAATCCCGGGCCTTCAAGGCAATAGCGCCGTGAAGTATAGACGGTTTCATCTTCTCCAAGGGTAATGCCCAGGCAGTCCTCAATGGCCTCCACGGCAGTGCTGCCTGCATTGTCCCGGACACCGGGCCTGAAGCCGACCCAGATCATCCGGTCGAATTTCATCGATAGGGGCGTATAGGCAGAAATCTGCGTCACCGGATTGGTGAACACCTCCCGTTGAATGAGGCCGAGTTGCGGGTCCGTCAAGTCGGCATCAATGGTGAGGATATGGACGGTGCGAATCCGTTCCACATGGATGTTGAAATAGGTCGAGGCTTTTCTGCGAATCCCCTCCCCTTCCGCATCGACAAGTTCAGGTTTTAAGGTGATCTCGAGACGGTGTGGCATGGGCCCCTTTTCTGGATGCTGGATACGGGTTGCTCGATGCTCGATACTGGATGCTTGTCGCTGGCTTCTGGATGCTGGTTAAACGTAATACAGGAGAATCGTCTTAAACCGTATCGAGCATCCGGAACCCAGTATCCAGTATTAAAGCATCAACTGAAAAAATACCGCATAATGTCGTTGTAAAAAACAAAAACCATCAGCAGCAGCAGCGCAAACATTCCGGCCTGTTGGGCCATCTCCCGGACCCGCACCCCAACCGGCCGCCTGATGATGGCTTCGACCAGGAAAAAAAGCAGATGGCCGCCGTCGAGAACCGGGATGGGCAGCAGATTGAGAATGGCCAGATTGATGCTGATAAATGCAACGAACTGAATCAATTTGTCAATGCCCTCTTTGGCCTGATCTCCGGCCATCTTGGCAATCATGATGGGGCCGCCCAGGTTCTTCCTTGAAATGGAGCCGTCGATGATTTTGGCGATTCCCACAACGGAGATTTCACAGACGAACCAGGTTCGTTCAATGCTTGCCGTCAGGGCGTCTAAAAGGGCGAGTCGCTTGACAAACCGGTCCTCCTCCGGAAGGGGGGCACTGGCAGTGGAGATTCCGATGAGATACCGCTCTTCGGTCTCCCCGATGGCGTTTTTCCGCTTGGTAAGTGCCGGTGTTATCGATACGCTGAAAACCGTTCCCTGCCGTGAGATGTCAAAATCCAGTGCCCGGCCGTCTCCACCGGCGATGATGTCGCTCATCTCTTTCCAGTTTGCCACCTTTTTGCCATCGATGGCGATCACCTGGTCTCCCTTCTTCAGGCCACTTTTCTGTGCCGGAGTTCCAGGGGAAACCCCGCCGATGAACGCTTTGAGTTCAGGCAGGCCAAACATACCGACACTAAAATAGGTGGTTTCATCCCCAAATATATCCTGACCTGTCTTCAGCTCCGGCAGAATCACCGTTTCCCTAACGGAAACGTCCCTTCGATATTTGACGGTCAACGGTTGACCGGGTTTATCCTCTGACCATTCACCGATGTCGTACCAGGATTCGATGGCATGACCGTTGATCGATATCACACGGTCTCCCTCACGGAGTCCGGCTTTTTCAGCCACGCCCCCTTTTTCGACGTACCGCACCACAGGTGTCACATCGTCTATACCCGAAATGGCAAAAAAGCCGAAAAAGATAATGGCGGCAAGCAGAAGGTTAAAGGCCGGACCTGCTGCAACGATGAGCATCCGTTTCAAAACGGGTTTATGGGTAAAGGAGTGGGGGATCTGATCGGGTGAAAGCTCGGAATCCGGCTCGTCGCCGACCATTTTGACATAGCCGCCCAGGGGAATGGCGGAGATCCGATAATCGGTGATTCCGACCTTTTTTCCTAGAATCCGGGGGCCGAATCCGAGGGAAAACTTCTCCACACCCACACCGAAGAGTTTTGCAATCAGAAAATGGCCCAACTCATGGAAAAAGATCAGCACGCCCAATACGACGATGAATGAAAATACACTAGTGGTCATGATATCTCTTTATCTCCTGTCGGCCTCCGACAGTCATTTTGCGGCAACCTGCTTGGACATCACCTTCGATGCCTTCTTTGAACAGATGCTGATTCCTGGATACTCGATACTGGTTTCTGGTTCCTGGATACTCGATACTGGTTTCTGGTTTCTGG
>Ga0066187_1000342_pt1 | contig 16935 bp, 15 predicted proteins | sample WorMetexBAHAMAS1_FD_58706 | JGI IMG/M metagenome (GOLD analysis project Ga0066187, IMG submission 58706) | Marine gutless worms symbiont microbial communities from Max Planck institute for Marine Microbiology, Germany - Inanidrilus exumae... | ecosystem: Host-associated > Annelida > Digestive...
GGCTGGGCGCCCAGCCCAAGAAAACTCAGGGCTGCGGCATCCAGAATGGCGGATGCAAAACTCAATGTGGTCTGTACGATGAGCGGCCCCAGGCAATTGGGAATGATGGCGATAAAGATGATTCTGAAATCCCGGGCGCCGATGGCCTTGGCTGCGGTAACATAGTCCTTTTCGCACTCCTCGAGAACACTGCCACGGACGATACGCGCAAACCGCGGGATGTAGGTGATGCCGATGGCGATCATGGCGTTCCTCAGACTGGGTCCCAGATAGGCCACCACCACGATGGCCAGAAGAATATAGGGAAACGCCAGAATGATGTCCATGATCCGCATGATCACATTGTCCAGCTTCCCCTTGTAATATCCGGATACCGATCCCAGGAGCGTGCCCATGACAAAGGCAATGCTCACGCTGACCACTGCTACGATAAGGGAAACCCGCGCCCCCCAGATGATCCGGGACAGGATATCGCGTCCCAGGTCGTCGGTGCCGAGAATATTCTTCCAGGATCCACCCTCCTGCCACACCGGCGGTTTGAGCTGATCGTACAAGGAAGCCTCTAGCGGATCGTGGGGGCTGATCTGCGGCGCGATGATGGCGGTCACCAAGAAAATAACGATGATGATCAGGCCGGCAATGGCCGTTTTGTTGCGCCACAGCTGACTGAGCTGTTCAAGGAATGGGTGCCGATCGTGGGGATCTTTTTTTGTCTTTTCGTTATTCATGCACCGTTGCTCTATTGAATCACTGAACGCTGATCCGGGGGTTGATAATCGCGTATAGCACATCCACGCACAGGTTGATCACGATAAAAATTGCGGCAATGAAAAGGGTCCCACCCTGAATCACCATATAATCCCGCTGCATGACGGCATCATACATCCACTTGCCCACACCCGGCCACGCGAAAATGGTCTCGGTGAGAATGGCGCCGCCCAGAAGAACGCCGAACTGCAGACCGATAGTGGTGACCACCGGAATCAAAGCGTTTCGAAGTGCATGCTTGAAGATGACCATAAACTGAGACAGTCCCTTGGCCTTGGCCGTTTTGATGTAGTCCTGGCGCAGCACCTCCAGCATGGCGGACCGCGTCATTCGAGCAACGATGGCCATGGGGATGGTGCTCAGGGTCACCGCCGGCATGATGATGTGCCACAAGGCGTCTTTTAGCGCCGGCCAATTGCGTGTTAATATCGCATCCACGATGTAGAAGTTGGTGATGGTGTCGATATCGTACTCGACCCCCAGACGACCCGATATGGGGAGCCAGCCCAGATTGATGGAAAAGATCAGCATGAAGACCAGGCCTAGCCAGAAAATCGGCATGCTGACGCCCGCCAGAGCGCCCACCATGCTGATATAGTCAAAAATGGAATATTGTTTGGTGGCAGAGATGATCCCGAAGATAATCCCGAAAAAACAGCTGATGAAAAGTGCCACGATGGCCAACTCGATGGTGGCGGGAAATCGTTGCTTGACCTCGGTCCATACCTTCTGCCGCGTCCAGATGGTTTCTCCGAGATCTCCTTTGGCCAGTCGTTTGAGAAACATGCCGTACTGCACATGAAGCGGTTCGTTCAGGCCGAGATGCTCCCGTATCTGCGCCAGCGCTTCGTCGGTGGCGCGTTCGCCCATGAGCAGTTCAGCGGGATCCCCCGGCGTAAAGTGAAGCATGAGAAAAACGATCAGGGACATTCCCAGAAGTGTGGGGATCAGAATGAAAATCCGTCTGATGATATAGGCCAGCATACGCGATCCGCTTTAAGAAACGATGTCATGGCTTCGCCGAAGGAAGGGCAGAATCCCCCTCCTCCGGCGATAATGAGATAGGACTGAAATCTGGTTATTTCAGCCAGACGTTTTTCATCCGGACAGATCCGGTGGGATGAAGTTTGAAATTCATCACGTTTTTCGTTTGCGGCCAGATCACCGTGGAATGGGCGATGGGAATGGCGCCCACATCGTCGAAGATCACCTGAAGCGCTTTTTCATAAATCATGGTGCGCTTGGCCTGATCCACCGTTTGTTTCCCCTGGAGCATCAGCTTGTGATATTCCTCGTTTTTCCACTGAGTACGGATGGAGGAAGATGCCAGACCGTCGAATAGAACGGCCAGAAAGTTGTCCGGGTCACCGTTGTCACCGGTCCACCCCAACTGGAACAGATCCATGTCGGCGGGTTGTTCCCGCTGGCGTTTCAGGTAGGTCCCCCAGTCGTAGCTGACGATCCGGGCCTTGATGCCGATCTTCGCCAGATCGGAGATCATGGCAACACCGACCTTCAATCCTTCGGGATTGTAGGGCCGCGGTACCGGCATGGACCAAAGCGTAATCTCCGGCAGGCCCTTGCCGTCGGGGAAGCCGGCCTTTTTCAATTCGGCTTTGGCCATTTCCACGTCATACTTGAATCCCGGAATGCTCTTGTTGTATCCCCACATGGTCGGCGGGATCGGGTTCTTGGCGACCTGCCCCATGCCCTGATAGATGTTGTCCACAATTGCCTTGCGGTTGAGGGCGTGGGCGATGGCCCGGCGGAGGTGCACGTTGCTCTTCCAGGGTTCCTTGGTATGATTGAAAGAGAGATAACCCACATTCATCCCCGGCTGCACGGCCAGCTTGAGGTTCGGATCCTTTTTGGCCAATGCGATATCCGCGGGGTTGGGGAACTGGCAGATATGAATGTTTGCGGTTTTGAGCTCCAAAAACCGGACCGAGTTTTCCGGGATAGAGCGGAATATCAGCTTGTCCACATAGGGCCCGCCGGCTTTATCCCAGTACATCTTGTTCTTCTCCAGAATGATGCGGTCGTCCTTGACCCATTTGACGAACTTGAACGGTCCCGTTCCGACTGGCATCCGCAGAAACTCTTTGGGATTTTTCAAAAATGCCGTGGGGCTGATGATGTCGGCAAAATCCATCCCCATGTTGGCCAGAAAGGGGGCCTCCACACGTTTGAGCTTGAACACAACTGTATATTCGTCAACCGCTTCGATGGCGCCGATGGTATCGTCCATCTCCATGGACACCCAGTACTCTGGCGGACGCTCCTGGGGCGGTATCTTCATCCCCTTGTCCAGAAACTTGACATTTCGTTCCTTCATCATACGGCCGATGGAAAAAACGACCGCATCGGCGTTAAACGGGGTGCCGTCATGAAACTTCACGCCTTTCCGAAGGTGGAAGGTATAGGTTTTCCCGTCGGGAGAAATGTCCCAGGATTTCGCCAGGCCGGGTTCCAGACTGGTGGACTCATCGGCGTAGGCGACGAGGGCTTCAAAGATATTATCGCAGATCATAAACGAGTTCCCGTCCGTTTCATAGGCGGGATCCAGGCCGACGCTGTCTCCGCCCCGGCCGAAAACAAGTGTGCCGCCGGCCTTGGGCGTGTCCGCAAGGGCATGGCCCGTGACGACCAGCATCATAACGGTCAACAATACCAATAGCTTTTTCATCATACCTCTACCTCCTTTATGGTCAATGGTTGACAGATCCGGTTGCATCACATCCTGTTGCCACTAACACCAACCGTTTTCTTATCAGGTAAACCGTTGGGTGTCAAAGAATTACCTTCCCTATCCTTTGTTATTTCGTGAGACTTCAGGCACCTTTTTTAAAAAGGATTCCAGTCGGTCATAAAGCTCAAAAACGCTCTCTATAACCACGTGCTCATCTTCGGAATGCTGGCTGCCGTTTCCATCGGCACCCCACACGATGGAGGGAATTTTTCTCTTGGAAAGATGCCGGGCATCGCTGGCCCCGTGCTCGAAACCGAAAGTTACCGAAGGCAGCATCTTCTTGAGCAAATCCAGATAAGGAGAGGCCCCCCCGTCATAAACCGGTGCCCGATACGAAACCGTCAGCTCGCCGGAGATGCTTTTAGAAAGGACCCTCACCAACCGGTCCGGATCCTCATTTTCCGTATAGCGGATGTCGAAGACCGCTTCGGCACGATCCGGAACCTGGTTATCGGAGACTCCCGCGGCAACACGGCTGATGTTCAGGGTTGGGTGCCAATGGTCAGGAGCGGTTTCGGAAAATCGGGACCGGATGTGCGCATAATCTTCCAGCAGATTGTCGATGGCGTTTTCTCCCAGCCAGGGTCTGGCGCTGTGAGCGGAACGTCCCTTAGCGGTGAGTTTCAGACGGAGAATTCCCTTTTCCTTTACTACGATCTGTTCAAGTGCTCCGCCGTCCAGGACAATACCGAAATCGGCCCGGACGCGGGAAAGCAGGGGGTCGACCCCGTCGTGTCCGCCGACCTCCTCATCTCCCGTGATCAGAACGCCGAATGACAGATCGGGCAATCCGCCCCTTCTTTGTCTGGCTGCTGTCAAATGGTTTTTGAGAAGCACAAGGGAGAGCGCGACGGCATATTTGTCGTCGATACTGCCACGGCCGTAGATGCAGCCTTTTTTTTCTTGAGGATGAAACAATCGATCCGGTCCACCCACCACGTCAAAGTGAGAGACGAGGAGCACCCTGGCATAATGGGGCTCGGGCAACACCATGATGGAGGGAATCCGGTTGCGATCGATCCGCTTGTAGGGAATGTTTTCAAATTTTAGATAGTCTTCGATAAAATCTGCACAGCGGCAGATCTCGTCGGGTCTGTCATGGGTGGATTTGAAGCGGATCAACGATTTGATAAGCTCTGGGATGGTTTCCATAGGAACCGATCGTTTAGAGTCTATTGTTGTGTCGGGATATTACAGAGCTGCTATAATAGCGCATTGTGCCGTACCATGAAACAAAAAACCCGGTTGGGTCACCGGGTTTTTTGTTTCGCCTTTTCTTAAAAAAATCAGGTTTCGATGCTGTTCATGTATTGGGAAAAGAGTTTTTCATTGTCTTCTTGAGTGATGACGCCGGTCAGCTGCTCCGTGGCAATCGAAATGGCCGCGTCCACCAGTTCGGCCTTGAAATTCTCTTTCGCCTGGAGAATTTTTCCGGTGATCTTCCCTTTGGCGTCCTCGATCATCATCCGGCTGTCCCGTTTGGCTTCCTCGATGATTTCCCTTTTTCGTTTTTCTCCCATGGCGATAATTCGGGCAGAAATTTTTTCAAACCGTTCGTTGCTTTCATTGAGCAGCTTTTCGGTTTCCCGGAGCTTTTCAAGGGCTGTTTCTCTTTTCTTCTCCATCTCCCGGATCTCTTCCTCGAACTCATCCTGCTGGCCACGCAAAAAATTCATGAGCGGGGCTTTGCCAAATTTCACTATCAGGAATGCCAGGATGAAAAAATTCACCCACCGCATGACAAGATCGTAGGTCGGTCGCCAATCGGCCGGCGCATCTGCGGCGATTGCATCCACACTTAAAAAAGGAAGAAAAAGGATCGTGGCCATCAGCAGGTGCCCAAACCAGATCGTTCTGTCGCGCTTTTTCATGACGTGAGCCTCCGGCCCAGGATGGTTTCGATGATGGACGCGGCCAACTCCTCCGATTCGGATTGAATGGTTTTCCTGGCGGTTTCAACCTGACGGGTCACCTCGACTTCCGCCTCCTCTTTCAATTGAAAAATTTCAGCGCGCGTCGATTCGAATATCTTTTTGGCCTCGGCACCGGCATCGCTCTCATGTTCCAACCGGATCCTAAACGCCTCCTTCCGGACGGCGTCCTCCTGCGCTCTGATTTCAATCAACGCATCTTCATAACTCCTGTCGGCGCGTTCTATATCCGATCTCATCTCTTCGATATAGTGCTCCCTTTCAGCCATGGTGCGCCGCAGGGGTTGAAACATGAGACGGTTCATGACAAACAGAAATATCAGGAAAGAGATCAACTGAACCACGAGGGTTTCGTTGATGCTGATCAGTGCCACGTTGGTGACAATCTGCATCGATTATGCTCCTTACTTATATACGCTGGGGCTTAAACCACAAACAGCAGCAGAAGGGCGACAACCAGCGAGTAGATCCCCGTTGATTCAGAAACCGCCTGACCCACCAGCATGGTGCGTGTGAGCAAACCTGCCTCATTGGGATTTTTACCGATGGCTTCACACGCCTTTGCCGCCACCATGCCTTCACCCACTCCGGGGCCGATCGCGCCAAGGCCCATGGACAATCCAGCACCGAGAAAAGCTGCCGCTTTTACGATATCTACACCTTCGATAGCCATTGTTTTTTTCCTCCTTACCTATTTTCAATCATTGGTAAAATCGATATCAACGGTCATCATACGACAAAAATCAACACCAGGCTGACGACCATTGCGTAAATAGCCGTGGACTGGGATACCGCCTGGCCCACCAACATGATTCGCATCAGCTCACCGGCGCGGGAAATATTCCGGGAAACCCATCTGACGGCCCCTTCAGCCGCCATACCGTTTCCGATGCCGGGTCCGATGCCCCCAAATCCCATGCACAAACCCGCCCCCAACAGCGCCATCGAGGCACTCAGAGCGGTGGATTCCGGGAAGGATTTGAACATCAGGATGAAACTGACCAGCAGGCCGAAAATGGAAGGCGTCTGCGCTACCGCCTGCCCGACCAGCATGGTCGTCGTTACATTCGTGACCGATTCCGGCTGTCTGGCGATACCTTCGCAACTGGCACCCGCCGCCACCCCGCCGCCATAACCCGAGCCGATTGCGCCCAATCCGGTGCTGAAACCTGCGCCCAAAAGCGCGGCCCAGGTGGGGTAAAGGGGTTGACCGCTGAAATCCATGAACATGAGCATGAGGGCCACGACCATGGCAAATATGGCCGGCGTCTGGCAAACCGCTGAACCGATGAGCATATTGGTGGTGAGCCTGGAAGCGACCGCCGGCTGTCTGGAAATACCCCAGCATGCCTGACCCCCGGAAAAACCGGACCCAACGCCGGAGCCAATGGCGCCGAAACCGATACAGACGCCGGCTCCCAGCAGTGCCGCGGCCTTTAACGGTTCAGCGGATCCCACATCCAGAAACAACAGCAAAATGGCGATCACAAGGGCAAAAATGGATGCCGATTCGGCAACCGCCTGCCCGACCAGCATGTTCTTGAAGATATCCCCGGAAATCTCCGGGTTTCTGGAAACGGCCAGGTTTGCCTGGGCCGCCGTATACCCCTCTCCGATAGCGGCACCCACGGCTCCGAGTCCCATGGCGACACCCCCGCCGGTATAGGCGGCGATGCTAAGTAGTGTCTGTGTTTCAATTTCCATAGATTATTTTACCTGTACCGAGATATAGACTACCGTCAGCATGGTGAAAACAAACGCCTGAATGGTACCCACGAACAATCCGAAAAAAGCGTTGAGAAACGGGGGCAGAATGACACTGTAGGTAAGGTAGGACACCACCAATATGATGATGGACCCTCCCATGATATTGCCGAACAACCGAAAGGAGATGGAAACGATTTTTGCCAGCTCCCCAATCACATTTAGAGGCATCATGAAAAACATCGGTTCGCAGTATTCTTTGGCGTAGGCTTTGAACCCTTTGGATTTAATGCCGGCATAATGGGCGATGGCAAACCCCATCAGTCCCAGGCTCAAGGGAGTATTGAGATCCTTGGTGGGTTCCTCGAGATGGGGTAGAATGCCAAGCCAATTGGACAGTACCAAAAACATAAACAGGGCACATACAAGGGGAGCGTATTTTTTTGCCATCTCTTCGTCCAGCGCATCTTCGGTCAATGCGTATAGCTGATTGACAAAAAGCTCACCCAGTACCTGAATGGGCCTGGGAATGATGCTCCGTTTACGGGTGGTACAAAAACCAAACAGCATCAACATAAAGATGACGATCCACGTCATCAGAACCACTTCCAGATTGATGGTAATATCATGTCCGAAAAATGGAATGATCAACTGATGAATTCTACCCAGTTCACCCATGCTGCACCTTCCCGTTGGCCCGGCCTTTTTTAGCCAATGGCAGGGCTTTACCGAATTGATCTGCCAGAATAACACCCTGGATCATAAAAAGTCCTGGAATCACCGCGAATACATTAAACTGTTCAAATTTAATGGCGACGATCAGCGGAATCGCCATGAGAAGATACCGGAAGAAAATAGAGGCAAGGGATATCAAGAAAACGCTTCGACCGGATCTGCCAACCCGCATCGGCAGGGTTTCACCGATCAAGACGAAATTGACAACACTGAAAATCGTCCCCAGAATCAAACCCTTGGCTTCGGGTTTTAAACCCACCAGGATGAAACCAAACGCAATCACAATGGCGATCACCATCGCTTTTGTGCCATATTGTTTTTGTGTTTCCCGAATCGATTCCATCGTTTCAGTCATCGGAGCCTTTGGGTGTTTCCGATAGTGTTTCAAGTATCTGTCTGTAAACGACGTTGCCACCGCCGATCACCCCCAGGATCGTAAAAACGGTGGCAAATATTCCCCGGGTTCCCACCCATCGGTCGAGCGTCAGGCCGACAAAAAAACAGAAGCAGATACACCCTGCCATGGTCAGCCCGATCTGCATGACAATGGTCAGGTTTTCGGCCCATGCCCGGTTTTTCCCGTATTCGAAAAGAAGCGGCCTGCGTTTCGCCATACGGATCTCACGGCAGGTCCCGAAATTCCCGGCAGGACCCAAAAAAAAGCTGTGGCTAATTCCAATTCGGCAGTTCGGACCGGCGGGACTGGATCGGGACATCCGGTGGGAACGATCCACAACCCGGTGATGACACCTAACCTATTTTTCCGAAATTATTAGTAAAACCGAACCGCCGATCTTAATCGATGCAATGCTGACGCTGAAGCAAAGAGGTCTGATACCAAATAAAACGCCACACTGTCAAGAAAATGATGGCATCCGAATCAATAGCAGATTATTTATTTGGACTTTTGTAAAACCAGATCGCAAACCAGTTTAGCGGCGGCATTCAGGTCTATCCTCCCCATATTCAAGACCATGTGGTAAAGGGAGGGATTGTCATAATCCCGTTTACCCAGACGGCTGTAAAGGCTGGCTCGACGTTTATCTTCATTGGTCACGATTTGAGAGGCGCGCCGTTTAGAGAGATCGTAATGTTCCATAAGGAATTTCACGCGATTTTCAAAACGATCGATGAGGAGAATGTGATAGGCTTCCGGATGGTCATCGAGGATATATTGACTGCCTCTTCCAAGTATAACAACATCGCCTTCATCCGCAATCTGAGCGATGATCAAAACTAGGTAATCCAGGTATATTTTCTCGTCAAGATAACCGCGCTCCTCCTTGAGAACACGATCCAGCAGACGTTGTGAAACCATTTTATCGATCAAACGAGAGACTTTGCTGCCAGCCTCTTTCTCAAAGGATTCCACCCATTTGGTAGAAACATTGGCCTCCTTTGCAATGCGCTGAATGATCTCCTGATCAGCAAACGTATAGCCCAGTTCAGTGGCGATCATTCTGCCCAGGGTGTTTCCGCCCGCCCCAAATTGTCTGGAAATGGTGATTACCGCCATTCATACCTCCTGTGGCCATGGATTGCCGGGTTACCGCCCTTTTTAAGGGGTTGGAACAAACCTCCCTGCCGTAAAACGAAAACACCGTGAAACCGGCGCCTGCGGTTATGCCGACGCCGCCTCTTTTAACCTGGCGGATTGGGTTCCGCTGGCTGCCAGACCCGGAATGATGTCGATGTTAATAACCTACTCGGGATCGGGCGGGATCAGCAGCATTGGAAATATGGTCTTTTCGGCCAGCAGCTGCGGTGTACTGCCAACAAACCGTTGTTTCCATTTCGCTTTCCCGGATGCCCCGACAATGATCATCGTGGCCTGACACTCACGGGCCGCCTTGTCGATTTCGACCACCGGATCCCCGATATATACATGCGGATCCGCTTTGATATCAATTTCTTCCAACGAATCACAGATTTCGTCCAGCCGTGCCCGATTCTCCTTCCGCGTTTTCTGAACCGCCATGGCGGAATCTCCCTTGAGGCTTTTCTCATCCGCCACGTGGATGACGTGCGTCTCCTGAACCACTTCTTTCAGCTTCCGGACATATCCCACCACTTTATCTCCGGCGGGAGACCAGTCCAGGGCGATCAACGGTCTGTCAAACGGTCGATCGGTGATCTTCACATCCTGCGACAAATATTTGTATACCAATACCGGTGTTTCGGTTCTTTGGATGATCTCGGTAATATCCGACCCCGAATAGAGCTGCTCCAACCTTCCTTTTTTTTGAGGTCCGATAACGATCAGATCGACCTTCTCCTTCTCCACGGCTGAGATCACCTGCTGAGCGAAGCTGCCAACGGTGATGTACACACCGACCTCCATTCCCTGCTCGAACAGGTTTTCAGCCCAGTCGATGAATCGGATATTGGCTTTTTCCCTCAGCTTGATCTCTTCCTCCTTCTGATACCCCGTGCCTCTTTTCATGGCGACTCGATCTCGTTGAATCACATTGAGAAACACCACATGGCTCAGCGCCGCCTCCCTTAGGTTGAGCAATGAGCGCAAGGCATCAAACTGCAACTCCTCGAAATTTGTCACGAACAACAGTTTCCGGATATCCATGTTAGCGGGTCCTCACTCAGCTGTAGGTGATGCATTTCATCTGCGACTGCCATCGAACACTTGGCCGACGGAATGACTTTAATTCAACACATTGTTTATGGTTTCAGCGAGTTCATCGGGTTCCACCGGTTTTTCAAGATAAATCTGAGGCTCCGGCACCTCCCGACCGCCAAATTCGGTCAACGCCTTTTGGGAACGTAAAAAGGTTCTTTTGGCAATGCCGGAGAGCATGATCACCGGTATGTCTTTCAAGGCCTTATCTGTTTTCAATTCACGATAAAGGCGAATACCGCTCTGCTTCGGCATCAGAACATCTAGAATGACCAGATCGGGTTTATCCTTTTTCAAAAGGGCCAGCCCCTCTTCCCCGTTGGCCGCTTCTATCGGTGTATGACCGCACTCTTCAACAACGGTTGTGTTGAACAGTCTCACATCCGGATCATCGTCAACCACTAGAATTTTCTTGCCCATACCGAGCCCTCCTTGGGTAGTATATTTATTTTTCTATAGTCTGGTTATGTTGAGCGTCGGTCATTGTGCCTTTCGTTTTGCAGGCAGACGAATGGTAAAGGTAGTGCCCTGGTCCTCTTCCGACGCCACGTCGATCTCGCCTTGATGCTCCTCCACGAGCTTCCCGGTCACCAAAAGCCCTAATCCGGTTCCTTTGGCGCCTTTGGTGCTGAAAAAGGAGGAAAACAACTTGTTCTTAACCTCCTCGGTCATGCCGGATCCGTTGTCAGCAACCTCAAACCGGACGTATCCGTCTTCATCAAGCATTGTCGACAGTCGAACATGATGATGCTTGTCGATCACGTCGTCAAAGATACATGCATCAATGCCGTTCGAAACCAGGTTCATCAAACATCGGTGGGTGGTCCGGGAATCCAACTCGCATGTTCCGATGGATGGTGAAAAGTCTTTCAGAATTTCGATATCGTGGTCGGTGGCCACCTCTTTCAGCAATTCACAGACATCATCGGCAATTTCGTTGGGATCACAGGTTTCGTACTCAGGCTCTCTCTCCTTGGAGTAGGACAGAAGATCCAAAACAAGGTCAGAGGTCCGCGCAATGTTCCGTTGAATCATCTGCCAGCCGTTTTTTAGCTTATCCGTGTTATTTTTGTCAATGCCGATGTTGACCAGATAACTGCCCCCTTTGAACCCATGTAGGATATTCTTGATGCAATGGGCCATCCCGGCAACGGTCTGCCCGATGGCCGCCAGCCGCTCGGACTGTACCAGTTCTCTTTCCAGTCGCTTGATCTCACGCAGGTCCTGGAAAAAGGCCACGCTCCCCAAAAGGGATCCCTGTCCCCAGAGAGTGGTCCCGGAAAACCGAACCGGAATCCGTTCTCCGGATTTGGAGGTGATGACATCCTCGATCCACGGCAATTCCTGGACTTTGGGATCGTGATGCGCCTTGTCTTGCTCGAAACTCTCCCTTATGGCCGTTGAAAACAACTCCCTTGCATCTTTTCTCCGGATCACTTCGGATCGGTTGTAGCCGAAGATCCGCTGGGCACTGGGATTGAAAATGACGATCTTCCATTCATCGTCTGTTGCGATGATTCCATCATTGGAGCTTCTGATTAGCTTTGCCTGGAAATTGGACTGCCGCTCGAACTCCTCCGTCGCGATCTTCACCATGCTTTCCAGGTCAAAGGTGTATTCCTCAAGCTGGCGCCGTATGCTGAGTTTCTCTTCGGCTCTTTTCAATGCAACGGAGAGGGCTTCATCCTTCACCGGTTTGTTGATAAAATCGCTAGCCCCGTTCTGCAGCGCTTCGATGGCGGCATCGATATCACCGTGACCGGTGATGATAATCACCTCCACTTCGGGTTTAAGGGCTTTTATTCGCCGTAATACCTCCAGACCGTCCATACCGGGCATCTTGATGTCGGTAAGAACAATCTGCGGGGACTCTTCTTCGAACACTTCAAGGCCCTTTTCTCCACAATCCGCGGTGACCACATCGTGCCCGTCACTTTTCAATGACATGGACAGTACCCTTAAGATCACCTCTTCATCGTCAATGAGCAGAATTTTTGGCATGTTGAATTATTGCACTGGAAATGTCAGTTTGAACGTGGTGCCCTTTCCCACTTCGCTTTCAATATCGATCTCGCCATCGAAATCCTTGACGATACCGTAGCTAATGCTCACTCCCAGGCCGGTTCCTTTACCCACCTCCTTGGTGGTGAAAAACGGCTCGAATATTTTGTCGAGAACCTGCTGGTTCATACCGGTTCCCGTGTCTGATACGATGATCGTTACGACGCCGCTGCCATGGGAAGATTGGATGAACAGGCGTTTTTCCCATTCGGGATCTTCGGTTTTCCGGGATTGTTCATCCATGGCATCAACAGCATTTGAAACCAGATTGATAAACACCTGTTCCAGCCGGTTGTGCTCCGCCAGTATGGGTGGTATCACCTCGCAAAGATCAAGGGTTACATTGACCTTGTGCACCTTCAGCTGGTGTCCCATCACCTTGAATACGTCCCGGATGGGGTCGTTGATATCCACGTTGTTTTTCACCACCTCGGACTGTCGTGAAAAGTCCCGCATGTGCCGGATAATGTCGGCGGCGCGCTGTACATTGTCGCTGATATCGTTGGCAAGGGTGAGGAGGTCCTCATCGTCGATGGCCTCGCCCCTTTTCATCATCTTCAGGAAGAAATCCGCACAGACCTGTATCACGTTGAGCGGCTGGTTGATCTCATGGGCGATTCCCGCCGCCATCTGCCCGAGTGTGGTCATCTTGCTCGCCTGAATCAGCTGGGTTTCCTTTTCTACGGTTTCCGTCACATCAGTGGTGGCGGCGATCAGAACATCCATTTCCCGATAGGTGGCGTAAGATACATTGATATTCACATAAAACGGGATGCCACCTTTTTTATAGTGTCTTTTTTTGGAAAAAAACACCGATTGACCCTCCGATAAATCCCTCATTCGATGGGCCAGCTCGTCCTCTTTGGGGTCCCCGAGGTCGAGAAAAGAGGTTCGCATCAACGCTTTACGGTCATACTCGTAGCAGTCCATGGCGCGGTGATTGATGTCCAGAATGTTGAGGGATTCCCGGTCAATGATGAAAATGGGATTGGGGTCGTTGTTGAACAGGGAGCGGTACTTCTCCTCCGACCGGATATACTGCTCGTGGAGCAAGGAATTTTCAATGGCCACCCCGAGCCGATTGCCGATCAGCTCCAGGATGCTCTCCTCGTCGCTGGAAAAATGGTTGAGATACTGGCTACCGAGTCGAACCACCCCGATGGGCTTCCGGTCCTTGGTGGTGATGGGGACATAGGCCACCGATTTGAGCCCTTCGCGCCTCAGCCAGCGGACCTCCTCGATAATTTCTTCCGGAAGGGCGTTATAGATGGCGAGCTTGCCGTTTTGTGCCGCCCGGAAAACCAGGCTGTCTGCCTCCATGGCGGCGCCTTTTACGCAAAGCTCCTTGGGAACGCCGGAATGATAGCGGAGCTTCAGGTCGCCATCCAAGTTTTTTAAAAATACGCAGATCCCTTCAAGGGACATGAAATTTTTGATCTCCCCGATACCGGCTTCAATTCTGCGATCCAGATCAAGAGACGTGCTCAGTGCCGCGTAGAAAGAGCACAGGCCGGAGATTTCATTGAAATAGCGCTCTTTTTCCTCCTCGGCCAGTTTGCTCTCTGTTCGATCCCAGAGCGTTTCGATGGCCCCGGTGATCCTCCCGTCCGATGCCCTGATGGGAGCCGCGGTGAAAAAACACCATTTGCCGTTTTCCCCGAGCCGCGGAAAATATTCTTCCGCCTCGTAGGCATCCTCGATGAGATTGGACTTTCGCCAGATCGATCCGTACAGTTTCTGTATCTCCGGTTCCGGCATCTGGGACAGAACCGCATCGGCCATGGTCGGCCGCTCGTCATCCCAAAAGGGCGCCCATTGCATGGTCGTGCCGATCATCTGGTCTTTGGGCCAGTCCGTCAATTTTTCCATGGCCTTGTTCCAATGGGTGATGACATGCTGTTCGTCGATCACAAAAGTCGGCACCGTGCTGCCCTCTATGATTTGGGCCAGGGCCCGTTCGCTGGCACGAAGCGCTTCTGCTTTCTCTGCGAGTTCTGCGTTGTGCTGCTCCCTTTCTGCTTCCGCTTTTTTATCGGGGGTCCGATCCCAGATGGTCTCGATGGCACCGACAACAGTTCCGTCCGCCGCCTTGATGGGCGCAGCGGTAAAATAGAGCCATTTGCCATCCTCACCGAGATGGGGAAAATACTCTTCCGCTTCATAGGCCCCGCCAATCAGTGCCGATTTCCGCCACCTGGTACCATAGTATCGCCATACCTCCTCCTCGGTAACACCGTCCAAGATCAGGTCTGCCATAATCGGACGTTTCTCGATCCGAAATGGCTCCCAGTGGCGGTTTGTGCCGACGATCTCGTCCGCCGGATAACCGGTCAATCTTTCGCAGGCACGGTTCCAGTTGGTGACGATGTGATGCTGGTTGATGACAAAGGTCGGTATGGTGCTTCCCTGGACAATCTGGGACAGTGCTTTCTCGCTCTCCCCAAGATCTCTTTCTACTTTGGTATAGCGCTCCGCACGGGCTCTGACCACCTCTCCCAGGGTATCGGCATATTCTTGAAAAAGGTGCCGGGTTTGATCGGGATCGTGACGGATCTCCTCCAATCGCCCGAAGGTCCTGTTTTTCTCGTCCTCTATTTTAAGGAGGCTCCAAAGCGTGCGGGCCGTCTTGTGGTCGACGAGCCGGACGGCCGCCGGTTTCGCTTCGTAAATCAGATCCGCCAGCGTGTTGCTGTGGGTCAGTTCCAAAAGGACTTCTAGACCCGCAATATCGAACAGGTCCTTGTAATCCGAGGTGGTATAAATGCCCTTCTCGCGAGCGTAGACAATCCCCTTGGCATCGGGGTTCACGTCCGCCACCCCGATGATTTCAGGGTGTTTGCCATTAAAATCGCCGCTCAATAAAAATTCGATGAACACCCGGCAGAAACCGCCGCCGCCGATGATGGCCAATTTCGATTTCAGAAGGCTGTCGATCACCTGTTGTTCTCCAAAATACTTATCCCCTTTGACACAACACCGGTGGGCGCGTCTCGGACCCAACGATCCGGCTTAAAAGAAAACAAAGGTCACGACGATGAAGGTTGGCAGCAGCACGACAAGGGAATATTTCATTATATACCCGAAAAAACTCGGCATGGGCGTTCCGGCTTCTTCCGCGATGGAGCGCACCATAAAGTTCGGCGCATTCCCGATATAACTGAAGGCTCCAAAAAACACCGCCCCGGCGGATATCGCTTTGAGGTAGATGGCATTCTCGGTCATGAGCAGCGGTACGGCCTGCGCCTCCGTCATGCCCGAGTAGAAGCTCCCAAGGGCGGTGTTGAAAAAGGTCAGATAGGTCGGGGCGTTGTCCAGAAAACCGGAGAGCGCACCGGTGACCCAGAAGTAGTGGAACGGCTCTTTGACGGCGTTTATCAAAAATGCCAGTTCTCCCTTTGCTCCGGCTTTCAGAATCAACAGGCAGGGGATCATGGTGATGAAAATACCGATAAAAAGATAGGCCACTTCGACAATCGGAAACCACGTGAATTCATTATCTTCCCTTAATTTAATAGGAGTGGCCACAAGGGAAAGAATACCCATGAGGATCAACAACCCATCTCGGGCCCAATCCTGAATCGCCCGATGGACCCCAAAGGTCGTGACCTCTCCCCAGTCAACAATGCCGCTCATCAGCACCGAGCCCACAACACCCCCCAGAAAAAGGAAATTATACGTGCCCTCAAGCTTTAGGGGCACCTTTTCCTCATCCTTCGGAACGGAAACCCCCTCTTTCCGGTAGAAATAGGTGTCCATAAAAAAATAGATGACCAGGAGAATGAGGGTCACCAGCAGCATGTGCGGCATGATTTTGAACGTCCAGAAAAAGCTCACGCCATGAAGAAAACCTAAAAACAGCGGCGGATCCCCCAAGGGCGTGAGCGAACCGCCTACGTTGGCCACTAGAAAAATAAAAAACACCACCATGAAAGTTCTGTTTTTTCGATAGTTGTTGGCGCGCAGAAAGGGACGGATCAACAGCATGGCCGCTCCGGTAGTGCCCATCCATGACGCCAGAGCGGACCCGATAATCAGGATGGTCGTGTTGAGCACCGGTGTTCCCCTGAGGGACCCGCGCAGAAGAATCCCCCCGGAAACCGTGTAGAGCGACCAGAGCAGGATGATGAACGGCACATAATCGGCAAGGATGATGTGGATGATTTCATAAAGGGCCAGCCCTTTGAAGGCGAAGAGAAAGGGAACGGCCAGGGATGCCGCCCAAAATGCCGACACTTTTCCGAAATGATGGTGCCAGAAATTGGGGGCAAGCAACGGAAACAGAGCGATGGACAGCAACATGCAGGCAAAGGGAATACAGCTCCACATGGGAAGGGTCTCACCCAGATTGGCGTGTC
>Ga0066187_1000343_pt1 | contig 16872 bp, 16 predicted proteins | sample WorMetexBAHAMAS1_FD_58706 | JGI IMG/M metagenome (GOLD analysis project Ga0066187, IMG submission 58706) | Marine gutless worms symbiont microbial communities from Max Planck institute for Marine Microbiology, Germany - Inanidrilus exumae... | ecosystem: Host-associated > Annelida > Digestive...
CCTTTCGCCATGCTCCCCTTCCTGGGCTACCACATGGGCGAATACGTCAACCACTGGCTTCAGGTAGGGCGTGCAGTGCAGGAACCGCCGCGGATCTTCTGCGTTAACTGGTTTCGCAAGGGCGAAGACGGGCGTTTCCTTTGGCCCGGTTTCGGCGAGAACATGCGCGTGCTGAAGTGGATCGTAGACCGAGTCCGGGGCCGCACGGGATCGGTTGAGAGCCCCCTGGGTTGGATGCCCAAGTACGAAGACATCGAGTGGGACGGATTGGACTTCAGCAAGCAGCAATTCGACGATCTCATGGCGGTCGATCGCGAGGAGTGGAAGCGCGAGATTCTCAGCCACGAGGAACTGCTCGAGCGAATCTATGACCGTTTGCCACGCGAGTTCGGCGCCCTGCGCGAGCTGCTGTTGTCGGGGCTCTGGCGGTCCCCCGAGCACTGGCACCTGGTCGACGAACGCTACCTCGATCCGCAAGAGGCCTAGCGAAGGAGCGACGGCTGCGGGTGCACTTCGGTTGGCAAGGTCTGCTTGTCGCCGCGAAAGACACCACGACGGCCAAATTAAGACGTCGATCTTTGCCCACGGCAGGCGCCGAGGCCTGACGAGTGGACAAGTGCGTCTATTTGTCGAGGCAGTTCAGATTTGTAGCCATTGCGGCGCCTCGCTTAGAATGCGTTGATCGCATGGGGCCGACGCCGTCTGCGAACCGCTCAGGGAACGTCCGCGATGAGCAAGGAACACACGCACAGCACTTCTCTTCAGTTTCCCGATCTTGCGCATTTGCCCTCTGATCCGGCGCTGCGCGTGAAGGCCATGGAAAGCCTCTTGGTTGAGAAGGGGCTGGTAAAGCCGGAAACGATCGACGCGGTCATCGAGAAGTTTGAGCACCAAATCGGTCCGCACAACGGTGCCAAAGTTGTGGCCCGAGCGTGGGTTGATCCGGCGTTCAGGGAACGTCTTCTGCAAAATGCGACCGATGCAATCGGCGAGTTCGGATTTACCGGTCAACAAACGACAGATGTCGTGGCGGTCGAGAACACTCAAGACGTTCACAACCTGGTCGTATGCACGCTGTGTTCTTGTTACCCGTGGGTGCTCCTCGGGCTGCCACCACCCTGGTACAAATCCTTTGCCTATCGGTCGCGAGCCGTGCGTGAGCCGCGTGATGTTCTAAACGAGTTCGGGGTCGAGCTGGGAAAGGACGTGGAGGTCCGCGTTTGGGATTCCACGGCAGAAGTGAGGTATCTGGTCATCCCGGAACGCCCGGCCGACACGGAAGGGATGAGCGAGGAAGCGCTCGCGGCGATCGTGACGCGGGATTCGATGATCGGTGCCGCTAAGGTGGAGGCCTGACCATGGATGGCATCCATGACATGGGCGGAATGCACGGGTTCGGCACAATCCCTTATGAGAAAAACCAGCCCACGTTCCATCACGATTGGGAGCGGCGGGTTTGGGGTTTGAAGTTCGCGTCGACCTTCCCGGACTTCATGAACCTCGACTACGCACGCCATAGCCTCGAGCGGATGCCGCCGGATCTCTATGTCTCGTACAGCTATTTCGAGAGGTTTCTCTATGCCATTACGACGACTCTGCTCGCGGGCGGGTTGATCACGCTGGAAGAAGTCCAGAACGGCAAGGCTGCGCCAGGTTCGGTGCAACACAGCGGTGCGGCAGAGCCGGATGCGATCGACCCCTATTCACACCCTGGGTATCGTCGCGAAATCGATGCGGACCCGCGTTTCAAAATAGGGGACCGCGTGAGGACGGGGAATCCGCATCCTTCCGGTCATATTCGTTTGCCGCGCTACGCGCGAGACAAGGTAGGGCAGATATACCTGCACCATGGTGCCCAGCTTTTGCCGGATACCCACGCCCATGGCAAAGGTGAATCGCCTACGCACCTCTACACCGTGGCCTTGTCCGCACGCGATCTCTGGGGAGCGGGCGCCGCCGCCAAAGACAAGGTTTTCCTTGATGTCTGGGAATGCCACCTTGAGCCGGCCTGACCAGGAATACCCGCTTCAGGAACCGTGGCAGGCGCAGGCGCTTGCCACGGCCTTTGGTTTGCAGGAAGCAGGCGTTATCACCGCGGTGGAATGGTCGAATGCCTTGGGTGCTGCGATCAAGAGGGCTCAAGCCGCGGGGGACCCGGATGAGGGCGGTTCCTATTACCATCACGTCCTCGACGCCTTGGAGACGATCCTGGGGGAGAAAGGCTTGATCGGGGCCGGGGAGCTCTCGAAACGGAAGGCCGAGTGGGAAGACGCCTATCGCCGTACCCCACATGGACAGCCCGTAGACCTGGCGAATTAGAGAAAATAGCGTCAAAGCGCTGCTGGTCGCATTGAAGGGCGCGCGGTTTCTAAAACTGGCCAGGTGTCGACGACTTGTCCGGTCCGCGCCGCGGCACCACGACTGTGATCGATGTGCAACAGGGGGTGCGTTTCCGGCATGGCGGAGACGCATCACCGACTTGCTGTGCCTTTCTGTTGGTTATGCTTATTCCCCAGCGACAAGGCCATTAGACGTTGGTTGAGATCAGGGGAGGGGCGCATGAATCGGGCCAAACTTCGCGGGTCGGTAAAAGCGGCCGCACTATCGATAGTCCTTTCTGCAGCAGTTGTTACCGGCAGCGCCGTTGCGGAAGAGCATGAAGAGTTTTCGCCGTTCGGCCTCGATCTTCGCGGGTCCCTAGGCGAGGGCCGTCACAGCCGTTATGTGCCGCCGGTGACGAACCCCATCTTCAACGAAACGCCCTACAACACGACCGAAGCGCGCGCGTTCTACTTTTACAACAGAATTCCCGACAAGTTCGTGACCGACGGTGGGGACGCGCAGCTCATCGCGCTGCAGCTGCGACTGGCATTGACCGAAAGGTTGGGATTCATTGCCACCAAGGATGGCTATGCCCGTTTTAAGTTCAATGAAGTGCTGAACGACGAGAGCGGCTGGGCCAACATCGCGCTTGGGTTCAAATACGCCGTCTACTCCGAGCCCGAAAGCGAGTCGCTGATAACGGCTGGGCTTCGTTACGAGATCCCGATCGAAGACCTCGAGACCAACGGTATCGAACTGCAGGGTAATGGCGACGGCTTCCTCAATCCCTTTATCACCGGCGGAACCACGTTCGGGAAATTCGGCCTGCAGGCAAGCCTGGGCGGCAACATCGCGGTGGATATGGATGAAGACACGTCGATACTCCATTATTCGCTACACGCCGACTACGAGCTGTCCCCCGGGTTCTTTCCGCTTATCGAGCTGAACGGGTTCACGCCCATCGACGATGGTGAGCGCTTGCAGGGCTCGCTTGGCGATCTGGACGGTGTGGATGTCGTGAACTTCGGCAGCGAGGACCGCGGTACCACGGTGACGATCGGGGCAGGCTTTCGCTATCGGTTCAACGACCACCTTCAGTTCGGCTCAGCCTACGAAACGCCGCTTACCGACGAAGACGATACGATCCTGGACCATCGCGTCTACGCAGACCTGGTGCTTTCCTACTGAGCGTGACGTCACCGGCTTGTGGCGGCTTCACGGCGCAAAGAGTGCTGGCCGGGTGTATAGTCCCCTGATGAAACGAACCACGACGACGGCCTGGTCATGTGGTTTGTCCAAGTCTGGAGGCCCCCACGATGCGCTTGACCGACGAAGAGCTGAAGCGTTTTGACGCTGAGGGTTATCTATTCTTCGAGGGCACGTTCTCGCCCCAGGAAGCCACCTATCTGAAGAGCGAGGCCGACGCCGTCTACGCGATGGACCGCAAGGAGGTTTGGCGCGAAAGTTCCGGTGCGGCCCGAACGGCATTCGCGGCCCATCTCTACAATGAGGGCTTTCGACGGCTAGGCGCCCACCCGCGCCTCATCGAACCGGTTGAGCAATTGATCGGCGGCCCGCTCTACATGCATCAATACAAGGTCAATGCCAAAGCGGCCTTCGACGGCGATGTCTGGCAATGGCATCAGGATTACGGCACGTGGAAACGGGACGATGACATGCCGGAGCCGCGCGCCATGAACATTGCGGTATTCCTGGATGACGTGACGGCGGCGAACGGGCCGCTGCTGCTGATTCCAGGCAGTCACAAGATGGGCGTCGTTGCCGCCGGCCACGACCTGGAATCGACGTCCTATCCACTCTGGACGCTCAGTCGCGAAACGGTGACCGAGCTGGCCGAGCAGGGTGGATGCGTCGCGCCGACCGGACCGGCGGGAAGCATGTTGATGTTCTCTTCGCTCCTGGTGCACGCCAGTCCGCCTAACATTTCGCCCTTTGGCCGCGTCATCGTCTATCTGTCGCTCTGCCACGTGGACAATCACATCCGCGCCTTCAATCGCGAGGAGTGGATTGCGCATCGCGACTTCACGCCGATTGAGGCTCTGTCCGACGACTGCCTCGACGAGCTCGTCATCGCCCAGATGGCGGCCGCGGAATAGGCGTGTTAGGCGCCGCGTTTCTTGGTGGTCACTTCTGCGGTGGCGCGAACAACGCGATGACTTCAGGGCCCGTCATCATTTTCGTTTCATTGGCGAAGTCATAAAACGCCGGCTTTTCATCGGTGAAAACCTGAAGGGACAGGCGCAGCATGGATTGCTCGTCGAACAGACCGGCAGCGACCTGGTAATCGCTGTTGTCGACGAGGTGATAGAACAGGTTTGAACCGCATTGTGTGCAAAAGCCGCGTTCAGCCCAGTCCGAAGAACGCACGCGGCCGATGTTGTCTTGACCCTCGAAGGTCACGGTCTCGCAATTCAATGCCATGAACGGCCCCGCCGACCAGCGTCGGCACATGTCGCAATGGCAAACAACGACACTCGGTTTCTTTGCCGTCGCGCTAAGCTTGACAGCACCGCACATGCATTTTCCTCTCAGGTTCAGTTCTTCGGTCATTGGCATTCCACTCCGTTTCGCCGTTTGGCTAGTGGCAAGGGTTTGGCCCGCTGATCGAGATGTCCGCTCGTTGAAGCCAATCCGACGCGCCGCGCGCAAGGAACCTAGCGCTCAAGCTCGTTCCGATGTGCCGCGGCGAGTTCGGCCATGCTGTTGAAGACCCAGTCGTATTTGGGCATTTCCGCCGGCTTCATGGTCGCGCCGAAACCCTCCTTGTCGTGCCGGCGATAGATCCAGCAATTCGCCAGCCCGAACGCGTTGGCCGGCGCATGGTCGTGAAACATGCTTTCCGCCGTGTGCAGGATCTCATGCTGCTCGATCCCCAGCCGTTTCAGGTTCGCGAGCATGTATTCGAAGTTTGCGGGCGCCGGCTTGTAGGAGCCGATATCCTCGGCCGTGTAGACTATATGGAACGGCGTCCCGAGCTTTGCGTTGCTGTGGGCAAAGCTCACATTGTCGACGTTGGAGAGGACGACCAGCTTGTAGTGTTCCCCAAGATAGCGCAGGGCTTCCGCGCTGTCGTCGAAGGCTGGCCAGTGCTGAACGGATTTGCCGTAGGCCAGGCACTCGTCCCATCGGACCGTGACTCCCCATTCCTCGGCCAGCCGCTTATAGACGACCGCAAGCAACTCCGAATACTTCTTCGCCGGCGTGTGCCGCTGCGTGGTCGACTCGTGAAAGGCGTGGGCCTCCAGGATCGCATCGCGGGAGAGGTCGGCGCCGACCCGGTCCGTCAGGGGTTTCAGACCGGCGATCATGCCGCTTTCCCAGTCGATGAGAGTCCCGTAGACGTCGAAGGTCAGGGCCTTGAAGTCAGTCAGATTCATGGGATGCTGTTTCCCATCCGCGTGTTGGAATCGAGTGCTTTGGTACAAGAGTGCGGCGCATTCATCAATTGGCGTGAGTATGCTGCCTGCAGCACCAGGCGGGGACAAAGGAGCATCGGCTTGGACGAAGATGCACACCGGTTCGAGGTCTTCTTCGATGTTCAGCGTGGTCTGCCGCGGCAAGGCCCGGGCAGCGCCGAATGCACGCGTCGCGCACTATCGATGTGCAGCGAATTGCCCGACAGGCCTGCGGTGCTGGACATCGGATGCGGACCCGGCATGCAGACCCGAGTGTTGGCAACGGCCCTCGGCGTCGACGTCACGGCCGCCGACAACTGTATGGAGTATCTGGTCGACCTGAAGACGCGGGCCGACCGGGCAGGATTGGCGGAGCGAATTCACGTCGTTGGTGGCGACATGCAGGCTCTGCCATTTCCCGATCGTTCGGTCGACCTCATCTGGGCCGAGGGGTCCGCCTATGTCATGGGTTTTGAAGCGGCTTTGCGGTCATGGAAGAACTTGTTGAAGAGCCGCGGTTATGTTGCCGTCAGCGAGCTTGTCTGGCTTGAGGCGGACCCGCCGGCCGAGGCGGCGGCGTTTTTTGGCGACGAGTACCCCGCCATGACGGACATCGACACAAACCTGGCGACGATCCGTGGTTGTGGATACGAACTGATCGGCCATTTCACCCTGCCGGACTCCGCCTGGTGGGATGACTATTACACGCCGCTCGACGCCAAGATGCCCGCGCTCATGCAGAAATACGCGGACGATGAAGACGCGCTCGAAATCGTCGAGATGACACGTAAAGAAATCGAAATGCGACGGCGCTTTGCGCACACCTTTGGGTACGTTTTTTTTGTGGCCCGGTTCGATCAATGAACGTCTTAAAATACCGCGTCCGGTGATCAACGCGACGTCACATGCTGTGCTTCACGCGAACTTGCTGATATGATTATTCTATTCTGATCCTGGGTTCCAGCCCAGTTGGGTAGCAGCGGAATCCCGCGGCAAGAATGACCTGACTGGTCTCCATCACCAGCCAATGGCCTAAATCACCATTCGCAATTTTGGTGAACACTCCGATATTCCGCCAGATCACAAAAAGCTCTAACGGCGCGGGTCGTCATTCCATCTCTTGAACAGCTGCGCGGAGAAGTCCAGAACTTCTGGAGTCACATCGATAACCTGCCGCTCTCCCGCATTGTCAGGAACGTATATGAAGGCATGATCGGGCAGTAGCTCAGGCGTACGCCCGTTTAGGCAGGCGGTCACCAGAGGGAACGTGTTCACTAACGATATACTCTCGTAGAAAAAGCTCCGGCAGTGTTCCGGAAGGCGTATCGCATTGAAAGGCAGGAAATGGAGAAAATTATCGGGTCCGTCGACCGGCCGCTCACTGGTCAGTAGCGCCGCCCCATGATCCGCTTGGACAATCACGATGGCATCCGGATAACGGGTTATGAGACGGGGCAGGGCTTCTCGCAGTTCCAGGTTCAGACAGATTATATCGTTCCGGTAATTGCGCGCCGCCTCGGGTGATTTATAGCCAAGATCAAGACGCTCCAGCTTTGCCGCAGCGGCGGCACAGTTGGCATCATACTTCTGCGGATAGTGCGGGATCATGAAATGTGCGAAGACGAACATCGGTTCTTCCGTCGACATGCCGACCAGCTTTTGCACCACTTGGCTAGGGAAGGCGTGTTCTGTCGACATCAAGGAAGGAGCCAATTTCTTGACTACTGGATAGAACGGTGTCAGGCGCAAGAATCCAAGGTCCGCCTGGTTCAAAAAGCCTGACCGCTCTGATGTTGGCACGAGACAGACGTCTGCGATCGAGCCACATCTAGACTTTAAGACGCCTCCACCAGCTTCGCTGTGAACGTAGAGGTAACCGTCGCGTTTGAAGTTCTCGACGGTGCGATTGAACCCGTTCAGGCGTTTGTACAGATCATACATATTGTAGATTGCATGGCCGTCGTCGATTAGATGTCTCTGCTGGGACGTCGTCGAGATTGAGCCGTAGGTATTGCCGTAGCTCGCCATACCCCGGTACGCCACCTGGAACCCCTGCTGTTCGAGGTCGGCAAGGAACGGCATATTGTCCAAATCCAACTGATGCCAGAGGACATCCTGTCGAGCGTAGCCATCGAAGATAAACCAGAAGACGTGCCGGGCAGCAGTGGCGCGGCTATTTGATTGCTGTGAGCTGCGGATTCCGGATTCGCGGTCAGGCGCCGTCTGACCGGTCGCAAGCGCGACAACGATCTTGCCAGTTGGCAAGATCAACAGGGCCAGGAGGCTCACTGTCAACACTTGGCGCAGAACCCTGGACGGGACTACGAACGCGGTGCAAGTAAGCACTAGCGCACTCAACACAAGCCAAACAGCCAGGCGCACGGTATTCAGCTCGATCCCTAGCGCGGAGAATGCGTCATTGATTAGGGCGTACGCGAAGACAAGCAATATGGCGACAGCTGTGTTGTCCAGCGCGTTGGCCAGAGGGCGGCGAATCAAAACAAGCCTGGTGACGAGGGCTCCAAGGCCGACAAGTAGGATGTAGAAGAGGTAAAGGTCGAGTACCGCATCGACATAGGCGGAGGAGCGAATATTGGTTGAAAGATAATTCAAGAACGGCCAATGGGCCGCCATGATGAGTGGACCGAGTGCAAAAAGAGTGTTCTTGAGCAAACGCATGGAGACGATCCTTGGTGCAACCGCTGCAAACCGGGTCTACGGGTTCACTTCGGACCGAGGTAACAAAGGCGGCGTCGTCCTCCGTGGCTGTCGACGCAGGACTCGATCGCAAAATGCTTTGTAACGGCCTCCTCGAACGCCGGCCAGGCATAGTCGTCGAACACGTCCCGGCGATTCGTCAAAAGTACTTTGACCATTTCGTCTTCCTTGTCGACCCATTCGAGAACGCCCCGGGGCGCGATCTTCGCGAGTTCGTCGACAAAGTGGGAGATTGGCACGTTACCCGAAATGCAAACATGATGGATCAGCGCCAGAGCCAGGAAGAAGTCGCCGGTCCAGCGTTCCCTTAGGGCCGCACGTTCCGTGTTGGCCCAACCGATGCCGGGCGACGGCCGGGTGATGTCGGCAATCAGGGGCACGATGTTGCTTAACCCCTCGGCAGCAATGTGCCTATAGAGGCTGTCAACGCTCTCGGCGTCCACGTCGAATGCCAGAACTTGGTCAGCGTGCTTCGCAGCTAGGAGCGAGAATTCACCTGTGTTGCAGCCCAGGTCGACAATGCAAGTCCATTTCTGTTTGGCGAGCAGGCGCTCTACAAATTCGCGTTTCTTCGCAGATTCCTGATCAGTGTAGCTTCGGGTCGCCGTGTAATTGGTCCATTCGGAGGTGTCAGTATTGGGACGCAGTCCTTCGGTAACGGCGGTCAAATTCTTAACATTGGATAGGATGACGTCCTTGCCTAAGTCCACGCCAATCAATGCATCGGCGACCTTCACATTGCTCTTGCGAAAATCGCGGTCCATTCGCGCATGCAAATAGACGTGCTTAAACACTCCGGATCGGATCAATTTGCTGGGGCCAAGCAGGGCATTCATGTCGGCCGGCCGGATCCCGTTCACCGGGCCTACCAAGAACGGCTGAAAGTCCACACCGCAGTAGGCTTTCAGCATCAATGGGTACAGAAACTCCATACAATATTGACGATAACCGGCCCAGGTCTCCCCGGGGCAGTAGTCGTCGAGCGACAACGTGTCGATAAACACGGGCGCGCCGTTGTACAGTTGAACGTTGTAGGCCGTTGCGTCCTTCAAGATGACGCCACGTTCCAGGCACACGCGAAGCAGGTGCAGGGTAAGAAGCGCCGAATCCTTGAGCTGGCTGAAGCACCACTCGTGTGGATATGAAATGAACGGTACGCGATCGTGCTCCATGACAGCCGCCACGGCCGACCTGCCGAATGCTGCGACGTCGAACTCGTCAATGAACCTGCTTTGAATGAGCAAGCCTTGGTCAACCAGGTCCCCAAGCAATCCGTTATCGGCATAGCCCTTCAGCCGTTCGCACGCAGACGCCGACAGGGCCCGGAACACCCGCCCATCGCGGTGGAATACCCAGCCCTCTGGGTCCTTAAAGGAGGCGAGATCAAAGGTCGGTTCCATCCGACATCGGTCTTTCGGGTTCGCGCTCCGGCGCTCCACCGCTAAGCGGTACGGTGCCGTCGGTTCGTTTGGAGAGCCAGAGATCGGCGACTTTGAGCAGGGTTGTTATTCGTCCGCTGCTTTGGGCTGTTCGTGCAGGTCTCCAGCCTTGTCCGACCGGAAGTAGGTCTTCAGCTTATACCAGTAGAGCTTTGCAACGACCGCCGCGCCGGCCAGCCCGCCAAGCAGGAGCTGGAGAATCATACTGCCGGTCCCACCGTCGATGTAGGCGCTCGCCGGCTGGATGGTCAAAACCAGTAAGACCAAAACGTAAACAGTATGCCGCATGAAAGGCTTCATTAATCCCAGGCTGACTTCGTTTCCCACGGTCATCGGACTGGTACCGTCGGACTAATGCCGAGATCCGTTCATTGCCATCAACCACTTGGCAAGTCAAGCGACGCAGGCGCGCTGGGTTGGGCAGTAGAAGAATGTATCCGCTGATCGTATGGGTGACCGGCCCCTGATCTGTGGTCCGGCTGTTGAGGCCTGGTACGGAGGGTTCTGGGGCTATGTGATCTAGCCGTTGCCCGCATACTGGCGGCTGTCGCAGGCGCCAACTGGCCCGACAGGCCCGACCCCGCGCTGTGCCGGCCTCTGAATTGTGCATGACTGCTCACGGCTAGTGGCGGAAATCGGTGCGGCATCAAATATCGACCGCTTTGCGGCCATCGTCCGACACAGTAGGGTACCGTTTGTGCATATTGTCTGAACAATGCGGCTTGCAATGATGTCTCGATGAGAAATCGCAAACTGAATTGACGCAATAACGAATCATGACCGTCCTCAAACTCCACTCCGAGCCCGTGCAGAGCGCGTGGCTCGATCACTACGGCCACCTAAACGAAGCCTACTACCTCGTCGCTTTCAGCAACGCGACCTGGCCGGTGCAGGAGCATTTCGGTATCGGGAAAGACTATTTCGACCGCACCGGCGGTGCGCTGTACACCGTCGAGACGCATCTGCGTTACCTGAACGAGGTGCGGGCGCCGGCGACCCTGAACATCGAAAGCATGATCTTCGGCGTCGATGCGAAACGCCTGTGGCTGGCCCATGTCATGAAGGTCAATGATCTCGAATGCGCGACCTTTGAATGCGTCTTGCTGCATGTGGACACGAAGGCGGGACGGACGGCGCCCATGCCGATCGAAGTCTGGGCCGCGCTCAAGGAAGCCACCGTCGCCGAACGGCCGGACTGGGCCGGTCGGTCGGTCGGGATCTGATGGGGGATTGACCCGCATAACCACGCCAGAAGGCGCGGAAAAGCTTGCGCCTCGCTTGCGCCGGGGGCCCGTTCATGGTACAAAGATGCATACGTATGCAAAATGCGTCTATCCGGCGTGCCAGCGCCGTTTCGAATGGGGAGACACGATCCATGAAGTTATCGCGAAGGGGTGCCATCTCGGCGATCGTTGGGGCAACGATGGCCGCGGGGCTCGCAACGGCCTCCGTTGCACAGGACCTGCCCTACAATCTGAAATCAGGAAAGCCGTACGACGGGACCGAGATCAACATTCTGTCGGTGGTCACGCCGCAGTTCGACGGCCTGATGCTCCGCGACAAGGAGTTCACCGACCTTACCGGCATCAAAACCAACTGGACCTTCATTCCGTTCACCGCGCTTCAGGAGAAGGTAGCGTCGGTGGGCGTCGCCGCCGACGGCAACTTCGACGTGGTCAACTATCTCGATTCCTGGGGGCCGCCGAACGCCCGCTGGCTGGTGCCGATCAACGACTGGCTCGCCCGCGACGGCATCTCCATGGACCGCTATCCCGCCGCGTTTGCCAAGTCGGCGTCCTTCCAGGGCGACGTGCTGGGCTTCCCGCTGCGCGCCCATGCGATGCTGATGTTCTATCGCGAGGACATCTTCAAGGAGCTGGGCCTGTCCGCGCCCAAGAGCTGGGACGATGTGGTCGCGGCCGCCGAGAAGATCCGGGCTTCGGGCAAGGACATCGAACCGCTGGCGCTCTACTACCACAATGACGGCAACCGCCAGAACCTGTTCATCTGGTTGAACTATCTGTGGTCCGTCGGCGCCGATGTGTTTGACAAAGACTTCAAGCCGACCTGGGCGTCGGAAGAGGGTCTCAAGGCGACTGAGGACTACATCGCCCTGCATACCAAGCTGAAGGTCACCAACCCGGCCTCGCTCTCGTTCGTCGAGCAGGATGCGCGTCAGTCCTTCATGCAGGGCAAGTCTGCGATGATCCCGGTCTGGTGGTGGGCCTACTCGTCCATGATCAATCCCAAGTCCTCGGTCTTGAACGAGGACCAGGTCGCTTTCACGGGACTGCCGACCTACCAAGGTCGTTCGGTCACCTACGCGATCTCCATGCCGTTCTCGGTTTCGAAATACTCCAAGAACCAGGAAGCCGCGTGGGAGTTCATGAAGTGGCTGTCGAATCCCAGCATGGACAAGGCCAACGCCATCGAGCGTGAGGTGGCCGGCAAGACCATCATCAACAATGTCGTCACCCACAAGATCAACCTTCAGGATCCCGAGGTGAACGCCGCCAACGCCAACATCCAGATGGCGGCGTGGGAGTCGCTCAAAGAATCCAACATCATGCCGCAGATCCCCGAATGGCCTGAGGTCGGTGATCTCCTGTCTGCGGCCATCGCCGAGGCGGCGGCGGGCGGCGACGTCAGGGAACTGATGACCGAAGCAGCCGAGCGTACGGAGAAAATCCTCCGGCGCGCGGGCTACTACTAAGGCCGACGCTTGACGGCGGGGCGGTCCCGGGTTTCGCGCCGGGGCCGCCTGGCCACGTCGTTCGACGCGGGGGAAGGGCGGCATGCGCGACCGTCATCTGAAATACCTGCTGGTCCTGCCGGCTGTTGTGGTGGTTTTCGTCACCGCGATCTGGCCGCTCATCCAGTCCCTGATCCTGAGCTTCCGGTCCTGGAAGTTGTCGAAGTCCAGCGTGCCCGGCCCCTTCATCGGCTGGGAGAACTACAGCTGGGCCATCTTCGAAGAGCCCGACTTCTGGAACGCCACCATGGTCACGACCGTCTACACGGTCCTGACCGTCGGACTGACGACTCTAATCGCGCTGGGGATCGCGCTCTTGCTGGCGCCCGGCGGCCGGCTGCGATTGACGGTGCGGACCCTGCTGATCCTGCCGTTTGCCATGAGTCCGGCCCTGGTCGGCGTTTCGTTCCGGTTCATGTTCAACCCGGAGTTCGGCCTCTTCGACGCGTTCTTCGGCCTGATCATTCCGCCGCTGGCCCAGGTTTCCTGGCTGTCTGACCCGACACTGGCCTTCGCCGTCTGTGTCATGGCTGATATCTGGGGCTGGATTCCTTTCATCACGCTGGTGCTGATCGGCGGGATTGCCGCGGTGCCGAAGGAGACGATCGAGGCGGCCTATGTGGACGGCGCGTCCGGCTGGGCGGCATTCCGAGACGTCACGTTGCCCCAGCTGATGCCGGTGCTGGCGATCGTGACCATCCTGAAGTCGATCTTCTCGATCAAGACGTTCGACCAGATCTACATGCTGACGAACGGCGGTCCCGGCAACGCCACCCAGACCCTGGCGCATTACGCCTATTTCAATGGCTTCAAATATTACGACATGGGTTTTGCGGCCGCCGTGGCCTGGATCATGGTGCTGCCGATGATCGTGCTGACCTATTTCTACACGCGTTATGTCTTCCGCAGGGGGTGAGGGACGGTGCTGAGCAACAGACAGAAGGCGCGGGTCTACGAAGGTATCAGGGTTACCCTGATCCTGATTGCCGCCGCGGTGATGATGATCCCCATCATCTGGATCGCGTCGGCCGCATTTAAGACCCACGTGGACGTCTATCAGCTCAAGGTGTTATTTGAACCGACGCTGGAGAACTTCCAGACGGTGTTCCAGTCGCCGTACGACCTGCACGAAAAGCTGCTGAACAGCACCATTGTCGCCTTCGTCACGGTCCTGATCGCCATCCCGCTGGCGACCATGGCTGCCTACAGCTTTTCGCGCTTTCGTCTTTATGGCGAGCGCATCCTGTTCGTGATGATCCTGACCACGCAGTTCCTGCCGGCGGTGGTGATCGTCCTGCCGTTCTTCATCATGTTTCGGGACATCGGGATCCTGGATACGCGGCTTGGCCTGATCATCGTCAACCTGTCGATCGTGATGCCGTTCGCGGTGTGGATGATCAAAGGGTTCATCGACGGCATTCCGCTGGACACCGAAGAAGCGGCGCTGGTAGACGGCTCGACCCGCATGCAGGTCATCCGCAACATCGTGCTGCCGATGGCGGCGCCGGGTATCGTCACCGCCGGCATCTTCTGTTTCATCATCGCCTGGAACGATTTCCTGTTTGCCCTGATCCTGACCACCAACGAGGCCGTCACGCTGCCGGTGGGGCTGGCGCTGTTCAAGGCCGAGGAGGGCGATCTTTGGAACCTGCTGGCGGCGGCCGGCATCATCATCATGGTGCCGATGTTCGCCCTGGCGCTGATCATCCAGAAACACTTCGTTCAGGGCATGACCATGGGAGCGGTTCGCTGATGGCGGGCGTCACACTCAAGAACATCACCAAGCGCTGGGGCGCGATTATCGGCGTCAATAACCAGTCGCTTGAGATCCACGACAAAGAGTTCCTGGTGCTCCTGGGGCCGTCCGGCTGCGGCAAGACGACGACCATGCGCATGATCGCGGGCCTGGAGGATCCCAGCGATGGGGAAATCTGGATCGGCGACCGCATCGTCAACGACGATCTGCCCAAGGACCGGGACGTCGCCATGGTGTTCCAGAACTACGGTCTTTACCCGCACATGACGGTACGGGAGAACATCGCCTATCCGCTCAAGGTGCGGTCCGTGCCCAAGGGCGAATGGGACGAGCGTATCAAGCTGGCGGCCGCGAGAGTCCAGCTGGAGGAACTGCTCGACCGAAAACCGCGACAGCTTTCCGGCGGGCAGCGACAGCGCGTGGCTTTGGCGCGCGCCATCGTCCGCGAGCCGAAGGTCTTCCTCATGGACGAGCCGCTGTCCAACCTGGACGCCAAGCTGCGGGTCTCCACCCGAGCAGAGCTGAAGCATCTGCAGCACGAGCTTTCCACGACCACGATCTACGTGACCCACGACCAGATCGAGGCGATGACCCTGGCCGACCGGGTGGCGGTGATGAACCACGGTATCATCCAGCAGCTCGCGGCGCCGGAGGACATTTACGACAATCCGGCCAACATGTTCGTCGCCGGGTTCATCGGCTCGCCGTCCATGAACCTGATCCGGGGCGAAACCAACAACGGCTCGTTCCAGGCGCAGAACGTCCAGGTGCCGGGGATCGGCGGCGGCACGCGAAATGGCGTGGTGCTGGGTATCCGGCCGGAAGACCTGACCGTGGTCGAGGCCGGTGCCGGCGACTTCGACGCCCCGGTCTATGCGACCGAGCTCACAGGCGAGTCCACCCTGGTCACGGTGACCGCCGGCAACCAGCATATCTCCGCACGAGGGTCGCGCCACATGCGTAAGGAGATCGACGAGTTGGTCGGGATCCGGGCCGAGATTACGCACGCCCATCTGTTCGACGCGTCGACGGAAAACCGCATCTCCAGGGACTAGCAGGTACCGACCTCCGCGCTGGTGCGTCTTCCGATCCCAGGCTTTCATTAGAGAAACTTGAGCCACGTTATGGCACGCCCGCGGCTGCCCGCGTAACATTCCGGCCTCAGCGATCGTCCCCGCACGGACGGCGCCGGCTCAAATCTGGCGTGAGGTGTATCGAATGGACGTCGCCGAATGGCTGCATGACTTGGGCCTGGATCGATACCAGCAGTCGTTCCGGGACAATGAGGTCGATAGGCGATCTCTCCCCTTCCTGACGGCAGAGGACCTCAAGGGCTTGGGGGTGGCCGCAATCGGCCATCGCCGCCTCATGCTGGAGGCGATCTCCGCGCTTCAGGATCCCGGCAAAACCGAGATCGTGGCAACATCTTCAAAAAACAAGGAAGCTGCTGCCCCTTTGCACCCGGTTGAAGCAGAGCGTCGACATCTCACGGTCGTGTTCGTCGATCTTGTGGGATCGACCGAGTTGTCGTCGAAGCTTGACCCGGAAGACATGCGTGAACTGATCTTTTTGTATCAAAACGCCGTTACGGCCGATATCGAACGCTTCGAGGGACATGTCGCAAAATACATGGGCGATGGGGTGCTTGCCTACTTCGGTTGGCCAAGGGCCCATGAGGACGATGCCGAGCGTGCGGTAAGAGCCGCCCTATCCGCGATCCGATCCATAGCCGGGATCGAAACACCGCATGGAAACAAGCTCTCGGCTCGAGCAGGCATTGCTACCGGGTTAGTGGTCGTAGGTGACGTGGTCGGAGACGGCGCAGCGCAGGAAGAAGCGGTCATTGGCGAGACGCCAAACCTTGCGGCACGCCTCCAAGGTCTCGCGGAACCGGGCCAGATTGCCATCAACAAGAGAACCAGGCGTTTGCTTGGCGACCTTTTCGAGTTGGCTGATCGCGGCAAAGCGCGGGTCAAGGGCATCGACGAACCGGTCCAGCTTTACAGCGTCGTTCGGGAGCGGGCAGTGGAAAGCCGGTTCGAAGCCCATGCGGGTCCCACCATCTTGCCCATGGTTGGCCGTGACCAGGAACTGGAATTGCTCCTGCACCGCTGGGCGTCGGCAAAAGCAAACGAGGGTCAGGGTGCATTGCTGGTTGGCGAAGCCGGGATCGGGAAGTCGCGGATCGTGCGTGCAATGCTGGATGCGGTGGCGAACGAACCTCATTACCGCATTCGCTACCAGTGTTCGCCTTTCCATAGCGAAAGCGCCTTGTGGCCGGTCAGTCAACAGCTGAGCTATGCCGCCGGCTTCCATAACAACGATCCGACTGACGTCAAGCTCGACAAGCTTGAATCGCTGCTTGTGCCGTCCGCGGCAGGGGATGCGGTTCCGTTGCTTGCCGGTCTGCTGGGACTCGATGCCGAGGATCGTTACAGTGCCCTCGATCTCTCGCCGGGCGCGCGGCGA
>Ga0066187_1000344_pt1 | contig 16850 bp, 15 predicted proteins | sample WorMetexBAHAMAS1_FD_58706 | JGI IMG/M metagenome (GOLD analysis project Ga0066187, IMG submission 58706) | Marine gutless worms symbiont microbial communities from Max Planck institute for Marine Microbiology, Germany - Inanidrilus exumae... | ecosystem: Host-associated > Annelida > Digestive...
ACCGGAATACACCTTAGAAAAGCCGTCAGACCGTCCAAACAAGTGGGACCACCTCACTTTGACCCATATTGACTGATCCCTGAAATGAGCGGCTTCGTAGGCATTGTGGCGTTGCGCCCTGTTGACCCTGCGGCAATCGAGGCGATGTCAAACGACATTTGCCACCGAGGACCCGATGGTCATGGGTACTGGAACAATGTGAACCGAACCGTCGCTTTCGGGCACCGCCGTTTGGCTGTGATCGATCCCTCACAGTCGGCCGATCAGCCGATGACGCGGGGGCGCCATACCATCGTTTTCAACGGCGAAATCTATAACTACCTCGAGGTCCGCGAAGAACTGAAGTCCCTCGGACAGACGTTCGCATCGAATTCCGATACAGAGGTTATTCTCTCTGCCTACCAAACCTGGGGGGAAGACTGCCTGGATCGTTTTGAAGGGATGTTTGCCTTTGCGATCTATGATCCGGACCGAAACAAGCTTTTCTGTGCGAGGGACCGTTTCGGCCAAAAACCATTTCTTTTCGTCCAAGGTGACGGTTTTTTCGCCTTCGCATCTGAATACAGGGCCCTTCTTAGACTAGAAGAGGTAGGGGCCGAATGGGATCGGGTCCGTTTGGCGAGGTTTCTCCATAGTCCGAAGCGGGCGCTCGACGATTCCCGTCACACACTTTTCCTGGGCATCACCCAGTTGTTGGGTTCGGAAAAAATGACGGTCGACCTCAATACCCTGGATACGAAGATCGAGCGGTACTGGGAGCTCAATAAACGGCATCAGTTGACCAGCCTGCCGTTTGCCGAAGCGGTCGAGGCGTTTCGCGATCTGGTATTCGAATCCGTACGCATGCAGTTGCGAAGCGATCGCCCGGTCGGTGCGACGATATCCGGCGGAATCGATTCCGGCAGCATCGTTTCGACGGTCAAACGGGTGATCTCGTCCGATCAACCCTTCACGCTCTATACGGTGAGGTTTCCGGGGGCACAGACGGACGAGTGGGAGTACACCAAAGAAGTTGTGGAGGCGACAGGGTACGAATGCCGGGAAACCGTCCCAACCGTCGAAGGTTTCCTCCAGGATTTCCCAGAATTCTGTTGGTTCAATGAGCTTCCGGTGCACGGGTTGAGCCAGTATGCCCACTGGGCGATGCTGAAAGACATTCAAGCTGGAGGCGCGACAGTTATTCTGGACGGCTCGTTTGCCGACGCGCTTCTCGGCGGCTTTGAACAATACTTCCGTCATTACATTGCAAGCCGCAGGGCCGAAAACGCACCCGGTCTCCAAGACGAAATTGAGGCAATCGCCAAGCGCTACCCCATGGCCTTGCCGCGTATCCGCGAGCGTGTCTCGCGACGACTCCCGACAGAAATCCGCTGGTTTGCGGCCAGCCTGAGTGGGAAGGGTAGCGACCGCTTGTTCGGGTTCAGCCGGGAAATCGCCGAGATATGTGCCCGCGAAAACGCCGATCGGCCGCACCCGGGTTTTCACCCCCTCGCGGGCCTTTTGTATCAGGACGCGTTGCTGGCCAATTTCCCCAGTTTGGCCCGCGCTTACGATCGCATGGGCAGCGCCATGCAAACGGAGTTCCGGATCCCCTACGCGACGGAAAAGATCGCGGAATTCGCGCTATCGATGCCGCCCGAACACTTGATGGGAGACACCCAGACGAAAAGGCTGATAAGGGAGTCGATGAAAGGGATCATGCCGGAACGTGTGCGTACGCGTTGGAACAAGCAGGGATTGTTCCCACCGCAAGACGAATGGTTCCGCACTGGCCTGATCGAACTCGTCGAAGCGATCGTTTCCGAGAGGTCCTTTGCCGAGACAGGGATATGGAACGTCGATTGGTGGCGTCGCGTATTGAGGCGGTTCAAGTCAGGCGAAAGCGGACTTGGTCCCGTGCTTTGGGCGCCGCTGATGGCCGACGGCTGGCAAAGGCATTACGTCGATCGAATCCGCAACCAAAGCAAAATCAGTTGCTTTTCCCCTGAATAGGAGCGCCACGCCCGGCGAGTTGCGCGCCGGCTGCAGGACACGGCCCGGATGAAAACGTCAGAGGCTCGGCCAGGTCGATGCCTTAGGTCTGTCATCGATATCGCAGGCGCAGTTGGGTACATCCTTGCGGAACGCCAAGACCAAGAGGACGATCCCAAACAAGCCGAGCCAGCGCAACCCGCCGTCGAGCGCGAAGATCAGCGATAACATGACCAATCCCGGGGCCAGTCGTTTTGTCCATTCGACGATCGTCTTCAGGTCTAGCGCCATAGTCCGTCTCCAAAGTTCCTGACCAGAGAATATGCCGATCCCGGGTCTGTCTCAAGGATATGGATCAATCGGCCAGGGCCCGTTCGATCATCTCGCCCATCCGGTCACGATGAGAATAACCGCCGTCCAAACAGCGCCGGCGACCCGATGCAGCGATTTCCTGCCGCTCGTTTTCGTTGGCGAGGTAGTGGTGGATCTTGGTTACGAGGTCGCCCTCGTCATCGAAGAACACGGCCTCGCGGCCATCATCGAACAAACGCTCGTGTTCGATCGATCGCTCGGCCAGCAGAAACCCGCCACAGGCGGGGATTTCAACGCTGCGATCGGTTTGCAGGTCACGGTTGACCTTTCGCAGGAACCCGAGATTGATCCGGGTTGTGTTGACACCTTTCGTGTACCGCAGGTCCTCGGGGCGGTTGACCAAGGGGCGTCGTTCGATCCGCAAATTCGATGATACGGGCGAAAAATCCTGCCAGCCGTTTCCCCAGACGCGTATATCGAACTTCTCGCGGGCCAGCCGGTTGAGGCACTCGCCCCGTTCCGGCGCGTAGGTACCGACAAAGCCGACGTCGGCGCCGTATTCCCGCATATCGTCCTCGTCCAGGTTGAGAGGTCTGTGCCGCTCCGGATCGAAAGCCTTATCGATCGCGATACAGGTCTTGGCGCCTAGGGAAGGCAGTTCCCCGGGATCGGCGTTGAAAGTTTTCGTGACGAATACGAAATCGTAGTGGGGCAGAGCGCTCGTATAGGCGCGGGTCCGGTTCAGTGGATTGAACATGTCGTCGTCGGAATAGGAGACGATCCTGGTTCCAGGCGAGAGGGTTTTCACCCGCGCCAGCGTGCTCGGTGATACCATGTTGCCTTTGTCGATCCAGAGCAGGTCGGGTTTATCCGACTCGACGGCGTTCAGGATCTTCGGGTTCACCCGTTCGGTGTCGAGATGGATGCCGAGTTTCCAGGCAATCCGGAACGCCAGTGAAAAATCGGGGTGGCCGACGTCTTCGCCGCCAATCGCCGTATGCGTTAGGGCCGTCACCAAATGGCCGAGAGATTCCAACGCACGAACTCGTGATGATCCCTTGGCATAATAGTTTAGGTCCCCGACGAAGACGATTTTTGCAGCGTCTGGCATCGTTCAATCAACGGGTTCACTGAACAGGTTGTCAATCATAAACGGTTATGTATGGAGCCTGCGTTTTTGTCGGGACGGTGGCTCTGTGCTATCGAACCTGAAGTGCGGTTTTTCTCGAGGGTAAGTTGAGACTAATTTTCGTCAACCATTGCCATCCGGAGATGGAGCACGTCTGCGCCCTTCGCGCGCGCTGCTTCGCCGAAGCGATGGCCGGCCGTGGTCACCAAGTCGTACTCCTGACCGAGACCCTTCCCGGGGGCGGCGCAACGCAACCGGATAGCTTGGCTTCTGCCTTGGCGGATCACGACTGGTCACGGCCCTTCAGCACCGCCGTCAAACCGGTGCGCGACCGGATGCTCGATGCGGTCCGCGACGGGCGTCTGCCTTGGGGCGTCCGCCAAGGCGTAATTGCCTACCGTTATGCCAAAGACGGCGGCCTTTTTAGTGATTGGCGGAAGGCGGCCCGCCCTTATATCGAAACGATCGCGCAGGCCTTCGAACCGGATGTCGTATGGGCCACCTTCGGCAACACGGATACATGGAACATCGCGCAGGATCTGGCCACGTTGGCGACCTGCCCCTGGGTCGGTGATATCAAGGACAATTGGCGGAACTTTATCCCGGCCGGGTTCCGCCGACGCCTGGCCGACCGGTATCGCGATATGGCCCACCTCACGGCATTCTCCGAGGGGCAACTGCACGAAGCGAACCCCTGGTTCGATCAGGAAAAGACCGTGCTTTACAGCGGCTTCAACGAAGGCTTGCTGGGCGGTTCGGAACCGGCGCCGGAGACGGAATTTCGGATCGTTCTCACCGGATCTATCTATCACGAGGAAAACCTGGCGGCCCTGGTCCGGGCCGTCAGCAGGTGGATCGGGACCGCGGACGACATCGGCGCCAGGGAAATCGCGTTCGTTTATGCCGGAAACGAGAAGCATAGGGTCGAGCGTTTGACGTTGCCGCTCGACGGTACATGCCGCCGTGAGATTCATGGCTTTCTCCCTTTGGAGGCACTCTATGGGCTGCAACGGAGCGCTTCGGTCAATCTCTACGTCCGTATGCCGGGAGAGTTCATTTTTCATCACAAGCTGTTCGAACTACTCGCTGCAGGGCAACCCGCCGCCTGTTTTCCGGAGGAAACGGATGAAGCGCTGCGGTTGGTGGCGGACGTCGGCGGCACCTTTCATTCCTGCGGGAACGAGGCCGCCATGCGCCAGGCCCTGGACGATGCGCTGTCGGGAACAAGCGACCGGCCCGATGTCGATCGCCTAAGACGGTATTCCTGGGCCGGCCAAGCGGTTATACTGGAGCGGGTATTGGGAACGGCGAGGGGCGCCAATTGAAAATAACCGTCTCTGTTCACGGGCGTTACCACGCGTTCGAGTTGGCCAGCGGCCTTCAAGAACGGGGCGTTCTTCACCGGCTCATCACCACCTATCCGGAATTTGCCGTGCGCCGGGTCTTGGAAACCCGATTACCAGTGGTTTCGGCGCCAATGCTCGAACTGCGCCGCCGCATCTACGACCGGACCGGCTGGGGCGGGAAACCCGATCTCGCCATCGCCAAGGGCTTTGGAGGATTCGCCGCGCGCAACATTCCCGATGGGACGGACCTTCTCGTCGGCTGGAGTTCGGCGACGTTGGAGGCCATCGCGCCGGCGCGCGACGCTGGATGCAAGGTGGTTATCGAACGGGGCTCGACCCATATCGGCCACCAAACGGACGTCCTGAAGACAGCCTATGCGGAGTTCGGGCAACCCTTCGCCGCGACGGATCCCGAGATCATCGAACGCGAGCTCAAGGAATACGAGCAGGCGGATGCCATATCCGTCCCCTCGGAAGTGGCGCGCAAGACCTTCATCGAACAGGGCGTCGCACCGGACAAAGTCTACGCCAACCCGTTGGGCGTCGACCTGTCGATCTTCAAGGCGGCTCCGACGCCGCGCAAGCCGCACCGCCCGCGCATCGTATTTGCCGGCGGCGTCGGCATTCGAAAGGGTGTGCCCTGGTTGTTGCGAGCTTTCGCCAAACGTGAGAGTCGGGCTGAGCTCCACATATTTGGTCCCATCGAACCCGGTTTCGAGGCGATTTTGGCGAAGGAACCGACAGAAGGTGTCGAGTTCCGCGGCCCCGTCGATTGGGAAACCCTCGCGCACGCCTATGCCGCGGCGGACATCTTCTGCCTGCCTTCGCTCGAGGAGGGTTTCGGCCTTTCCACTTTGCAGGCCATGTCCTGCGGATTGCCCGTGGTGTTGAGCGATGCTGTCGGCGCGACGGATTTGGCCATTCACGGGATCGACGGTCTCGTCGTACCGCCGGCCGACGAAGAGGCGCTGGCCGACGCCTTGAACCGTTTGATCGAGGATGTCGATCTCAGAAAGAGCATGGGGGCATCCGCGACCCTACGGGTCAAACGGGTCGGGAGCTGGAGCGATTATTCCGACCGGGCAGTCGATACCTATAACGCTATCCTCAAGGGCGACGCCCGGCGATCGGCTTAACCCGTGATCCAATGGTCGTGCCAGGCGGCCAGATTGAACAGCGACCACAGATGTATTGCATGGTCGGCCCGCTGATCCCGGTGCTGGCGAAACATCTCGGCGATGTGAGCCTTGTTGAAGCCGGCCGTTTCGAACAGGCTTGAGCCGAGGACCGTCTCTTGTGCCTCGCGGCCAAAATCGGCGCGCAGCCACTCGGCGACGGGTGCGGCAAACCCCATTTTCGGCCGGTGGATGATGTTGTCCGGAAGCAGGTCGCCGACCGCTCTCTTGAGCAGATATTTTTTGGTCCCGCCGCGCACTTTCCAGGATTGCGGGATATCCTGGGTAAACTCGACAAGTTCGTGGTCGAGGAACGGTACGCGACCCTCGATCGATGTCGACATGCCGATCTTGTCGACGCGCATCAACAACAGTTCCGGTAGACGAAGGCGGAACTCGGCGTAGGCCATTTCAGTCAATCGATCGACGTTCGGGGCGTCTGAGCGAAGCGCGTCGAAGTATCCGGCGGTGACGGCACCGCTGTCGCTGTCGGCGAGACCCGTCAGGTCGAGCCCGGCGTCGGCCAGGGCCTGCCAACGCGATGAATAAGAGCGTGGCGGCGGATTGAGGTAGCGGGGCTTGTGGACGTGCCAAAAGGCATTGGCGCCGCTCATGAATAGGGGTGTTCCAGTACCCGCCCTGGACAACGCTTCGGCCAACTGGGCGCCACCGGCCCGTTTGTCGGGTGCCCAAGACTCCGCCAACCGGCCGGCCAAACGCCTGATGCCCGATGGCACCAGACGGTGGTAGGGATCCCAGAACGACCGGAAGAACCGTAGGTAGGTCATCCAGCTGTCATATCCGCAGAACTGCTCGTCCGATCCCTCGCCGACCTGGACGACCGTGACGCCGGAATCGCGGGCCAGCTTCGATACGAAGTAGAGCGGAACGCAAACCCAGTCGGCGATCGGTTCGTCCTGGGAATGGACCAGGCCTTCCAGGTAACCGAGCATGTCGGTCTCGCCGATCATCACCTCGTGGTGGTTGGTCTTGAACTCGGCGGCGATCTGGTTAGCGTATTCCAATTCGTTGAGGCGATCGTTGTCCTTGAAGCCGACCGTGAAGGTCTCGACCGGCCGGTCGGTGAGGCGATTCATCAAGGCGACGTTGGCCGACGAATCGATTCCACCCGACAGGAATACGCCGAACGGCACATCGGACATCATGCGCTTGTCGATGGCCGCTTCGAGGCGCCGACGGATGCCGTCGACGTAATAGGCCTCACGGTCCCGGTCGTTCATGTGTGCCGTTTCATTGGCGGCAATTCCGTTTCCGGGCAATGCGTCCCAGTACCGCCGGGCTTCGACCCGGCCATCCTGCCGGATCTCCATAATATGAGCGGCGGGTAGTTTGAAGATGTTCTCGAACATGGTCAGGGGAGCCGGGGCGACCATGAAACTGAGGTAATGGTTGAGCGCGTCAGGATCGACCTTGCGTTCGATCGCGGGATCGCTGAGCAAGGCTTTGATCTCGGAAGCGAAGCGGAAAACTCCGGATGCGGTCGTGAAATAGAGCGGTTTGATGCCGATACGGTCTCGCGCCAGGGACAGTTTTTTCTCGTTCTCGTCCCAAATGGCAAAGGCGAACATACCCTGCAGGCGGCCGACGAGCCCCGCGAGACCCCATTCCTTGTAGCCATGGACGAGGACTTCCGTATCCGAATGATCGGTGAAAAACCGGTGTCCTGCGCCCTGCAGTTCGCGCCTCAATTCCAAGTGGTTGTAAATTTCACCGTTGAAAGTGAGGCGCACGGCGCCGGTATCGTCGGGCATGGGTTGAGCTGCGTCAGCCGAAAGATCGACGATGGCGAGCCTTCGATGGGCGAGACCGACCGAGCCGCTATCGTGTACCCAAACGCCTTGTCCGTCCGGACCGCGATGGGCCATGGCGACGTTCATGGCTTCGAGCCGGTTCCCCATCTCCGCGGGCGGACGATCCGCCGCATCCGCCAAGCACAAGATGCCGCCTATGCCGCACAAAGGAGAACCACTGATTTTCGGTCAGGTCTGAACATGGGTACCGCTGCCGTTTCCGGAAGGGTTCAACGTTTGTCGGAAATCGCCTCTTCTGTCCAGAGGTGCGCGTCAAGATACAAAAAAAGCCCGCGTATGGCGCGGGCTTTTTCGGATCGAGAGGAGAGGCCTTATCGTTTGGAAAATGGCGCCGTCAAAAAGGTTCCCGGGACCATGACCAGGGATACGTGCGGTGCCGTCACCGGATCGGTCCGGCGGGTCACACCTTTCGTGAACCGGGCCAAAAGGCGCACCGGTGTGACGACGAAAAAGCGCACGATGTCCATTGCGATGGGCGTCATAACGTCGCTGATGCCGACAACGGCATGGGCGATGGGCGGCAGGGACGGCGAGGGTTGCATATCTGTTTCCTTGTTAAGCCAGGCCGGCGGTTTGGTTCCTGGCCGAACAGATAATCGAACATTCGCCAGAATGGTTACGCAAATTTCGCGACCGAGCATTGCGCTGTTCGCATGGGTTGAGCTGCCGGAGGAATCGCGACGGTAGTTGTCGCATTTGGAAAAGTCGAAATGACAGCGACAGCCTTAACGTCTGATTTCGTTGATTTTACGGGTTTGCCTCGCGAGGAGGCGCCGTGCTAACGTTTCGATGCCGGGTATAGTGTAACGCGGTAAACCGCCGGAGAAGGCGGGAAGAACAGAACAAAGAAATAAACACAGGGATGGATTTACATGTCGGAAGATAACGACGTTCTCGTTCGTTTTTCCGAGGTTCAAAAAAGCTACGACGGCGAAACGCTGGTCGTAAAAAACCTCAACCTCGACGTCGCGCGAGGCGAGTTCCTCACCATGCTGGGACCGTCCGGATCCGGTAAGACGACCTGCCTGATGATGTTGGCCGGTTTCGAGCCGGCCACACACGGTGAGATTTACCTTGATGGCCAGCCGATCAACAACGTGCCTCCGCACAAACGCGGGATCGGCATGGTGTTCCAGAACTACGCGCTGTTTCCCCATATGACGGTCGCCGAAAACTTGGCCTTTCCCTTGGAAGTCCGCGGCATGGGCAAGGCGGAGGTCGAAGAAAAGGTCAACAAAGCGCTCGATATGGTGCAATTGGGTGGCTTTGGCGGGCGCCGACCGGCGCAGCTTTCCGGCGGCCAGCAGCAACGTGTCGCGGTCGCCCGGGCGCTGGTCTTCGACCCGGTCCTCGTTCTCATGGACGAGCCTTTGGGGGCCCTGGACAAGCAGCTGCGCGAGCAGATGCAATACGAGATCAAGCACATCCACGAGAACCTGGGCGTCACCGTGGTTTACGTCACCCATGATCAGGCCGAAGCGCTGACCATGTCGGACCGTATCGCCGTATTCAACGACGGCGTGATCCAACAGTTGGCGCCGCCGGACGATCTTTACGAACGCCCGGAAAACGCCTTCGTCGCCCAGTTCATCGGCGAGAACAACCGTCTGACCGGAACCGTCAAGACGCTCAACGGCACATCCTGCACCGTCGAGTTGGACATCGGCGGCGAGGTCCAGGCCTTGAAAGTCAACGTCAATGAAATTGGCGAACGCAGCCAGATGTCCCTGCGTCCCGAACGGGTCGAGGTGGCACCGCCCGAAGGCAAGTACCCGAACGTATTCGAAGGGCGGGTCGAGGAACTGATCTATTTGGGCGACCATATCCGCACGCGTGCGTCCGTCTGCGGCCACGATGACTTCATCGTCAAGGTGCCGAACGCGTCCGGGCATGTTCACCTTAAGGAGGGGGAGACGGTGAAATTCGGATGGACCATCGAGGATTGCCGGGCGCTCGATGCTTGATGCGGGGATGCCGCGCCATGAAAGCCCGGCCGGTGGCGGGCCATCGTCCGCCGGCCCGACAGCAACTCGAAGCTTTTGACTTAACCAACAGGGAGTAAATTCAAAATGACCATAAAAGTGACAGCGATCCTGGCGGCTGGTGCCGTCGCGATCGGGGCGGCCTTCGTCCCGGACGGCGCCGATGCGGCCGATATGACCATCGTTTCCTGGGGGGGCGCCTACTCGAAGTCTCAGCTTCGCGCCTATCACGAGCCCTACATGAAGAAAAACCCCGGCGTGAAGATCATCAATGACGAGAGCTCCGCCGAGGCCGTCGCCAAATTGCGCGCCATGGCCGAAGCCAAGAACACCACCTGGGACGTGGTCGACGTGGTCGCCGCCGACGCCATTCGCCTGTGCGACGAAGGTCTGGCCATGCCGATCGATCCGGCCAAGCACCTCGCCAAGGCGCCGGACGGCACGTCGGCCGCCGACGACTTCGGCAACTTGCTGGTGTCCGAGTGCTTCATTCCGCAGATCGTCTACTCGACGACGTTCGGATACCGGACCAACGTCAAGGAATGGGGCGGCAAGGAGCCGACGAACGTCTGCGACGTCTTCGACGTCAAGAACTTCCCGGGCAAGCGCAGCCTCGAAAAACGCCCGATCAACAACGTTGAATGGGCGTTGCTCTGCGACGGCGTCAAGCCGGACGACGTCTATAAGGTTCTCGGCACGCCGGCCGGTACCGATCGGGCCTTGAAGAAGCTGGGCACCATCAAGGATCACGTTATCTGGTGGTCGGCCGGCGCGGAAACACCGCAACGCCTCGCCGACGGCGAAATCGTCATGGGCTCGACCTACAACGGACGCCTGTTCTCGGTCATCGAGGAGCAGAAACAGCCGGTGAAGATGCTGTGGGACTGGCAGGTCTTCGACCTGGACGGTTGGATCATTCCGGCCGGTCTGTCGGATGAGCGCAAGAAACAGGCGCTCGATTACATCATGTTCGCCACCGACACCCAGCGCCTCGCGGACCAGGCCAAGTACATCTCCTACGGCCCGGCCCGTAAGTCCTCGGCGCCGCTGGTCGGTAAGCATGCCGACCTCGGTATCGACATGGCGCCGCACATGCCGACCGATCCCAAAAACGCGAAGACGACCCTGCTCTACAATTACGAGTTCTGGGCCGACAACCGCGACGACATCGACGCCAAGTTCCAAGCCTGGCTGACCAAGTAAGGTCTGAATCGGCCGGGAGCGGGAAACCGTTCCCGGCCGGGACCTCAACGACAACACCTGTTTGAGGCACGATCGGCGATAAGATGGCAGACGGAACCACCGATTCCGGCCCGATGCTGGCGGCCGACGGGACGCCGCTCAAGGTCAGCATCCAAAGGGCCTTGCGTCGGCAGAAAATTCGCGCCCTGCTCCTGGTCGCGCCGCTGTTCCTTTTTATATTGATCACTTTTTTGGCGCCGATCGGCGATATGCTGTTCCGGTCGGTGGAAAACAACCTCGTTCCGGAGACGCTGCCCCGGACCGTTGAAGCCCTGAAATCCTGGGAGCCGGAGTCCGGTCAAATACCGCCGGAGACCGTCTACGCGGGCCTATACGAGGATCTGAAAATCGCCGTGAAGGCGAAAACACACACCAAAGTGGCCAGCCGTTTGAATTACGAACGGCCGGGGATCTCCAGTCTGTTCAGGAAAAGCGGACGTAAAATCAAACGCATGAAGGAAGGGAACTACCAAGAACAGTTCCTGGCCATCGACGCAAAATGGGGAAACGTCGAGATCTGGGAGACCATTAAACGGTTTTCCGGTTCCTATACTCAAGGTTACTTCCTGGCGTCGGTCGACGCCGAGGCGACGTCTGAAGGCGTGGCGATGAAGCCGGAGGACGAACGGATCTACCTCTATCTCCTCGGACGGACCATGGTCCTCTCCGTCGTCATTACCCTTTCCTGTGTCCTGCTTGGCTACCCTGTCGCCTATATCCTGGCGGACTTGCCGTTGAGAACGTCCAACCTGTTGATGATCTTGGTCCTGCTACCGTTTTGGACGTCGTTGCTGGTCAGAACGTCATCATGGATCGTATTGCTGCAGCAACAGGGTGTAATCAACGATCTCCTCGTCACCATCGGCCTGATCGGCGACCAGGAGCGGTTGCAACTCATGTATAACCAGGTCGGCACCGTCGTTGCCATGACCCACATTCTGCTGCCGTTCATGATCCTGCCGCTCTATTCGGTCATGAAAACCGTGTCGCCGTCTTACGTGCGCGCGGCGAAGTCATTGGGGGCATCAGACTGGACCGCGTTTTGGCGGGTCTATTTCCCGAACACCGTCCCGGGCATCGGCGCCGGCGCCGTTCTCGTCTTCATCTTGTCCATCGGCTACTACATCACGCCGGAACTGGTCGGCGGCACGTCGGGTATCTTCATCTCGAACAGGATCGCCTACCACATTTCTTCATCGTTGAACTGGGGGCTCGCAGCGGCGCTCGGGGTCATGCTCCTGGCCGTCGTCCTCGTCCTCTATTTCATCTACGACAAGATCGTCGGCATCGACAACATGAAGCTGGGATAGCGCCGTGGCAAACCTTCCTCCATACGCGACAACCGGCCAAGTGGCATGGCGCTACACGTTCAGGACCATCTGCGCGTTGGTCTTCCTGTTTTTGATCATGCCGATTTTGGTAATCCTGCCACTCAGCTTTAACGCGTCCGATTTCTTCACCTTCACCAAGGAAATGCTGGCCCTCGACCCCGACGGTTACTCGCTGAAACACTACAAGGATTTCTTCACGAATTCCGATTGGCAAGGGGCCCTCGCCAACTCCGTGCGCATCGCGCCCATGGCGACGATCCTGTCGACCGCTTTCGGTACGCTCGCGGCCATCGGCCTGTCGCAAAGTCATATGCCCATGCGCAGCGCCGTCATGGCGATCCTGATCTCGCCCATGATCGTGCCGTTGATCATTTCGGCCGCCGGCATGTATTTCTTCTACTCCCGCATCGGCATGCAGGGCACCTACTGGGGTGTGGTACTCGCCCACGCCGCACTCGGAACACCCTTCGTCATCATCACCGTGACGGCGACACTGATCGGTTTCGATAAGAGCCTGGTGCGTGCCGCCGCCAATATGGGCGCCGGTCCGGTCCTAACGTTTTTCAAGGTCCAAATGCCATTGATCCTGCCGGGCGTGGTCTCGGGGGCGCTGTTCGCTTTCATCACTTCTTTTGATGAGGTGGTCGTTGTTCTCTTCGTTGGTTCGGCGTCGCAGAAGACTCTGCCGTGGCAGATGTTCACGGGATTGCGCGAGCAGATCAGTCCGACAATCCTCGCCGTTGCCACCATCCTGATTTTGATTTCGGTGCTGTTGTTGACGACCCTCGAGTTGTTGCGCCGCCGCAGTGAAAAACTGCGCGGCATGAGCCCCGGCTGATCGTTCAGGTTTTTACATAAAGCTCGCGCGGAAAGTCGCAGAAGGTCTCGGCGCCCGTTTCCGTGACCCGGAAGCACTCGCTGATCTCGACGCCCCAATCGTCCATCCAGATGCCCGGGATCATGTGGATGGTCATATCTGGCTGCAATACCGTCCTGTCGCCGGCGCGAAGGCTCAACGTGTGTTCGCCCCAGTCGGGCGGGTAGTTGAGCCCGGTCGAATAACCCATGCGCGAATCCTTGACGACGCCGTGGCGGTTGATGACCGTGTTCCAGGCAACGACCACCTCCTCACAGGTGACGCCGGGCCTAACGGCATCGAGTGCCGCGGCGAGGCCTTCCATGACGACCTTCGAGGTGTCCGCCAGCTTGGCTGGCGGCGGTCCCAGGTGCAACGTGCGCGCCATGGGGCAGTGGTAACGGTTTCGGCAGCCTGCCAGTTCGAGGATCGTCGCCTCGCCGCTGTTGAAAGGCTGGGAGGTCCAGGTTAGATGCGGTGTCGACGTTCCAGGTCCGGACGGCATCATCGGCACGATCGACGCATAATCGCCGCCGAAATCCGATGAGCCGGAATAATGGGCATGACTGATCGCGGCGGCGGCGTCACATTGGCGGATACCGGGCGCGATGGCGTCGTAGGCGGCCTGCATGGTCTTTTCGACCAGTCTTGCCGCGTCCCTCATATAGGCGATTTCCCGTGGGCTCTTGATGACGCGGACCCAATTAACCAAGTGACCGGCATCGACGATTTCGGCTCCCTCCAGCCCGTTGACGAGCGCTTCATGGCTGGCGGCCGTGTAGTAATATGAGTCCTTCTCGACCGCGATCCGGCCGCGATCGACGCCGCGTTCCTTCAAGACGTCTACGATAAAATCCCACGGGTGGCGTTCGGTCGACTGCACGTAATCGTCGGGGTACCCGTAGAGTTGGTCATCACCCATGAAAGCGGTCACGCGCGCCCCGCCGTAATCGATGCCGCGCACGATGCACAAGGGATCATCGAGCCCGAGCGAGACGACCGCGACTTGCGGCGTATAGAAGGACCAACCATCATAGCCGGTGAGGTAGTTGATATTCGCCGTATCGGCTGCGAGCAGCGTATCGAAGCCGGCGTCGGCCATACGGTCTTTCGTCTTTTGAACGCGGGTCCGGTATTCCTCGTCGTCGAACGGGTTGTTCATATGTGGCTCCGATGAATTGAGAGGACGTGTCAGCTGCGCATCAGAATACCGTATCCATCGATCGGCGTTTGGTTTTCGGCAAGCCGCAAGGCCTGCCAGGCGAGGCATTGGTTAGAGGTCAGGACGGGCACACCATGCCGGCGCTCGAGTTCCGCGATCAAGGGCGCGGCGCGCAGGGCCGTACAGGAGAGGAACAGCCCATCGGCGGTCGCGAGGTCCAGGCGTTCGCAAGCGTCAAGAATCTCCGCCGGTTGCAGGGCCGCGATTTCGTCGTCCCGTTCAAGTCCGAGCCCCAGCCAATCAACCACCGCTGTTCCGTGATCCTCGAACCATTGCGCTACCGACTGCGCTGTTTCCATCAGATAGGGCGCGAGCACGGCGATCTTTCCGATATCAAGGTGCTGGCAGGCCGCAAGCGCGGCAGTAATCGGCGTGGCGACGGGTACACCCGGACGGGCCGAGCCGATCAGCCGTTCGATTTCCGTTTCGCCGATGGCGATGGTTGCCGAGGTGCAGCCGAAGGCGATCGAATCAAGGCGAAGGTTGGGCAGTAGAAGGTCGGCGGCCCCCGCGATGTCGGCGGACATGGCCGACAGGCTTTCCGGAGTGCAGGAGTTGGCATAGGCGATCCGCGAAACATAGAAATCCGTTTCGGCGGGGACCAATTGCCGCCATTCCGGCTCCATCGTCGGGTCGCTGGCGAGCGCGATCAATCCGATCCGCGTCATTCGTGGCTCCTCCCTTGGCAGCCCACTCTAGCGGCAAATCAGGGGCGGCGGCAACGCGTGCGTCACGGCTCTTGAAATCTGAATCAATCCGGTGGAATATCCGCTTGGCGACGCGCGTTGTCGCGTTTGCGAAGGCCTCGTTGATCTCCGTTTGGGAGGAGGGTGATCGATGTTCGGAGCCGAACCGGGCAAGAAGACTCAGCAAATCGGTTTTTTTCTCGTTCCCGAGTTTTCCATGATCGCGTTCGCTTCGGCGGTCGAACCGTTGCGGTTGGCCAACCGGGTCAGCGAGGACACGCTCTATACGGGATCGACCTATTCCCTCGACGGCCAACCGGTAACAGCGTCGAATGGCATTCCCGTCATCGTCGACGGAGCCCTTACGGACGCCGAAAAACTCGACATCGCGTTCGTTTGTTCGGGCGTTCACGCCCATAAATACTGCGACAAGGGCCTCCTGACACGGCTCCGACGCATGGCGTCGCACGGAACGGACATCGGGGCACTTTGTACCGGGACCCATATCCTGGCCAAAGCCGGTCTGCTTGAGGACAGCCGCTGCACAATCCATTGGGAAAACCTCACCGCTTTCACCGAAGAGTTCCCGGACATCGACGTCACGTCCGAGCTCTTCGAGATCGACCGCAACCGCTATACCTGTGCCGGGGGTACGGCGGCCGTCGACCTGATGCTCAACCTGATCGCGTTGCACGTCGGTTCCAATGTGGCGGCGACCATTGCCGATGAGATGATCCATCACCGGATCCGGGACGGACATGAGGCGCAACGGATGGAACTGCGTTCCAGGCTCGGCGTGGCCCATCCGAAGCTCCTGGCCGTCATCCAGTTGATGGAAGAAAACCTGGAGGAGACGCTGAGTTGCGCCGAGCTTGCGACCAGCGTCGGCCTATCGACTCGACAGTTGGAGCGGTTGTTCCGGAAATACCTGAATTCCGCCCCGACGCGGTATTACGTCGAACTTCGCCTCAAGCGGGCCCGGTTCCTGCTCCGCCAGACCAGCCTTCCCATCCTGTCCGTGGCTCTCGCTGCCGGATTTGTATCGGCCTCGCATTTCTCAAAGTGTTACCGCGAGTACTTCCGTCATACGCCCTCTGAAGAGCGGCGGCACGCCCAATAGGAGCGGTATTTCGACCGCACGATCGTTACCTTCCTTGACCCGGATGGGGATTACTGCAACTGGACCAATGGAAACTCCGTAATTGGCTTTGGTCTGGACTGGATTTGACCGGGTAAATGATTTCTTGGCGGGTAAACGTGAATGGACCCAGGGAAAATGACTGAAAGCCGTCCGGGGGAAGTGAACGTTGTTTGGTTTTGATGCCGACAAGAAGACCCATCGTGTGGGATTCTTGCTCGTGCCCGAGTTTTCGATGGTTTCCTATGCCACCGGTATGGAGCCGCTGCGTTTGGCCAATCGCGTCAGCGACGACACGCTGTACACGGGTTCCACATATTCCGTCGATGGGCAGCCGGTACTCGGATACAACGGAACCACCGTTCTCGTCGATGGGGCGATTTCGAAGGCCGAGAACCTGGACTTCGTGTTCGTGTGTTCCGGCGTCAACGCTCACAAGTATTGTCATAAAAGGATCCTGACACAGCTGCGTCGCATGGCAACGCATGGTACGGGTATCGGCGCCTTGTGCACGGGCACCCATATCCTGGCTAAGGCAGGCCTTCTCGATGGCTACCGCTGCACCATCCATTGGTCAAGTCCGACTCTTGCTGGATAAATTCGTAGGCTTGGCGACCTTCGAGGCGCT
>Ga0066187_1000345_pt1 | contig 16841 bp, 13 predicted proteins | sample WorMetexBAHAMAS1_FD_58706 | JGI IMG/M metagenome (GOLD analysis project Ga0066187, IMG submission 58706) | Marine gutless worms symbiont microbial communities from Max Planck institute for Marine Microbiology, Germany - Inanidrilus exumae... | ecosystem: Host-associated > Annelida > Digestive...
GGCCGTCAACTTCGCCTCTGGCGACTCCGTGGCCAAGGGCGATGTGCTGCTTGTGATCGGGTAAATTGCATGGCCCATGGCGCAGGGGGCGTGGTGGTTTTGTAGCGGTCCTGCGCCCTTTGATCCACGCGTTAGCTAGTAAGGAGAGATCATGAAAATACATGAGTATCAGGCCAAAGCGCTATTTGAAAAATATGAGATCCCGATCCCGAAAGGGGATGTGGCCTTCACCCCGGAGGAGGCGACCGATGCGGCCGCCGGTCTGGGCGGTTTTCCGGTGGTGGTTAAATCTCAGATCCATGCCGGAGGCAGGGGGAAAGGCGGTGGTGTGAAATTGGCCAAATCCCTGGATGAGGTCAAATCCTTGGCCACCGAAATGATCGGCATGAATCTTGTCACCCATCAGACCGGTCCCGAGGGTCGCGTGGTGAAAAAGGTGCTGGTAGAGCAGGGACTGAACATCGAAAAGGAGTTGTATCTCAGTGTGATACCCGACCGCGAAACCGCTAAAATCGTGGTGATGGCCAGCGAGGCCGGGGGAATGGACATCGAAACGGTGGCCGCGGAAACACCCGAAAAAATTATAAAGGTATTTATCGATCCGCTGACCGGCATCCAGGCCTATCACTGCCGTGAGGCAGCCTTCGGGTTGAACCTGACGCCCGTTGTCATGAAGCCCTTCGTTGCCATGCTCAAAAAACTATACCGGCTGTTCGTGGATACCGACTGTTCTCTTCTGGAGATCAACCCTCTGGTCATCACATCCGAGGAAACGGTGATTGCGCTGGACGCCAAGATCAATTTTGACAGCAATGCCCTGTACCGCCACAAAGACATTCTGGCGTATCGGGACCTGGATGAGGAGGACCCCCTCGAGGTGGAAGCCTCCAAATTCAATCTCAACTACATCAATCTGGACGGAAACATCGGCAACATGGTCAACGGCGCCGGCCTGGCCATGGCGACCATGGATATCATCAAACTGGCCGGTGCGGAACCGGCCAACTTTCTAGATGTCGGCGGCGGGGCCAGTGCCGAAATGGTTGAAAACGGCTTTAATATTATACTGAGCGACCCTAACGTCAAAGGGATCCTGATCAATATTTTCGGGGGTATCCTCCGATGCGACGTATTGGCCCAGGGTGTGGTGGACGCCGCTAAAAAGACCGGTATCGGTGTCCCGGTGGTGGTCCGAATGGAGGGCACCAACGTGGAAGAAGGCCGAAAGATCCTCGAAGAATCCGGCCTGGAACTGATCACTGCCGTGGATTTGAAAGATGCGGCGCAAAAAGTCGCCCAGCTGGTGAGTTGAAACGGAGGGAATCGTGAGCATATTTGTCGACAAACAAACGCGAGTCATGGTTCAGGGTATTACAGGCCGCGAGGGACAGTTTCACACGCGGCAGTGTATCGACTACGGCAGCCAGGTGGTGGCCGGTGTGACGCCCGGCAAGGCCGGCCAGAAAATGGATAACGTACCGGTGTTCAACACGGTAAAGGATGCGGTTCGGGAGACCGTCGCCAATTGCAGCATGATTTTCGTCCCGCCCCCGTTTGCCGCAGATGCCATCATGGAGGCGGTGGACGCAGGGTTGGATCTCGTAGTGGCGATCACAGAGGGGATCCCGGTCATGGACATGATGCGGGTGAAGAACTTCATGTCCGGCAAACCCACCCGGCTCATCGGCCCCAACTGTCCTGGGATCATCACACCGGGTGAGTGCAAGGTCGGCATTATGCCGGGCCCCATTCACAAACCCGGCGGTCCCATCGGCGTGGTGTCCAGATCCGGGACGCTGACCTACGAGGTGGTCCACCAGCTCACCCACTCGGGACTGGGCCAGACCACCTGTATCGGCATCGGAGGCGATCCGATAAACGGAACCAATTTCATCGATTGCCTGGCGGCATTCGAAGATGACGCCGCCACCGAAGGAGTCGTAATGGTGGGAGAGATCGGCGGCACCGCAGAGGAGGAAGCCGCGGAATTCATCCAAAAACAAATGACCAAACCGGTAGTGGGGTTCATTGCCGGTCTAACCGCCCCTCCTGGACGCCGCATGGGTCACGCTGGCGCGATCATCAGCGGTGGTAGCGGATCCGCCCAGGGGAAGATCGATGCCATGAAAGCCTGCGGCATTCGTGTGTGTGAAAACCTCGGCACCCTGGGAGAGATCAGCGCAGAGGTTTTTAAATAATGCACGAGATGGGAATCGCGCTTGAGATTATCGACATCGTCAAGGCATCCATCCCGCCGGACACGCCCGATGCAAGGGTCGTCAGGATAAATCTTCAGATTGGCAGGCTTTCGGCGATTGTCACTGAAAGCCTGCGTTTCTGTCTTGAAATTGCAGCCAAGGATACCCCGCTTGCCGATGCGGAGGTGGCCATCGAAGAGGTCCCAGTGGTAGCGCAATGCAAGGATTGCCGCCACCGGTGGACCATCACCGGCCCCGCCTTTTCATGTGAAAAGTGTCAGAGCGGTTCTATTGAGCTGCTTTCCGGAAGAGAACTGGACATTCGGTCCATCGAAATTGCAGAAGAGGAATAGATGATACTGCTCACTCAAAACCGCATCGCGAAATACCGTCACCGCAAAGACACTCCCCACACCCATCCCCATTCCGACGGGCCCGGATCCGGCCCGGCCGTTGAACGGAAGAAAAGCGGTACCCGTGAAATCAATGTGGTGCGAAGGGTGCTGGATATCAACGACCAGATGGCTCATCGAAACCGCGCCTTTTTTTCACGAAAAGGCGTGTTCGTGCTCAACATGATGAGCTCTCCCGGATCGGGTAAGACCACCACGCTGGTGAAAACCATCGCCCGCCTGCAGCCGGACATCACCTGCGGTGTTATCGTCGGGGATATCTGCACGACAAACGATGCCGACCGTCTGGCGGTCACCGGCGTACCGGTGGTGCAGATCAATACCGATGAATTCGGCGGAGACTGTCACCTGGCGGCCCATGTCATTGAAAAAGCGGCGGAGAGCATGGACCTTGACCAAGTCGATCTATTGATCGTCGAGAATGTGGGGAATCTGGTCTGCCCGGCGGAGTTCGATATCGGAGAAAATGCACGGGTCGTCATTCTGAGCGTCACCGAAGGAGAGGACAAACCGCTTAAATACCCGCTTATGTTTCGTGAATGCGATATCGCCCTGCTGAATAAAACCGATCTGTTACCCTATCTTGATTATGACTGTGATGCCGCCATATCCAATATCCGGCAGATCCACCCGGATATGCCGGTATATGAAATATCCTCCAAAACGGAAGCGGGTTTCGGGCCCTGGCTTGAGTGGCTTCGCCACAAGGTGGATCACAGCCGCGAACACCGAGGCACCTGATTCATATTCCGTTCACATCCCGTACTCAACACCATCCAAGAAAATATGTATTGGCATCCATTTTCTTATTTCCACAATACGCTGCTTCATTTGTATCCTGCACCAGCATCATGGTTCCGTTTTTGATGCCGGCATGAACTGGGTTTTCTTTTTTTTCAACTCTGATATGATCACAGGCCTATGCAGCGCCTACGGAAACCATATGCCTGGGGGATCGTCGCAGTTGTCCTGGTCCTGATCAGCCTGGGCAGCCTTCTCATAGCCGCCCGCATGATCAAAAGCGATCAGCTGTTGGAAAACCTCAATGCCCTGGTTTCCCGGAAGATCTCCGGGAAAGTCACTTTTGAGAAGATCGGCATCTCCTACTTTCCTCGGCCCCGATTGAAAATACAAGGATGCCGCATCGAAGGTGTCGAAAACTATCAGGTGGTGATTCCGGCACTTATCGTCACCCCCCAGATCCTGCCGCTTTTCTCGGGCCGCTTTCAGGTGGCAGCTGCCACAGTACAGATGCCCGAGGTCCACAAACGCCAGACGGAAGGTGTGGGGGATGCGGGTACCCCGGTGGAAGTTTTTAAAAAAATCGCCGCCGTCATCTCTACTGCGACTTCGATCCCCGAAGGATTTTCCCTCCGGATATACGGGGGACGGTTTACTGTTGCCCGCAACCATTCCACCCGCTTTACCCTGCGGCATCTGAACCTACGGATCACCAAACCGAAAGATACGGTGCTGCTGGATATTCAGAGCAAATCGGATCATTTCGAGCGGCTTGCGTTCAATGGTCACATCGATCCGGACAACCGCCTTGTTAAAGGTCAACTGGATGCAAAGGCGGTACGCCTTCCCTCTTATGCGGCGTCCCTTCCTTTTTTGGACGGTTTGGCATTGAAAAGCGCTCCCATAGATCTGAGTGTGGCGATCACAACGGCTGGAATGGACTCCTTGCAGGCCACCGTATCGGGAGCGGTCTCTTCGGTATCAATCACACGGCCACGAGAGGAGTTTTCGCTCGGCGCACAAGCTTTCAGCGGCAGCCTCCACTTGGATAAAACCCGAACCGCTTTTCACATTTCAAAATGGGTGATGGAAAAGCCCCGCATGGTGCTTTCCGGTAAACTGGAAGCCGGACCGATCCAAACCATTGCCGGAACACCGGCCCAATTGGAAATCACAACTACCGATGCGGATATCGATTCTGCCCGAAAGGTCGTCCAATTCGTCGCCGGAACGAACCCCGTGGTGGAAACCGTCATTAAGATCGTCAGGGGCGGACGCGTGCCATCGGTCACCCTGACCTCATCCGGAAAGCGGCTTATGGATATCGGAAAGATGGAAAACATCCTGATCCGGGGATTCATTCTAAATGGAAACATCCACATCCCGGGAACGGGGCTGGATCCTGAAGGGGTTACCGGTGAGGTTACGATCTCAAAAAATTTTCTCAAGGGCCATAACCTCAAAGCCCGATATGGAGACTCAAAGGGCAAAAACGGTACACTGATTATGGTGTGGGAGAAAGAAGACACGCTTTTTAACCTGGACATCGATGTACAGGCGGATCTGGCACAACTGCCACCATTGTTGAAACGGTGGATCGACGATAACCAATTCGATGCGGAGATGGACCGGCTGGATCAGGTCAAAGGACGCGCCAATGGAAAACTGATGCTGTCGGGAACACTGGATGAGATCATCACCCGTGCCCAAATTCCGGAATTCAACCTGTTCCTTAAATACCGGCGGTTTCCCTACATCATTCGCATTGATAAGGGCCGATGCGATATTAAACCGCATGGGATCCAGATCGAGTCGCTCAGCGGCAACGCGGGCGGGTCTCTTTTATCGGGAATCACCGGAAATATCGACTGGCAGAAGGAAACCCGGCTAGCGATCCACGCTGGTGGTGTTGAAATGGAAACGGAAGAGATCGATCCATGGATTCGGTCATTTGAAGGCTTCCGTCGTTACAAAGAGGTGATCCACTCGGTCCGGGGCACCATCTCTTTAGACGATATCCAATTGTCCGGCCCCATGTTCGAACCGGACCGATGGAAGCTTGATATAAAGGGCCGGGCGAGGGAGATTGCTGTCGAAAACCCTCATTTCAGTGCACCGCTACATATCGGGACCGGTCGCTTTCGCATCATGGAAAGTCAGGGACTCAGCTCAGCGATATTTCAGAAAGCTCAGGTTCAAATCGCGGATCGACCCCTCCAACTGACCGGATGGTTGAAAAATTATACCAACAGAATCGACAAGGGTCGTATTCATTTGGATGGAGAGCTGCATCCTGAGGTCATTCAACTGCTCTATCAGTCTCTGGGAATCACCAAGGGATCGCACTTCCCGGAACCCCGCCCGCAACTCTCCGTCACCGGAGGGAGGTTAACCTGGGATAAAGAGAAGATGACGCGTTTTAAAGGGGAACTGTCCATCGCGGGCGGGCCGCTGGCGAAGATCGATCTTTACACCGCGCCGGAAACGTTTCGGATCGATCACCTTGAAATCAGGGATCGGGAATCCAGTGCCCTGATGCAATATGTTAGGGTAAAGGAGAGAATGGAGATGGCGTTCTCCGGTTACCTTACCGCCAGAACCCTGGACGCATTTTTTGCCGACTACCCGGATCCTTTGAAAAGGGGATGGCTCAGGGGGGAAATCAGGATCGATATCGACCGGAACCCACAGATCGCCGTCACCGGGGAGGGAGACCTCAGGGGGCGCCATATCTTTCTGCCGGAATTTCTAAAAACGCCCCTGAATATCGAGGCCATCGTCCTCAATGTACTGGAAGATCGATTCGCGTTCGAAAACACACAAGTGACATGGAAAGGGAAACATTTTAAGGTGGAGGGGACGGTTGAACGCCCGGATCGGTTTTGGCGAACCGACCTGGCCCTTACAGCCGATCTGCTGGATTGGGGTTGGATAAAAGAGGCGACCCATAAACTCAAAGGGGTATCGGACGGTTCATCGATGCAGTTTCAGGAAATTCCGGTTCGTGGAAACGTCGAGGTCATTGCGGACCGGTTCGTTTTGGGGGAACTGGAATGGAAGCCCCTGAATGCCGACATCGTGATGAACCGGGAAGGTATTGAAATCGCCTTTGCAAAAGCCTATCAATGCGGCATCGATTCCCCGGGGGTTGTCACCATTAAAGGAGAGAAGATCTCACTGGAGGCCTTGCCCTATGCCAAAGATCTGGATCTCCAACCCGTGCTGGACTGCCTGAAAAAAGACGCCGTACTGGCAACCGGCAAAGTTGACGTCAGTGGCCGGCTGTCGTCGACGGGTACTTTAGATAACCTGCTGACGGCACTGGAAGGGACACTCAAATTCAACATCCGGAATGGACGCATCTACCGGCACATCCCACTTGCAAGGCTCTTCACTTTTCTCGATTTGATAGAGATTTTGAAAAAAATCAATCCCGCCCTTGAAAAGGAGGGATTTCCTTTCCGACATATTTTGATCAACAGCCGGATCAAGGGGGGGAAAATGATCATCGATGAGGGGCTTGTGGACAGCCCTATCATGGAAATTGCTGTCCAGGGCAATGTGGACCTGGTCAACCATCGCATCAACCTGGACGTTTTGGCCGCACCCATGCAGTCCGTCAACTATCTGATCAAGAAAATGCCGATGGTCGGTCAGGTGATGGGGGGCACCCTGATCTCGATACCCCTGAAAATAGAGGGTCACCGGGACGATCCCAAGGTCACCATCCTCCCGCACAAAATGGTGAGCGAAGGCCTGATCCGTATCATGAAACGTATTTTGAAACTCCCGTTCACCATGATCGAACCGATAGTGCCCGATCCGTAAACTGTGGAATCCATAACGATATTCGGTGTTGAATTTTCTTTGCTTTTTAATTAAACACCAGAATTACCTTTTCAGTTTTGCTGCAGGAACCGATAGACTATCGATTGTCCATCATAAATCAGATGACGTCGCCGCCACTTGCAGACCTTCCAGCAGGCGCTGGACCTGATCGAACCGGCCGGTTTCGGTTGGAAGTATTGCTTTTCGGCAGAGGGAAAGGGGAGAATTCTTGAGATATCATTCTTTCAAAACATTTTTCATCACACTTTTAATTCTGACGATGTTCGCCCCCACAGGGATTCAGGCACAAGAGGAGGCGCCCACGGGTATGTCCGGCAACATGCACTCCGTACAGGTCGTCGCCGGATATCTGGATTCAGCATTCCTCATCGAACCGTCACGGCCGTCTTTGGATTGGGTTCAGGCGGGCGTTCGATTTGGGTGGATCGTCGATCCCGGGCGGGTGGCTACCAACAATCTCAAGGGGCATTTTGAAGCGATTGCGGAGATATCCGGTTCATCCATTACCGATGGCGCGGGCGATTTTATGGGAGGCATCGGCGCCAAGATCCGATACAATTTCGCCAATCCCAATGCAAATGTGGTTCCCTATGTGCAGCTAGGCGCCGGTCTTAACTTCAATGATGTGTATAAAGACGAAACCCAGGGGCTGATCGGACAGGCCTTGGAATTCTCTCTTGAAACGAGCGTCGGACTCCGGTTTCCCGTGAGCCGCAACTGGTCGGTTGACATCGAAGGCATGTTTCACCACATTTCCAACGCCGGTATGGATGACCGCAATATCGGGGTCAACGCTGGTGGGGTATTTGTCGGGGCGACCTATCTTTACGGAAGAAGATAGGATCGGTTTCATTCCATCAAAGCCCTAGACAAGCATCGGGTGCGGCATCAATTTTCTGCATTCCGCTTCCAGAAAGGAGACATCTCTCTCAACCGCTGAATGATGGGCGGTAGTTTCTCCACGATGAAATCGATCTCCTCTTCTGTATTGTAGACGCTGAGACTGAATCGAATGGATCCGTGAGCGGAAGTGAAAGGCACGCCCATGGCTCTCAGCACATGGGAAGGCTCGAGAGATCCGGAGGTGCACGCAGAGCCGGATGATGCACAGATTCCCACCTGGTTCATCATCAAGAGAATCGCTTCTCCCTCAACGGAATCAAATCCGATGCTGGTGGTATTGGGCAGCCGATTTCCTATGTCTCCGTTTACAGAAGATTTGGGAACGTTTGAAAGCAAACCCGCCTCAAGTCGGTCTCTCAGTTTTCTGACCCGGTTGTTCTCCTCATCGATTCTCTTGTGAACAAATTCCGCTGCTTTCCCGAGGCCGACAATGGAGGCGACATTCTCGGTTCCGCCTCTTCTCCCGCCTTCCTGGTGGCCTCCTATCATAAAAGGAGAATATTTGGTTCCTTTGCGTACGTACAGCGCGCCGATCCCTTTTGGGCCATGCAGCTTGTGCCCGGAAAGGGAGAGCATATCGACACCGATTCGTTTTAAATCGATGGGAATCTTGCCGACGGCCTGGACGGCGTCCGTATGAAACAGGATGTCTCGTTCTTTTACAGCGGCGGAGATCTCTTCCATTGGGAATATGACGCCGGATTCGTTGTTCGCCCACATGACACTGACGATGGCCGTGTCGTCGGTCAGATGCCCATAGAGGTAATCCAGATCCAGCCGGCCTTTGTCGTCAACGGGTACAAAAGTGACGCGGTAACCGTTTTTTGAGAGATGTTCGCAAAGACTTTTCACCGCCGGATGCTCCACGCGTGTCGTGATGACATGTTTCTTGGTGGGATTTGAACGGAGCGCGGCAAGTATGGCGGTATTGTCGCTTTCCGTTCCGCAGCTGGTAAATATGATCTCTTCCGGGGTGGCGCCGAGCAGGGCGGCGACCCGCTCCCGGGCTAAGGCGATACCGTTTCCCACACCTCCCCCGAAGTCATGCATACTGGACGGATTTCCATAATGCTCCGAAAAATAGGGAAGCATCTCTTCCACCACTTCCGGTGCAACCCGGGTGGTGGCATTGTTGTCCACATAAATGGTGTTCATCACTTTACCTCCTCCACAACGAGCTCCGGGCTGACCAGTTCACGCAACTTGGTTTCCACATAATTTTTCAGGGTGACCTGTGACATCTGGCAAGTGGCGCAAGCGCCGCGGAGGCTGACCATCACGCGGTCCCCGTCCACATCGATCAGTTCGATATTGCCTCCATCTTTCTGCAACGCCGGCTGAACCTCCCGTTCTAGGGTTTCTTGAACCAAGCGGATCTTCTGCAGGTTGGTCATGGCGGGTTTTGCCTTTACGGGGGTTTTTTGGCCGGTCACCTCATCGATAATCGCCTGGATATTATCGTGACAGTTTTCGCAACCGCCGCCGGCTTTGACGTAATCGGTCACGTCCCCAATGGCGGTCAAATGGTGATCCCGTACGACCCTTTCAATCTCAAGGTCCGTTACACCGAAACATTCGCAGACAATCTCGCCTTCGATCTTTTTTTCAGACTCCCCCCGATAATGGGTAATGGCCTTTTCCAGGGCATCCTGACCCATCACCGAACAATGCATCTTTTCCTTGGGCAGTCCACCGAGAAATTGGGCGATGTCCTCGTTGGTGATTTTGCCGGCTTCTTCCAGGGTCAGCCCTTTCATCATCTCAGTCAGTGCGGAAGAGGATGCAATGGCACTGGCACATCCGAAGGTCTGAAATTTGACATCGGAAATGGTCTCGTTTTCGTCCACCTTAAAATATAGCGTCAGGGCATCGCCGCAGGCCAGTGACCCCACCTCGCCAATACCGTCCGCGTCTTCAATGACCCCCACATTCCGAGGGTTTAAAAAGTGTTCCCTTACCTTATCTGTATAATCCCACATGGCATCCTCCGAAAAAGTTCCGTTTCGATTCCGGCAAACGTGGCTTGCATTTCTGCCACGATCCCATTATGAATTCTATTGTCGTGTCAGACCGCTCGCTTTGACAACTCAAGCGTATATTAATCATTTTATTCCAAAAAAGAAGTCTCCATTTCAAAAAAACAGGTGCCCCATCGACAGGTGCACGTATTAGGGGTGACGCGCACCTCTGAAAGACCGCAATGGATCAACAAAAAGGAGAGACGCCATGGAGGCAAGGAAATCAATTTTAGCGGGAAGTTGGTATCCGGGCTCTTCCGCCGGTTGCAGAAAGGATATTCAGAACTTTATCGAAAATTGGGACAAGCCTATTATGACGGGTAAAACGCTTATCGGCGGGATCGTACCCCATGCAGGATGGTACTATTCCGGGGCTCTGGCTTGTCAGGTGATCGGCTGCCTGGCTGAGGATGACCCGGCCGATATTGTAGCGGTGTTCGGTATGCACATGCATCCCGGATCTTCTCCCTGCATTATGGCGGAAGGGATGTGGGAGACACCTTTGGGCAACCTTGAGATTGCAGAGGATATTGCCGCCGAACTGATGGGGCAGTTCGATTTTGTGATCGAAACGGCCCACCGGAACACACAGGACAACACGATCGAGGTTCAGCTTCCCTTTATCAAATATTTTTTTAAAGATGCCAGTATCCTGCCGATCGGCGTCCCTCCCACAAGTCGGTCTCTCAAAATCGGCGAGGCCGCGGCAGACTGTGCCAGGGTGCTGGGAAAAAAGATGAAGGTGATCGGGTCCACGGATCTCACCCACTATGGCCTCAATTACGGGTTTACACCCAAGGGAAACGCGGCGGACGCCATCGATTGGGTACGCGATGACAACGACCACCAGATCATAGAAGCAATGGCTGAGATGAATCCGGAAAAAGTGATTAAAAAAGCCCTGTCTAACCAAAGTGCCTGTTGCGCCGGAGCGGCCGCGACTGCCATTGCCGCTTCCCGCCGGCTGGGCGCCCAAAACGCAAGAACCGTTGGATATGCCAACAGCTACGATAAAAATCCGGGGGATAGTTTTGTGGGATATGCCGGAATGATTTTTGAAAAATGACCCCATGATAATTCAGTGATGGCGAGCGTTTCTAACGAAAGGGGCTGCAGCGGGTCTGCATCCCCTTTTCTAGTGTGCGCAGCGGTTTTCAAAATTGCCTTCCCATACAAAGGCCGCATTACGCCAAACAAATGAACCCAATAAAGGCTCCATAATGGGTTGGCACAAAATTTGAATAAATAAATGTCAACGGCTGGAAGTCGTAGGGTTGGTTTTCAATCTTGCGTCAGTTTCAGCAAATGGTGCAGGGAGATGCCGGGTTTATTTCCCCATAACTCGTCATAATAGTAACTATTTTCAAGTTTACGCCCGGCAAAGGTTGATAGGGTTCTGTTCCGGCATTAATTTTCGCATGTGGAAATCAATGCCGGAGAAAGAGTGAAGGTGTCAAGATGCTGACAACAATGAAACGTTTTTTTGAATTGATGTGGGAAAGCCTGGTAAGTGGCTGGCATGTGATCATACGGATCGCATTCGGCAAAAACGCAAACACAATCGATGAGCTGATATCGGTCGTTCAGGTTGAGGAATCCCCCAAGATGGTGGCGGCAACCTCCCTTCTCAGACAGGGCGGTATCCCTGAGAAAGCGGTTGTCCAGGCAGATGAAGAAAATGTCTGGGAGGGCGAATGGATGCAGGAGCTCACCTCATGGAATCCTGCGGATATCGATCAATTCGCCGAAGGCCGGCATGTTTCCAAAAAAACCCTCGAGACCTGGATATCAGCCGGGTTGCTGCACCCGGATGAAACAGCGGCTGCCGAGAAAGTGATCCGGGCAATCCGCAGAAAGGATCCGGAAGGTTTTAGGTCCGGCGTCCTGTAAACGCGGTCCGCTCTCTTCGAATGCGGGTATCGATGATCCAGTCAGCGCTGCTTTGCACGGGCTTTCTGGATCTTGGCCCACGTATCCCGCAGGGTCACCGTCCGGTTGAAAACAAGCGCATCGGGCGACGAGTCCACCGGGTCCACACAAAAATATCCCAGTCTTTCAAACTGACAGGGGGTGCCGGTCTCCAATCCTTTCAATCCGGGTTCGACGTATCCGTTCACGACCTCAAGTGATTCGGGGTTGAGATGGGACATCACATCTTCGCCGGGTTGGGTGTCCGACGGATTTTCTTTCGTGAAAAGATGGTTGTAAAGCCGGACTTCCGCATTAAGGGCATGGCTGGCGGAAACCCAATGAAGGGTCGCCTTGACCTTTCGACCGTCGGGGGCATCTCCGCCGCGAGTCTCGGGATCGTAAGTACATCGGAGTTCCACTATCTCCCCGGTTTCTTCATCCCGGATCATTTGCTGGCAGGTAATGAAATAGGCATACCGCAGCCGCACCTCCCGCCCGGGAGCCAGCCGGAAAAACTTCTTCGGGGGATTCTCCCGAAAATCGTCCCGCTCAATATAAAGGGTCCGTGAAAAGGGCACCTTTCGCCATCCTGCACCGGGGTCCTCCGGATTGTTGAGCGCATCCAATTCCTCCGATCGGTCCTCCGGGTAGTTGTCGATCACCACGCGCAGCGGTTTCAAAACACCCATGAACCGCAGGGCATGCCGGTTGAGGTGCTCCCGGATACAGTATTCGAGAAGGGCAAAATCCACCATGCTGCCCCTTTTCGCAACACCGATCCGTTCACAAAAATTGCGAATGGCCGCCGGTGGATAGCCGCGTCTTCTCATCCCCGAAATGGTCGGCATTCTCGGATCATCCCACCCTTTGACGGCTCCGCTTCGGACCAACTCGATCAGTCTGCGTTTACTTAGCACGGAATAGGTCAGGTTGAGACGGGCAAATTCGATCTGCTGCGGGTGATACACGCTCAGGGTGTCGAGCACCCAGTCGTACAGCTCCCGGTTGTTCTCGAATTCCAAAGTGCAGACGGAATGGGTGATGCCCTCGATGGAGTCCGACAGGCAATGGGTGAAATCGTACATGGGATAGATGCACCACGTGTCCCCGGTACGGTGATGTGACACCTTCCGAATTCGATACAGCGTGGGATCCCGCATGAGCAGATTGGGAGATGCCATGTCAATTTTAGCTCTTAGGACACGGGCGCCATCAGCGAACTCTCCTGCACGCATTCGCTCGAACAGATCGAGGTTCTCCTCTATTGTTCGATCCCTAAAGGGGCTTTCACGGCCGACCTCGGTCAGGGTTCCACGATATTGCCGGATTTCATCGGCACTCAGGTCATCCACATACGCTTTTCCCATCCGGATCAACTGCACCGCATAATCGTAGAGGCGTTCAAAATAATCGGAAGCAAAATACTCCCGCTCCCCCCAGCCAAACCCGAGCCACTTGACATCTTCCTCGATCGACTTGACATATTCGACCTCCTCTTTGGACGGATTGGTGTCATCGAACCTGAGATTGCAGGTGCCGTTGTAGTCGGAGGCAAGACCAAAGTTCAGGCAGATCGATTTGGCATGTCCGATATGAAGATAGCCGTTGGGTTCAGGAGGGAATCGGGTGGCGACACGCCCGCTCCATTTGTCGGTCTTGAGGTCCTCTTCCACAATGCTTCTGATAAAGTTGGAGGGGGTTCCGTTCATCCTGTCAGTCCCGCTTCGCTTTTTCCCCTTTGTGCTGAGGCCTTCCGGACTACCTTGCTTTGTGGTCATAAGAATCCTCTTGTCGGGTTAACCCGGAGGTGATGGGATAAAGGTTGCCGATGCATTTTCCGACTCCCAGGCAGTGACCCGGGACACCCGGATTGCCGGATCATCGATTTTGGTTTGAAGGGAGTCCGCAATGTAAACAGCGATATTTTCCGATGAAGGTGGCGTTGCATCGTCGAAACGGGACAATTCGTTCAAAAATTTATGATCCAGGGTCTTCATGATATCCCGGACATGCTGCTTAACGACTCCAAAGTCCATGAGTATGCCTGCTTTGTTCAAGGTGTCGCCGGCAACGCAGACTTCGATTTTCCAGTTGTGTCCATGCAAGTTTTCGCATTTATCTCCGACCATCTTCAACTGATGGGCAGCGGCGAAGTGGGTAACGACTTTTAGTTCAAACATAAGGTTGAGATTCCTATGGGTTAATGGGGTGATCGACCCAGAAATTCGAAAACATAGAGGAAGTCAAATGGGATGGCTGTAAAGCCCGGCACTCGAATTGGAAGCCTTACATGGCCACTTTGGAAACGCCGTTTTTCAAGATATCTTTAAGCTTCCGAGATAGTTTGCCGGATTCGATTTTTGCAAAATCCTTTAACAGCTGTTCCTGCTTTTTGTTCAGGCTGGTCGGGGTTTTAATCACGATCTGGATAATCTGATCACCACGGCCGTCGTATCGCAACGATGGAATCCCCTCCCCCCGGAAACGGAATGTATCACCGTATTGCGCCCCTTTGGGGATTTTAAGTTCCTTTTCACCATTTAGAGTGGGTACGGTGATGGTGTGGCCCAGGGCCGCCTGAATGAAAGAGATGGGCACCTGGCAGATGACATCGGTATCGTCCCGTTTAAAGAAATCATGCGCCTCCACATGGATAAACACATACAGATCACCTGGTTGGCCGCCATATCCGCCGGTTTCCCCCTCCCCGGTCAGGCGGAGTCTCGATCCGTTATCCACTCCGGCCGGTATCTTAACCGAAACCGTCTTTTTTGCTACAACATGCCCCGCCCCCCGGCAATGTGTGCAAGGATTGGGAATGGACTGCCCGTTGCCCCGACAGCTAGGGCAGGTGGTTCGAACCGTGAAAAAGCCTTGGCTCTGGGAGACCTGGCCGGATCCCCCGCAGTAAGAACAGGTTTCGGGTTGTGTACCGGGTTCGCAGCGATTTCCGGCACAGGCCGGGCACAATTCACTTTTTTCCACCTCGATTTCGGTTTCCGTTCCGAAGGCTGCTTCCATGAAACTCAGGTTCAGGTCATATCGAAGATCTGCACCTCTTCGAACGCGGGATCGGGAACGACCCGAACCGCCGAAACCAAAAAAATCCTCGAAAATGCTTCCGAAACTTGAGAAAATATCTTCAAAACCGCCGAATCCTGAAAAACCGGCGCCTTCCAATCCCTCATGTCCGTACTGATCGTATATACGCCGTTTCTTGGCATCTCTTAAAACTTCGTAGGCTTCAGCGGCTTCCTTGAATTTTTCTTCGGCTGTCGTGTCCCCCGGATTTCTGTCCGGATGGTATTTCAGCGCCAGTTTTCGATAGGCGGTCTTTAAATCCCCGTTGCCTGCGTCCCGACCGACGCCCAGTACTTCGTAGTAATCCCTTTTGCTGGACATTTTAAACCCTGCTGATTCTTTTCGAATGATTGATCATAGATGATGTTCAACTGGTTGAATACGCCTTAAATATGGATTAAAATAGTGTCGAAACACCGATTGTCAATACGACTTCCCGTCAACCGATAAATGGCCGTCGGATCACTGTATCCTTGAGCCATTGCCGGTCATTCCGCTGGGGGTATTCGATATTGAAATGCAGTCCCCGGCTTTCCTTCCGGTGCGTGGCGCAGCGGATAATGAGTTCCGCAACGGTGGCAATGTTTCTCAGCTCGATCAGATCTGGGGCCACCTTGAAGTTCCAGTAATACTCCTGAATCTCTGATTGAATGTTTTCAATCCGCCTGCGTGCGCGGGCGAGTCTTTTATCCGACCGGACGATGCCGACATAATTCCACATGAGCCGTCTGATCTCGTCCCAATTGTGGGATACCATGATCTGTTCGTCACTGTCGGTCGTGCCCACTTCGTCCCAGGGTGGAATCTCAGGCGTTGCGGAGTCATCGAACCCTTGAAATTCTTCTACCGCTTTTCGGGCGGCTTCATGGGCATACACCAGCGCTTCGCACAATGAATTGCTGGCCAATCGATTGGCCCCATGGAGACCGGTACATGCGGTTTCTCCAATGGCATAGAGACGATGAATATCGGATCTGCCAAAGACATCGGTGGCGACGCCGCCGCACATATAATGGGCGGCCGGTACCACCGGTATGGGCTCCGCCGTCATGTCCACACCAAATCCGAGGCATTTTTCGTGTAGGTTCGGAAAGCGCTTTTTCACAGCACCGGCATCGCGGTGGGAAATATCCAGAAAAACGGAATCGTCGCCGCTTTTTTTAAGTTCGGTGTCAATGGCTCTGGCCACGACGTCTCGGCAGGCCAGCTCCTTTTGAGAATCGTACTTTTCCATAAATCGGTCGCCGCGTTTATCCACCAGAACGCCGCCATCACCACGAACCGCTTCGGATATGAGAAAGTTTTTGGCCTCGGGATGATAGAGGCATGTGGGATGAAATTGTACAAATTCCAGGTTGGCAACGGCTGCCCCGGCCCTGTACCCCATGGCGATACCGTCCCCTGTGGCCACATCGGGATTACTGGTGTAAAGATAGACCTTCCCGGCACCTCCTGTCGCCATCAGTGTAATTTTGGATTGAAAGGTCATGACCTGCCGGGTCGCGACATCGAAAACATAGGCGCCGCAACAATAGTCTTCATGGATGGTGGTGACCAGCCCTCTTTTCATCCGGGACGAATAGGTGATCAGATCGATGGCGATATGATCCTCAAAAATGGTGATCCGATCATGGTTTTCGACGTGTCGAACCAAAACCCGTTCAATTTCCCGGCCGGTCATATCCTCTGCGTGGACGATCCGCTTCTGGGAATGCCCACCCTCCCGT
>Ga0066187_1000346_pt1 | contig 16830 bp, 19 predicted proteins | sample WorMetexBAHAMAS1_FD_58706 | JGI IMG/M metagenome (GOLD analysis project Ga0066187, IMG submission 58706) | Marine gutless worms symbiont microbial communities from Max Planck institute for Marine Microbiology, Germany - Inanidrilus exumae... | ecosystem: Host-associated > Annelida > Digestive...
GCGGCGGCGCCGCCGCCTGTGGTGCTGCAGCAGATGGAACGCGAAGGCTTTCACATCACCCACGTCTACGGGTTGACCGAAGTTTACGGCCCGGCCGTCGTCTGCGAATGGCACGAGGAATGGAACCACTTGCCTGACGATGCCAGGGCCGAAAAGAAGTCCCGCCAGGGCGTGCCCTATCCCGTGCTGGAGGATCAGATGGTCGCGGATCCGGCAACCCTCAAGCCCGTCCCACGCGATGGCGAAACGCTCGGAGAGGTGTTCCTGCGCGGCAATGTGGTGATGAAGGGGTACCTGAAGAATCCCGGTGCGACCGACGCGGCCTTCCTTGGCGGCTGGTTCCACACTGGCGATCTGGGTGTCTGGCACGCGGACGGTTATGTGGCGCTGAAGGACCGCTCCAAGGACATCATCATTTCAGGCGGCGAGAATATCTCCACCATCGAGATCGAAAGCGTCCTGTTCAATCATCCCTCGGTCCTGGAAGCCGCGGTGGTCGCCAAGCCAGACGAAAAGTGGGGCGAAGTGCCGGCAGCCTTCGTGACCCTCAAGTCGGGCGAGACCGCAACCGAGGAGGAGATTATCGCCTTCTGTCGGGAAACCCTCGCGGGCTTCAAATGCCCGAAACGGATTAGCTTCTGCGATCTGCCCAAGACTTCGACCGGCAAGATCCAAAAGTTCGTCCTGCGGGACATGGCCCGTGACCTCTAAGGTTTGAAGGACGGACGGGTGCGGATGCAGAACACCCTTTCACGCGGCGGACTGTCGGCCCGGTTTGCCGGGTTGCTGCTGGCGCTGTGTCTGGGCGGCGCTTCGGCCGCCGCGGACCTGCCCAACAACGAACTCCCCCTGTATGGCGGGGCGCCGGAGACGGACCCGCTGCGGCAAGCCGATTTGCAGCAGATCAAGCGGTTGGAAGAACGGGGAGTCGCGCGCGATCAAGCTTCCGAAAGCGCATCGCAGACCGGCTGGCAGGCGTTTCGCGAGGGCGATTACGGTCTGGCAATGCGCCGGTTCAACCTGGGTTGGCTGCTCGACCCGCAGAACGGTCAGATCTACTGGGGTATGGCGGTCACCGTCGAGGCGCGGGACCAGGACTATACCCTGGCCGCCGAGCTGTTCGACTCGGCCCGAACGCTGCTGCCGGACGATGCCGATCTGCTGGTGGACAATGGCAGGCTCATGGGGCTGATGCGTCGGGTCGACACGTCGATCGAATACTTCGAACAGGCCCTGATCATCAATCCGGACGTCCGGGCGGCCCACCAGGGCCTCGCGATCGCCTTTTTCAAGACCGGCGAATACACCCGCGCTCTTACCCATGCTGAAGCGGCCGAGGCTCGTGGCGAGCCGTTGCCAGAGGACTTTGTCGAGAAACTGCGCGAGCGCGCCGAGTGATGCCGGCTTCGGCTCGAAATCAGGACGACGGCAATAAGTAAATGCTTCAGCCCCGTCTGGGAATCGCGGCCGTGACGGGACCCGCGGCGCCTGGCCGGCGCGGGCCGTGGGAATTGTCAGTCTAAGGGGTGTGCCAGAAACAAACGGACCTAGGCGCTGGGCTCGGCCAACTTCTCGATCTGGTCCTTCAGAGCCAGTTTCTGGCGTTTCAGGGAGGCGACCGTCATCGCGTCGGGGTGCGGGCGACTGATTTCTTCCTGCAGCTCGTGTTCAAGCACTGCATGCCGGTCCCGAAGCGTCGTGATGCGGTCTTTTACGGTCATATCGAGTTCCCTCCACCAGTCGTACAAGCCTGTGGAGGCCGGGACCTCGGGCGGGCCGAATCCCGGCCCATCGTCATTCATGGACGGCACCGCGCCAGCCGGGCGGCACCTTTGTTACGAGTTTATGGTAGCGAAATCCGGCCTCGCTGTCATGGGATTCCGGCCGATCGACGGAGGCCCGTATCGGCGGGATTCCGCCGATCCGCGGAAAATCTACTAGCAGAAGACGCGCTATCCCCGCTCGTCTGGAAAGCTCGCGGAAATCAGCGTTTCCAGATCGTCCCGGACCCGGTCGCGGGCCGCCACGCCGAGACGCCGCAGATACATGATCAGGTTCGCACGGGCCAGACCGTGGCGCTCTGCGGCGCGACCGTCCTGGCCCGGCAACGCTACCAGTGCCGTCTGCAGCATCTCCTGCTCGAGCTGTTCCGCGTCCAGCTCCAGGCGCTTGATGCCCTCCCGCAGCGCAGCCGCCTGCTCGACGCCGACCGCCCCGACGGGCTGCTTTAGCCGGCGCCTCAGGGCCCGCAACGGACCAACCACCTCGGTCTGCCAGGCGGCCGCCTGGTTGGCCAGCACCGCCAGGGTCTCGTCCGTCAGGCGGACCCCATGCCGCCCCGAATAGCAGCACAACAGCAGCAGGTTGACGTCCGCGTCATGCTCATTCTGGAGGCGCAGACAGGCCGCCTCGGCGTCGGGCTTTTTGTAGGTTTCGAGCGAGAATTCCCAGAAGGACGGTTCCATGGACCGTTATCTGTCGCCGAGGCAGATCCCCAGTCCCCGTGCGGTGTGTACCAGCGCGCCGTCGACGTCGACCGCCGCATAGGTGGCGATCGCGTCCTGGATCGGGACGTCCACGACCTCACGATTGCTCCAGGCGACCATCCGGTCGAACTTGCCCTGGGCGATCAGGTCGACCGCATGAACGCCGAACGCGCTGGCAATCAACCGGTCGCGCGGGTCCGGCGAGCCGCCCCGCTGCAGGTGACCCAGCACGGTCACCCGCACTTCCGCCCCCGTCTCTTCCGCGATCCGCTGCCCCAAATAGTGACCGACCCCGCCATAGCGCTTCTGGCCTTCGCTGTATTCCATCAGCACAGTCTCGCCCGACTGGGTGTGCACCGCTTCCGACACCACCACGAGTGCAAAGTTGCGGCCCTGCTGACGGATCTCGCGGATTTTCGCGCGAATTGTGTCGAACTCGTAGGGGATCTCGGGGATAAGAATGACATCGGCGCCGCCGGCAATGCCCGCCGCCAGCGCGATATGCCCCGCGTCGCGCCCCATCACTTCAAGGACCATGACGCGATTGTGGCTCGCCGCCGTCGGCTGCAGCTTGTCCAACGCCTCGCAGGCGACCTGCATGGCGGTGTCGTAACCGACGGCGATCTCGGTGGCGCCGACATCATTGTCAATCGTCTTGGGAATACACACCAGGCCAATATCGCCCTGTTGCGCCAGGCGGCGCAGGATGGCCTGGGAACCGTCACCGCCAATGCCGATCAGCGCGCTGAGCCCGAGATCGTTGAACCCGTCGATGATCTCCTGGGATCGGTCCTTGTGGGAACCGTCCGGCATTGGGAAGGCGAACGGATCACCTTTGTTGGTCGTGCCCAAAATGGTGCCGCCCTGCCGCAGCAACGTGCCGTTGAACATTGACAGTTCCATTTTGCGCGCGCCGATCGGGCGTTCCAGCAAACCGTGCGTGCCTTGCTCGATGCCGTACACTTCCCATCCATAGCCCTTGACGGCCCGGTGCACGACCGCACGCAGCACGGCGTTCAACCCGGCGCAGTCGCCGCCGCTGGTCAACAAGCCGATCTTTTTCGTTTCCGACATCGATGCCCCCGATCCCTACAATTTGGCTGCCCCAGCCGTGGCCAGAATGGCAGCGTGGCGCCCCTGCTGCAACGCACAAATTGCGCCTGCGCGTAGGGCCCCCGCAGAGGGAATTCAACCGCCGGGGCATTACGGCGCAAGCGATTTTCGGGTAGAATGCCCATCCAATATGGACGAGCAAGAAAAACAGACCATCATGCGCCAGATCGAGGCGCTGAGGACGGAACATCGCGACCTTGACGATGTCATCGCAAGGATCGCCGAATCGTCCCCGTTCGATCAGTTGCAGATCAAGCGACTTAAAAAGCGCAAGCTGGCGCTGAAGGATCTGATCGCCAGGCTGGAAAACGCCCTGGTGCCCGATATCATCGCCTGAAGAGCGTCGTCAAAGCTTGCGATGGAGGTCCCGCTCGACGGCCTCGATCGCATCGCTGACATCTTCGCGTTCCTCCAGGGCGTGCAGACCCGTCGATATGTGCAGGGTCATGGGACGGCCCTGGATCGACAACGGCGACCCCTCGAGCCGGCCATGGATCCAAGCGGTTCGCCGCCGGGCTTCCTGGCCGAGTGTTGCCACCAGCACCACACCGAACGTTCCGCCGCCGAGCCGCCCGACCACGTCGTGGGTGTCGACCGCGTCGGCCAGCACCGTGCCCATATGACCAAGCGCCGTGTCCCCGGCTGCGATCCCATAACCCTCGTTGAGCTCGTCCAGATTATCCAGCGCGAACAACGCCAGCGTGCTGCGCGACCCGAACTCCTGATCCAGCGACACCGCATGGGCGATTTCGCGCCGGAAGGCCCGCCGGTTAAGGACGGGAGACAACATGTCCTGATCGGCCAGCGTCGACAAATAGGCGTTCTGGCTTTGCGCCTCCTTCAACGCTTCCCGGAGGTCGCCGATTTCCTGCATAAGCTCCCGCAGGGCGGCCGCCACGGCGGGCGTCACCTCCGCTTGGGGAATGCCATGCAGGGATACGCGATCGCCGCCGCCATGCTGTCCGGCGGATTCGCCCTCCGGCTTGTCTGGAATGCCGTCTTCCGACTTGCGTTGATGGACGGGACTGGCGGCTTCGACCGAGCGCACGGGCCTGACGTCGCCGCCGGGAGACGGCGTAGGGCGGTCGGGAACCTTGTCTAGATCGTCGATCTTCATGTTTCCGGGCGTCCCGCTATCGGCCGGTTCTTGCCCAATTGGGGATGCACAGGCGAGGCTGCTTGCAGACCCCGTCGCCGACCCTATACTGCCGCGCTTTACGCAATATTACCGTCGGGAGACGATTGATGAGCCAGCAGCCCCGGGTGGGCGTCATCATGGGCAGCCGGTCCGACTGGAGCACCATGTGTCACGCTGCCGAGACGCTGGAGGCGCTTGGAATCGCCCATGAGGTCAAGGTGGTGTCGGCTCACCGAACGCCGGATCGTATGACCGAATATGCCAAGACCGCTGCGAAGCGCGGGCTGGAAGTCGTCATTGCCGGCGCCGGCGGCGCCGCTCATCTGCCCGGCATGGTGGCGGCGATGACGCCGCTGCCCGTTCTCGGGATCCCAGTGGAATCGAAGTCGCTGAGCGGTCTGGATTCCCTGCTGTCTATCGCTCAGATGCCAGGCGGCGTGCCAGTGGGGACGCTTGCCATCGGCAAACCGGGCGCGATCAATGCCGCTCTGTTGGCGGCGGCCATTCTGGGCACGCACGACCCCGCGGTCCGATCGGCTTTGGAGGCCTATCGCGCCAGACAGACCGAGGCGGTCCCGCACGCGCCGTCGGACGACGGCTAGCCCGACCGGCGGCGCCATGAGCGAAAAGAACACTCTGCCGCCCGGCAGCACGATCGGCGTTCTTGGCGGCGGCCAGCTCGGGCGCATGACCGCAATCGCGGCGGCGCAGCTCGGCTATCGTTGTCATATCTTCGCACCGGACGACCGGCCGCCGGCGGCGCAGGTGGCGGTGGCGCATACCCAGGCCGACTATCGGGACGAAGACGCGCTCCGGACCTTTGCCGATGTGGTGAATGTGGTGACTATGGAGTTCGAGAACGTGGCGGTAGAGGCGACAACCTTCCTGGCCGACCGCGTTCCAGTCCGGCCGGGGCCACGCGCGCTGGAGATCGCCCAGGATCGGGCGCTGGAAAAGGAGTTCTTCGGCGACATCGGCGTTCCGACGGCCGCCTGGGTCGAGGTGGAAGACGCCGCAGAGCTGATCGGCGCGGCACCCAATATCGGCGCCCCGGCGATCCTGAAGAGCGCCACGCTGGGCTACGACGGCAAGGGCCAGGTCCGGATCGATGGCGATACCGAGCTGGAGGAGGCCTGGGCCCGGATGGGGGCGGATCGGGCAATCCTGGAATCCTTCGTGCCGTTCGAACGGGAGATCTCGGTCATCGTTGCCCGGGGGCTCGACGGCGCTCTGGTCCCGTACGTGCCGGTGGAAAACCGGCATGTGAACCACATCCTGGACACCACCGTCGTGCCGGCACCGATCGACGAGGAAACCGCCGACGCCGCGATCGATATCGCCTGCCGGGCGGCGGAAGCGCTCGAGCTCGTCGGGCTGCTGGCGGTGGAGATGTTCGTCACCGCCGAGGGCGGACTGGTGGTCAACGAGATGGCGCCCCGGCCGCACAATTCCGGGCACTGGACCCTGGATGCCTGTCCGACCAGCCAGTTCGAGCAGCTGGTGCGTGCTGTCTGCGGCCTGCCGCTGGGTCTGGTTGACCGCTACGCCGACGCCCAGATGAAAAACCTGATCGGCGAAGAGGTCGAGGAGTGGCCGTCGCTGCTTGCCGAGCCAGGCGCGCAGTTGCACCTCTACGGCAAGGCCCAGGTCCGACCCGGCCGCAAGATGGGGCACGTCACGCGCCTGTTCCCGCGCCAGGATTGATTGGTCCGATCCCCTCGCCCTGCCCTCTCCTCCTTTTCAAGAGGTAGAGGTCGGCCGAGCATCGCGGGACCGGGTGAAAGGGAACTCGAGAATGGGCGTCAAACGCGGCCGCGTCCTGGCCGGAAGCCGGCACGGAACTCCCGGAGAATCCGGAATGGATTTGGAAGCCGGTCGCCAGCGTCGCGGCAGCGCGCGGTCAGCCGAGGCACCCGCATAACGTCGGCGATGCGCCGGTCCAGAAACGCGAACGTGTCCTCGAAGCCGTCCGACCGGTCGTTCAGCCAGTAGAGGACCGTGCTGGAGAACACCGCCGCCAGTAGGCCGCGTTTGCTGTAGAAATTGAAGTCCGTCGACTCGTCGCCAGCCGCATACCACATCGCGTCCACCGTTCTGTAAAGCAGTCGCGTCGCCAGCAGCGCGTTCGGCGGCATCGCCAGGATCGCCAGCGCCCGGCGGATCGCCTCCCGGTCGTCGGCGTTCTGCTCCAGCCGCGTCCGAACCGCCGCGGCGATACGCTCGCGGATCTTCATCGACGGCAGGTCGAGTTCCTCCAGGCGCGCCATCATGGCACGGTCCGCCATCATCGAATGGTGTTCGATCATATCCAGCGGCGTGTCGGGGAAGGCCCGGTCGACGTCGTCTGGATTGATCCCAGCATCCTCGGCGCCACGCAGCAACGCCTGCCGGCTCCACCCGTCGAACGGCACGTGCGGAAGTGCGGCCGCGAGCAGGCTATCCCGCAGCGCCTGGGGCGTCATGGCGTTATCCGGCTTGCGTTTCGGCTGTTTCGGCTGGGCCATGGTGTTTCTCCATCAGAGCACGGGCCTTTTCTGGAATGCCGTGCCGCAGTTCGTCCTCGTACAGCAGCAGTGAGAGATCATCCATGCGCTGGGGATAGAGGATACCGGCCAGATGGTCGCACTCGTGCTGGACGACCCGGGCATGAAATCCCTCGGCTTCCTGCTCCAGCCGCGTTCCCTCCGGCGTCAGCGCTGTATAACGGATACGCCGGTGACGCGGCACCAGACCTCGCAGCCCGGGGACCGAGAGGCACCCTTCCCAGTCGTAGTCGATCTCTTCGGACAGGGGTTCGATCTCCGGGTTGATCAGCGTCGTCAACGGGACGTCCTGGCCTCCATCGCCCTCGCGGTCGGCCTGGACGAAGTAGACGACGAGCTGGAACGGCACGTGGACCTGCGGCGCCGCCAGCCCGGTGCCGCCGGCGTCAGCCATGGTCTCAACCATGCTGGACACCAGCGATTTGACATCCGGCGCCGTCGGATCGGAGATGGGCTTGGCGGTCTGACGCAGCACCGGATGGCCCATTTTCGCGATTTTCAGTATTGCCATCCCCTAACTATGGTGACGCGCTGCGGCCACGTCAAAGCCGGGGGCCAGATTATCGCCGGGCGGGCCTTCACAGGCCCGAAAGCGCGTGTTATAAGCCCCGCGCCATTCAGGCCGGGCTAGGCCCGAAACCCCTTAATTTGAAAGGTTTGACAGCAAGTGCAGGTAGTCGTTCGGGACAATAATGTCGACCAGGCTCTCAGAGCGCTGAAGAAGAAAATGCAGCGCGAGGGCGTGTTCCGGGAGATGAAGCTGCGCAGAGCCTTCGAAAAGCCGTCCGAAAAGCGGGCGCGGGAAAAGGCGGAAGCGATCCGCCGGTACCGGAAGATGCTGCGCAAGCGCATGGAGCGTGAAGGCTACTAAGCCGCTCTCTACGGACAAGACGGAAGAAGCGCTTCCAACGCTGTTTGGAGGCGCTTTTGCTGTTTGTTGCGGGCCCGACTATAAGGGCCTATGGCGAAAAAGAGCACGACTCCCCCCTGGATGCCGGCGGATGACTACGGCCGTTCGCTGAGCGGTTTCGGTATCAACTTGCTGGTCAGCGACGTTCGAGCCACGGTGGCTTTCTCCGAGGCCGTGCTGGGTGCCGACCCTGTCCATGCGGACGAGGACTTTGCCGTTCTGAGGCTTGGCGGGGTCGAATGGATGCTGCATGCCGACCACACCTACAGCGACCATCCTCTGTCGGGATTCGTGCGCGGCCTGGTGGGCCGCGGGGCGGGCGCGGAACTGCGCCTCTACGCGCTGGACCCCGACGACGCTGTCGAACGCGCCCGGGCGTTCGGCGCCACCGTTCTGGCCGCGGCTGCTGACAAGCCCCACGGGGTGCGCGAAGCCTATATCCTGGATCCAGACGGTTACTGTTGGGTGCCCAGCCGGCCCCTGGCTATGGACGGGGCCTAGCTGGACCTCCCTCATTCGCGTTTGGTTTCACGGGGACTTGATTTGCACGCCAGGGCCCCGGCCCTGAACAATTCCGCTCATGAGAGTAATCATCGCCGCCATTGGCGTCGCGGCGCTGACATTTGTCGGCATCGCGCACGCTTCGCCGTCGTTCTGGAAGTCCGAGTGGCCGGATACCGATTTCTCGAAGCACTCGGTGTCGTTTGACGAGATCATGTCGGGCGGCCCGCCCAAGGACGGCATTCCCTCGATAGACGACCCCCGCTTCGTGCCGGTTTCCGAGGAAACCAAGATTGAGCCCCTCGAGCCGGTCATCGGCCTGGTGGTGAACGGCGAAGCCAAAGCCTACCCGCTGCGCATCCTGATGTGGCACGAGATCGTGAATGACGAGATCGGCGGCGTCCCGGTATCGGTGACTTTTTGCCCACTGTGCAATGCGGCGATCGTCTTCGATCGGCGGCTGGAAGGCCGGGTCTACGACTTCGGAACCACCGGCAAGCTTCGGAACTCCGATCTGGTGATGTACGACCGCCAGACCGAGAGCTGGTGGCAGCAGTTCCTGGGCGAGGGAATCGTCGGCGAAATGACCGGCAAGCGTCTGGCGGTGCTGCCCGCGCGACTGGAAAGCTATGAAAACTTCAAGAAGCGGTCGCCGGACGGGCTGGTTCAAGTGCCGAACAGCCCCTCCATGCGCCGTTATGGCCACAATCCCTATGTGTCATACGACAGTGCCGCGCAGCCTTTCCTGTATAGCGGCGAGACACCCGACGGCATCCGGCCTCTGGACCGGGTGGTAAGCCTGGAGGACAAGTCCCAGGCCTGGGCCCTGGCCCTGCTCCGGGAGCGCGGCAGCATCACGACGGATGAGGGCGTGGTGCTGTCCTGGACACCGGGACAGGCCTCTGCCCTGGATCATTCCTTTATCGCCAAGGGTAAGGATGTGGGGAACGTGACGGCGCAGAAGAACGGCGAGGATGTGCCCTATTTCATCGACTTCGCGTTCGCGTTTCACGCCTTTCGGCCCGAAGCGCCCATTCATCTGCCGGATTAGCCTGGTCCAGACATGCGTACACCCCGTCGCGGCGGCGACGGGGCGCGCTGTAGCCCAAGATCCGAACGGGCCGCTGGTGTCGGTTAGGAGACTTCGCCCTTAACCGGAAGCGGCGTCTTCAGGACTTCCCAGTTCTCACCCACGGCCATCAGGCAGGACAGCCCGTTGGGACGGGTAAGGACGATGGTGAAGGTACCCTTTTCGGAGGTGTAGAGTTCGATCAGGCCACCGTTGCCAGCAAGTCCGATCCCGGTCCGGACTTCCTGATAGCCGGATTCGAGACGTTTGGCGATGTCGGCATGCTTTCCGCACACCATCTGAGCCGTGGCTGGCGTTGCGACGACCGCTGCCGTGAGGATGGCCCCCACCGTCAGTAGCTTTCTTCGCAACATGGTTGGTCTCCTTTCTAGAGCCTTTTCAGACTCCTGATCCGTTTCTCAGTTTCTCCAATCCTCCTACCCGTTCTCTTGATCGCGGTTTTTTCACACCCCAACCCGGTTTCACGGCCTTAGAGCGACGAATCGACCAGACAGCCGTTTACCGAGTCTGACTTCATGCTATCGACTTGGGGGTTAACAAAATCCTTAACAAACAGGCCTTTTTTACCAAATCCCACGCAAGCAGGCGCAACGTCACGGCATCGCAACGGTTGTTTAGCATTACAACATAGTGGGGTGTGCGGGCGCAGCCTGTGGCACATATAGTAGTATTTCATAGGCATTGCATGAGCGCAATCAACTTGTGCGATGCAGCAAAAACGGCGCTTTCTCGCGAAAGCGCCGCCTTGTTTTCGCCACAATGTGACGAAGTTCACCTATCGGAAGTTGTCTTACTCCATGGCCTTTACAATGTCCTCGGACATTTGTTTGGCGTCCCCGAACAGCATCATCGTGTTGTCCCGGAAGAAAAGCTCGTTCTGGACGCCGGCATAGCCGGTTGCCATGGACCGTTTGACGAAAAGGACGGTTCCCGAACTCTCCACATCCAGGATCGGCATGCCGTAGATGGGGCTCGCCGGGTCGGTCTTGGCCGCAGGATTGGTGACGTCGTTGGCACCGATCACGAATGCAACGTCGGTTTGTGCAAAGTCCCGGTTGATCTCTTCCAGCTCGAAAACCTCGTCATAGGGGACGTTCGCTTCCGCCAGCAGAACATTCATGTGGCCCGGCATCCGGCCGGCCACAGGATGGATGGCATAGCGGACTTTGACGCCGCTGGATTTGAGAATATCGGCCATCTCCCGCAGAGCGTGCTGGGCCTGGGCCACCGCCATGCCGTAGCCGGGCACGATGATGACCGACGCCGCATTCTGCATGATGAAGGCCGCATCGTCGGCGGACCCCTGCTTGACCGTCTGATCGCCGACGGCACCCGCTGCTGCCGCCACCTCGCCGCCAAAGCCGCCGAGGATGACGTTGAAGATCGAGCGGTTCATCCCCTTACACATGATGTAGCTGAGGATGGCGCCGCTTGAACCCACCAGCGCACCGGTGATGATCAGCGCCGAGTTCGCCAGCGTGAAACCGATCCCGCAGGCCGCCCAACCCGAATAGCTGTTCAGCATGGAAATGACGACGGGCATGTCGGCGCCGCCGATGGGAATGATGATCAACAGCCCCAATGCCAGCGACACCAGCACGATCAGCCAGAACACGATCGGCTGCTGTTCCAGCGCGAACAGCACGATCAGCGCGACCAGCACGAGGGCGAGCACCGCGTTAAGCGGATGCTGCATCGGGAAGACCATGGGCGCCGACTTGATCAGGGCTTGCAGCTTGCCGAATGCGATCACCGAACCGGTGAAGGTGATCGCACCGATGGCCGTGCCGAGCGACATTTCAATCAGGCTCCCGACCGGGATCTCGCCGACGACGCCGATCCCGTATTTCTCGGGCGCGTAGAAGGCGGCCGCAGCCACGAAGACGGCCGCCAGCCCGACCAGGCTGTGAAAGGCGGCCACGAGTTGCGGCAAGGCCGTCATCTGGATCTTGAGCGCGATCACTGTTCCGATGGCGCCGCCGATCACGATGCCAGTCAGGATGATGCCGTAGCTGAGTACGCCCGGGGTCGCCAGAGTCGTGGCGACGGCGATCACCATGCCGACCATGCCGTAAATGTTGCCGCTGCGCGCGGTCAACGGCGACGACAGACCCCTGAGCGCTAGGATGAACAGGATGCTCGAGATCAGATAAGCGAAGGGTGCGATTTGCTGCATTATTCCGGCTTCCATCCCTCGCCCGTCAGGCCTTTGGTTTCTTCTTGAACATCTGCAGCATGCGTTGGGTCACGATGAACCCGCCAAAGATGTTGACCGAGGCAAGGACGACCGCAATGAACCCGAAAATCTTGGACAGGTTGAACTCGGCGGGGCCGGCTGCGATCAAGGCGCCGACGATGATGACTGACGAAATCGCATTGGTGACGCCCATGAGCGGCGAATGCAGAGCCGGCGTCACGTTCCAGACAACGTAGTAGCCGACGAAACAGGCAAGTGCGAATACCGTGAACAGGAAGACGAACGGCGTTCCGGTGGCCTGTTCCGCCTGAACCACCAGTTGGGTGATCTGTCCCAGCACCCTTTCGGCCTGAACCGCCAGGCTGTTGGCCTGGTCGGCCAGTTCCCGGCTGCTTTCGATGAGCTGGTCTTTATCCATGGCCGGTCATTCCTTGTCTTCTTCCGGCGCCGCGTCCGCCGCCGGTTCCTCTACCGGAGTTGCCTTGGGTGCCGATTTGCGTGCCGTGCGTTTCGCCGCCGGCTTGCCCGGCGAGGCCGCTTCGGCCACACGCTGGTTGACGATTTCGCCATCCCTGGTCACCAGCGTGCCGGCGATGATCTCATCTTCGGTATCCAGCGTCAGCGCACCCGATTCCTTGTCGATCAACGGCGTCAGGAAGTTCAGCAGGTTCTTGGCGAACAGCAGGCTCGAGGCTTCCGCGACCCGGGCCGGGACGTTGGCGTGGCCAACGATGGTTACGTCGTGCTTGACCACCGTCTTGCCGAATTCCGAGAGCGGGCAGTTGCCGCCGGTCTCAACCGCAAGGTCGTTGATCACGGCCCCGGCCTTCATGGATTTCACCATTTCTTCGGTCACCAGCACCGGTGCCGGCCGTCCCGGGATCAGCGCCGTCGTGATGACGATGTCCATCTTTTTGATGGTATCGGCGATCAGCGCCGCCTGCTTGGCCTTGTAGGCTTCGGACATTTCCTTGGCGTAGCCGCCTTCGGTCTGTGCCTGGAGAAACTCGTCGTCCTCGACCGCAACGAATGTTCCGCCGAGGCTTTCCACCTGTTCCTTTGTGTCGGGGCGGACATCGGTCGCGGATACCACGCCGCCCAATCGCCGGGCCGTCGCAATCGCCTGCAGGCCCGCGACACCAGCGCCCATGATCAGGATCCGCGCCGGCGGAATCGTACCTGCCGCCGTCATCATCATCGGCATCACCCGCTGATATGCTTCCAGCGAGTCCAAAACGGATTTGTATCCGGCGAGGTTCGACTGGGACGACAGGACATCCATTGTTTGCGCCCGGGTGATGCGTGGCAGCAGTTCCATCGCCAGGCCGGTAACACCCTGTTTCGCCATTGCCTGGACGTAGTCGGGCTCGCTCAGGGCGGACATCAGGCTGACGAGGACCTGTCCCTTGGAGAAAGCCCCCATTTCGTCCGTCCCCTCGGACGCGACCATGGGACGTTGTACCTTCAGGACGACGTCTGCACCCGACAGGGCCGCTTTCGCATCTTTCGCGATCGTCGCCCCGGATTCTTCGTAGACCGCGTCTGCAATCGTCGCTCCGTCACCGGCGCCGGATTCCACGACGACATCGGCGCCGAGATCGCGGAACTTGCGAACGGTCTCCGGCGAACCAGCCACGCGCGCCTCGTGCGCGCGGCGCTCCTTCAATATCGCGATTCTCATGGCCCCCCCAGGCGGACCCCTGTTGCCAAATCTTGACCCTGTTAGCGCGCAGAGAATACACAAAGCCAAAGCGCGCACAACCACAAGCTTTTCGCATTGCAGCGACGCTCATGCCAGCCGCGGCGCGCGCAATTCGGCGTCCGCCAATCCGCCGAAATCGGACCGAAATCAACGACGCGTCTTGCGGTTCACGGACAGGAACCCGATAGTCACGCGGTCATTTGCTGAAACCCAGGGATCGATTGTTCATGTCGACTTCGGCGCTGAGAAACATCGGCGGTGGGATGTTCATTCTCGTGCTGGTCCTGACCGCCGTTGCGGTCGTCGCCGCCGCTGTCCTGACGGCCGTCGGCCTGCTGTTCGCCTATATGCAGGTCGCCGGCACCGCCTATCCGCAAGCGGTCGCATGGCTCGGAAAGCCCACCGGAATACTGATGATCGTCGCTTGCGCCACGGCCAGTCTGATCCTGCCTGTCTGGTTGCTCCTGATCCTGCGGCGCAAGCTGAGCTGGGAGGATCTCGGCTGGCGCCGCCCGAGCGTGAAGTGGGTCGTTCTTGCGGTGCTCCTGGTTCTCGCCTACGGCTTTCTCAGCGGCTGGCTCTACGCGACCATCGCGGACGAGTCGGACATGCGGGCTCAGGTGCAGGATCAGATCGGCGCGTTCATCGATCTGAGAAATCCCAACATCTTCACCATTACCGCCTTGTTGTTAGTGGTCGGCCCGCTGGCCGGCATGATCGAGGAGCTGCTGTTTCGCGGCTTCGTATTCGGCTGGATCCGCGCCCGCGCGCCGGTCGTCGTGGCCGCCGCCGTCAGCGGAATCCTGTTCGCTCTGGTGCACCCCTACTACGTGGAACCGGGCGGGTTCCTGGGCATCTATGCGTCGGTGGAAATCTTTCTGCTCGGCGTATTGCTGGCCTGGATCTACGTCCGCAGCGGCTCCATCGTGCCGTCGATCATCGGCCACGCTACCAACAATTTCGTGGTGACGATCTACGCCTTGGCGACCTTGTGAAGGCCCGCGTGCTTCAGCCCCGCCTTCTGCCGCTTGTCCAGCGCCTTCTCGTCGAAGTCGTTGATTAGGTCATGGAACAGCGCGTACCAGTTCACCTCGGCCTTCAGGTGCATGAATACCGAACCCAGCCCGATCGCCGCGCGGTCCATCAGCACGAACTCGCGCGGCGGCTCGACACCGCCGATCCGGCGCAGTTCCTGGTGCACGCGCCCGGCGACCTGGGCGCCGTATAGACCGCTGTCGCTTTCCTGGATCTTCTGGACCTTGTCCTCGAGCAACGGCGCGTAGACGAACTCGGCCCAGATGTTCAGTGTGTCCAGCATCTCCGTGGTCAGGTTGCTGAACCCCCAGCCCTCGTAGGCGTGCGCCGCAAGCTCGCGGTCGCCGTCCCGAATGGCCCTGTAGAGGTCGATCACACCGCGTACGAAGGGCGCCGGAAAGACACGGATACAGCCGAAATCCAGCAGATTGACCGCCAAATCCTCCCGGACCGAATAGTTGCCCAGGTGCGGGTCACCGTGGATGACGCCGTAATAATAGAAAGGCACGTACCAGGCCCGGAACATGTTGGTAGCCACCGCATTACGTTGTTCCAGGTCGGCTTCTGTCAGATCCATCAAGGGCCGGCCTTCCAGCCAGCCCATTGTCAGCAGGCGTTCTGTGCATAACGCCGGTTCGGAGACGGGTACATGGACCTCGGGCACATCCTTCAGCATATAGGCGTAGAGCGCCATGTGCTTGGCCTCGCGATCGTAGTCCAGTTCTTCGCGCAGCCGTTCCGACAGTTCGGCGTGGATCTGCCGGGTAGAGATCGCCTTGTCATAACGTTCGTAAATGGAGAACACGATTCTGAGCTGCCGCAGGTCCGCTGCGACCGCAGATGCCATATCCGGGTATTGCAGTTTGCAAGCCAGCGGCGCGCCATCCTTGCCCGTTGCGCGATGGACTTGCCCGAGGGAGGCGGCGTGGGCCGCGCTGTGCTCGAAGGATCCGAACTTCTGTTGCCATCCGGGCCCCAGCTCGGCGCGCATCCGGCGTTTGACGAACGGCCAGCCCATCGAGGGCGCATTGGCCTGTAGCTGCTTGAGCTCGGCGACATACTCCTCGGGCAATGCGTCCGGCACTGTTGCCAGGATCTGCGCAACCTTCATGAGCGGGCCCTTGAGACCGCCCAGGGCGGCCCGCAACTCCTCGGCGTGCTGGCCCTTGTCGATCGACATGCCCAGATAACGGGATCCGGCGAGCCGCGCCGCGAGCGTACCGACGGCGCCGCCGACGCGGGCATAGCGCTTGGCGCGGCCCGTCAGCGTATCGCTGTCGCGCATCGTCTCCTTGTCGCGACGCGACCGCCGGCGTTGGCGTCCGCTTCCCGCATCGCTGCTCGTCATTTCAACCATCCTACACTGAAATACGGCCGAAGACGGCCGGCGGTTCAGTCGTCAGAAGCCGTTTCTGCGAAGCCAGAACAAAAGTTGCTCGGCAGCCATTTCCCAGTGGGAATCCAGCATGATGCCGTGGCCGGTGCGCGGCAGGATCTTTGCCTTCTCGCCGAATGCTGCCGCTGTTGCGCGGACATAGGCCCGGCCGATCAAACCGTCGTCCTCCGCACCCAACACCAGGACCGGAAGCCCGTCATCGATCCGGGACACGTCGATCCGCCGGGCATCGTGCATATCCAGCGTGGCCTGGCGGGATTCGTTGCCCATGCGACCGTAGTGATGGATGCCGTGATCATCGGGCGTCTCCCGGGAAAACAACGCCCTGTGCATACCCTCCGGCGTGGCGACGGTGGGCCCCGCCTGTTGAATCAACATGATTTCCCAGGCCAGCAGGGGCTGCCAGAGTGTCAGCGACATCGACGGGCCCAGCAGGCCGCTGGGCGGCACTGACGCCATCAGGGCCAGTCCTGCAGCCGACCGCCGCATGAGGTATTCCATGGCGATGAAACCGCCCATGGAGTGACCCACCAAAACCGGCTGGATCTGCAGCCGGTCGACGACAGACCGGACGTCCTGCACAAAATCGGCAATACCGAGCTCGTGCAGATCTTGATGGCCGTTGCTTTCGCCATGGCCGCGATAGGAGAGCGCGTAGCAGTCGTAACCCCGCCCGGCGAACCAGGACAGGAAATGCTCGTCCCAGCACCAGGCGCCGG
>Ga0066187_1000347_pt1 | contig 16812 bp, 11 predicted proteins | sample WorMetexBAHAMAS1_FD_58706 | JGI IMG/M metagenome (GOLD analysis project Ga0066187, IMG submission 58706) | Marine gutless worms symbiont microbial communities from Max Planck institute for Marine Microbiology, Germany - Inanidrilus exumae... | ecosystem: Host-associated > Annelida > Digestive...
TAGTATGGCAGATTCGAGAAAAATAAACAATAAATAATTTATATAAGTAACGTTGTAGGGCTAAATTGTTTGATAATTTTCTCAAGATTCGTCCGGCTCAAAATCTGTTGCTGGATCGTTCGAATCCGTTGATCAATGCCTATCGAAACAAGGGATTTGACAAAATTGGTGGGTACCCGCTGAGCCTCCACAAGAATGCTGGTTTTGGCGATAAAAACGCGGGGCAGCGTGAAGGCCAGATAAATCCCCACCAAAACCGACAAGCAAAGTGGAATCATGATGAGCCATCGATATCTCAGAACCAACCGGATATAATGCGCTATATTTATCGATTTTGCAAGTTCATCCATTTTCAATCATTCGCTCTGCCCAGATTTCGAATTAAATATGAAAGATACCCTTTTTGGAATCAGTTTTCAAGAAGGATTATAAATATTTATAGTGCCATGACGAAGAGAAAACCTATTATATTATTGGATTTAACGCGTTTCTAATCATTCGGCTTGACTTGATAAATTATAGCATTGCGGTAATTTACAGCACGAAAAAATGGGCATTGATTCGACGTTCTGCGCCTTGATCGAATACCGACCCCATATCTCAATAAAATCAAAAGCTACAGTTTTCAGAGTTCTCGCTTGAATCCTCATGATTTATGGTATCAACCCCAATTAATGGAAACTTCCTTGCGGAATATATAAGAATGAGATATATTTCGTGTCAACCCAACAATATTTCTTTCAATACCGTATGGTGGCTCACCATGGATGAATCATTCAAACTGCTGATTATCGACGATAATGAGGAGATTCTAATCGCTTTGAACGATTTTTTCAGTGGTCAGAATTTCGATGTCATTTCCGCAACCAATGGTCTAGACGGGCTCAAGCTGATCGAGAGCCACAAGGGGTCGATCGATCTGATTATCACCGATTTGGTGATGCCAAATGTCAGCGGTGTGGCGGTCATCTCAATCGTCAAAAAGAAGTATCCGGAGATTCCTATCATTGCAATAACCGGCTGGGGCGAACATCCGGAATCTTTGGCAGAGGAAGCTGAGGCGGACCTGGTGCTTGAAAAACCGTTCGATCTGACGGATCTCAACAATTTTACCAATGAGATCCTTAATCGAAACAAGGCCGGATCCAGTTAATTATTTTGAAGCGCTATGAATAGAAGATTGTAGTTAATATATGGAACCTCCTATAATTGGTATCAGCAGCAACATCGAACGCATCAAAGATCTGATCGGACACGTAGCGGATACTGGATTAAACACGGTAATCTGCGGCGAAAGCGGTGTGGGCAAAGAGGTAGTGGCCCAAAACCTTTACCACATGTCCCCCAGAAAAGGAAAACCCTTCCTCAAAATCAACTGTGCCGCCTTACCTGAAGGTTTGCTGGAAAGCGAGCTGTTCGGTTACGAGTCGGGTGCTTTCACAGGAGCCGATAAAAAAAAGCGAGGGAAATTTGAAATGGCCCATTCGGGAGTGTTGCTCCTGGATGAGATCGGCGACATGTCGTTTCCATTGCAATCCAAACTCCTTCATGTACTGCAGGGGGGAGAATTCTCACCGCTGGGATCCGAGAAAGAGGTCAAATCAGATGCCTGGATCATCGCGGCCACCAATCATGAGCTGGAAAGGGATATTGAGGATGGAAAATTCAGGGAAGATCTATATTATCGTTTGAATATCATTCGAATCAATATCGATCCCCTGCGTGAACGCCCCGAAGATATCCCCCCGTTGATCGATTACTATCTCAACAAATACGCTCAGCAATTCAAGGGGCGCACCTATACCAAACCGACCGCGGAATTGATGGACAGCCTCATCGAATACGACTGGCCGGGCAATGTACGAGAACTCCAGAATGTTCTAAAACGGCTGGTGGTTTTAAACGAATGGGAAGCGGTGATAGAGGAATTGGGGCGCCGGAACAACTTGAGACCTAATGCCGGTTCTGGCACAACGCCTGGTGGCCATTCCGTTATTGCGGAGCTACTCGGTCTTGATGGGAATGAAACCCCCGACCTGTCCGAATTGTCCTTTAAAAAGATAAAGAAAAAAGCGATCAACAGAGTGGAAAAAGAAGCGATCGCTTATGTTCTCAACAAAACCGGTTGGAACCGGAGCAAGGCGTCTAAAATCCTTGAAATCAGCTATAAAACCCTCCTGAATAAGATCGCCGAGCTCAATATCACTCCCCCGGAAAATCCCGATAATCAAACCGGTTAATTGGACAGGTGCCCCTTCCTTCCCCAGAAACCGATCAACGCCGGACCAAATATCGAACCTTCCTGTTTTCAACGTTCACTATTATAACAGCTTTCTCTCTGACGCTGTTTTTCTGTGAATGGTTTCTTAGATATCATCAGCAGTCCATTCGCAAAAGCGACCAGATGGATCCGGGCTTGATGCTCTACGACAGAGACCTGGGATGGCGACTGGCTGCCAACTGGAAGGGACGACACCGGCATTACGATTTTGATGCGGGATATACGACCAATGCTTATGGTTTTAGAGGTGAATTCAGGAGTCGTTCCCTGGAACCCGGTCCCGGCAGAAGATACGCTGTTGTAGGAGACAGTTTCACTTTCGGATTCGGCGTGGAAGATCATGAAACCTTTACCGCAATATTAGGAAGCCGTTTTTCACCCCAGAATGTATTCTTGAACTTCGGTGTTTCCGGATACAGCACGGATCAGGAATATCTGCTTATAAAAAAACAAGTGTTTCATTTCGCACCCGACCATATCTTGCTGATTGTATACCTTGCCAACGATCTGTTTGATAATGCACTCCCCTTCCCTTTACAGGCGAACCGGCCAAAGCCTTTTTTTAGGTTGTCTGCAGGACAACTTATACTAGAAAACACCCCGGTTCCACTCACGGCAAAATCGGGCGACGCCATGAAAATCGATCTCCGTAGTATCGTTTTTGGCCCTAATAGTATACCAGAAGGACGAATTGCCCGCATAGTGAATCGGTTCGAGTTGTTTACCATGATTAAACCCTTGATTTTCAATCAGAAAATTCAAAACAAGGGATTTGAGGAACGTTTTGCCCATTATATAGAGCTATTTCAGTCCATTATCCAAGAGCTTAACGCAATTTGTCTGAAAAAAAATATCGGCTTGAGCGTGGCTCTGATTCCTGGAAGATCATTTGTGGAACGGCCTAATTCCCCATCTGCGCAATTTCAGGATTTTCTAAGAAAAAAAATTGTACAAGATGATGAAATAGTGAACATCGGTCTGATCGACCTGGCTCACAATCTCCGTGAAAAATATCGCAACTTACCTGGGGATTGGTACTTTCCAAATGAAGGACACCTTACACCAAAGGGACATTATCTTGTAGCGAAGATGTTGTCGGACCATTTGCCAAAATTATCTAATTGATTGATGTACTATTTAAAATGAGCCTATATTTCTTCATTGCGATAGGATCCATAAAATGCGTGATGAATTACTGTTAATTTATAAAAAAGGAGTCCCAATCAGTTTTAATATACTGAACCGAAACACACTTTCCAACAAAACAGGTTGACAGCGACACCAATCATTCATACAAAAGTAGATTGAAAACCCCTTAAATGCAGCAACTTAGGGATACAATAAAAACAACATCTCGTTGTACTTCCTATCAATTGGCCATTGTTCGCATTTTACTCATTGATGCTCCGGGAGACGCATATGTCTGACAATTCTCCAAAACGCGGATACAAGACAGATCACTTGGTTTTCATCGGGTTTGGGCTTGTGGCGGCGTACTGGATTCTCGAAGCGTTCCTTTATGTCTTGATTTACGGCAACACCACCTTTGTTCAACGTCTTGTTTCCCTGGATATCAATGAATTGTCCATGCGTCTGCTGGTACTTGCGTTTTTTATGATCTTCGGATCCCACGCCCAGTTCACCATTACACAGAGAAGGAAAGTTGACGAAGCACTGCGACAGACGGAAGGAAAATACAAGACGATCATTGATAGCATCGAAGACGGATATTTCGAACTGGATCCCGAAGGTCGCATCACATTTGCCAATGATTCCATGGGAAAAATTTTGGGTTATCCCATGGCTGAACTTCCAAACCTGCATTTCAGCCGTGTGATAAATGAAGAGGACCGTCGGCAATTCACCGATTCTGCGGATAAAGTTCGAGACACCGGGAATCCCATTGAAGCCTTTGAGATGACGATCACACAAAAAGAGGGTTCCCTTCGATACGTTGAAACATCCATTTCTCCGATACGAGACGCAAGGGAGCAAATCACCGGATTCAGAGGCATCTTGAGAGATGTGACAAGAAGAAAGAGAGCCGAGGCACTCCAGCAGGAAAAGACCGCCGCCGAAGCGGCCAGCCGATACAAAAGTGAATTTCTCGCCAATATGAGCCACGAGATACGTACCCCCCTCAATTCCATTATCGGGTTGGTAGAGCTAACGCTGGATTCCGATCTCAACACCGAACAGAATGAGGATCTAAACGTGGTGCTATCCGCCTCATATGGACTTCTCGCCATTATCAATGACATTCTTGATTTTTCAAAGATCGAGGCAGGAAAATTGGAGCTTGAAGAGACCGAATTAAGTCTTCGCTCCTTTCTCAGCGAATCCACCCGGATATTGGCCGGTAAGGCCCATGGTAAAGGGCTGGAACTGGCCTACAGGGTTGCCCCCACGATTCCGGACAAGCTGCTTGGAGACCCTTCCCGTGTTCGCCAGGTGATGCTGAATCTTGTGGGAAATGCCATCAAGTTCACGGACAGTGGAGAGGTGATCATATCTGTTTTATCCGAAGATGAAACCGAATATGAAATACTGCTTCATTTTTCGGTCTCAGATACGGGAATCGGCATTCCATATGAGAAACAGGAAAAAATATTTGGTGCGTTTTCCCAGGCCGACGGCAGCACCTCCCGCCGCTATGGCGGAACGGGTCTTGGATTGACGGTTTCCACACAGCTGGTGCAACTCATGGGAGGTAAGATTTGGGTGAAAAGCACACCCAAAAAAGGGAGTACCTTTCATTTTACCGCCCGATTCAAAATACTGCCGGAGAAAAAAGAGAAAACCGCATTGCCTGCCGATGTCGATTTAAGCGGTGTCCGGGTGCTCATCGTGGACGACAATTCGACCAACAGGGAGATCGTTAAGGAAACTTTGGAAAGCTGGCGAATGTTTCCTGTAACAGCCACCGGTGTTGAACAGGCCCAGCAAATCTTGACCCAGAAAACGCGAGCCGGTATTCCATTTGATTTGGCCCTAATCGATTCCGATATGCCGGGTCTGGACGGCATATCGTTAGTGCGTTGGATCAACAACCAGAAAGACATCAATATCAGCGTCATCATGATGCTGACCTATGCGCGGAATCGATCTTTATCCGATCTAAAAGATTTAAGGGTCAACGCAACCATCAATAAACCGATCACCCATTCAGATCTTTTAATCTCCATTAAAAACGCACTTGGGGTTGGCAAAATCAGGAAGGGAAAAGAATCCACAAAAGAGGACGCCTCCAGAAAAAAGATCCCGGTCAGGCATTTAAAAATTCTGGTCGCCGAAGACCTGCCGTTCAACCAGAAATTTATCCTTCGCCTTCTTGAAAAATGGAACCATGAGGCGGTGTTGGTTGAAAATGGAAAACAGGCGATTGATGCACTTGCAGCGGATCGGTTCGACCTTGCGCTGATGGACGTCCAAATGCCGAAAATGGATGGTCTGGAAGCCACCAAAGCCATTAGAGAATCGGAAAAGAAAACCGGGAAACATATTCCCATCATCGCCATGACGGCACACGCCATGAAAGGTGACCGGGATCGTTGCATCGAAGCCGGTATGGACGAATATGTATCCAAACCCATTTCTTCGGAGATTCTGATGAAAACCATCCAGCAGGTGCTTCCGGAAACTGATGGCGGTGATGAACAATACGAAACGGCATCCCCAGAACACACGGATTACACAATAAATGCAGCGGATCTATTGGCCGCCTTCGATAACGATGTTTCCCTGCTTCGGGAAATCATTCATCTTTTTATAACCGACTATCCGCCTCTAATGTCTAGAATAAAAAATGCTTTGATAGCCGGCGATGGAGACAAACTTCGCAGAACTGCACATGACCTCAAGGGAATGCTGAAAAATTTTCAGGCGGAACCGGCTGCTGAACTATCCTTTTCACTGGAAAAAATGGGAAAAAACAGCCAGTTTGATGGCGGGGAAGAGATTCGCCGCGCCCTCGCCAATGAGCTTGTAAAATTGGAAGAAGCGCTAAATACGCTTATGAAAAAAACGAAAAACGAGTAGGGCTTTATCAATAGCGTACGGAGCCGTTCTTTTTTATCAAATAATAACAGGCATTAATATGAAGAAAAAAATTCTTGTTGTAGACGATAACCGAGTCATGCTCAAGTTCCTAACAAATCTTCTGGAGAGAGAGGGGCATGAAGTCGTCACTGCTGAAGATGGTTTCTCTGCTCTTGATATCCTGACGACATATGTACCGGATATTCTATTTGTAGACCTCATCATGCCCAAGATCAGTGGCGATAAACTATGCAAAATCGTCCGCAAAATGGATCACCTCAAAGACTGTTATGTGGTAGTCGTGTCGGCTGCTGTGGCTGAAATGGAATTTGATTACCAGGTCATTGGCGCCAACACCTGCATTGCCAAAGGCCCATTTCCAACGATGTCCAAAAACGTCCTCACGGTCATCGAAAAGTCTGATGAACCCCTGGCAGCGGATCGCCCAAAGGAAATTATGGGGCTCGACGAAGTATATGCGCGGCGAATGACAAAAGAGCTTTTGTCCCGCAACCGGCATCTAGAAACCATTCTAGAAAGCATCTCCGAAGGAATTCTCGAGGTTTATTCAGGACAAATCGTCTATGCCAATCTATCGGCCACCAACCTATTCGGCCTTCCCCAGGAAAAAATTCTGGCAGCCAGACCCGTTGAACTTTTTGCGCCTGAAGTGAGGGTTCAGGTCCAGCAACTATTGAACGCATCATCAAACAACTCAACCAAAATCCAGGATTTTCGGCCAGTTGAGTTGAACGGGAAGCTGGTGACGATTCGGAACCTTCCGGTAAAAGGTGAGACAGCCACAACCATTATCATTATCATGGATGTTACCGAACAAAAAAGATTGGAACTTCAACTGCAACATGTTCAGAAGATGGAAGCCATCGGCACCATTGCCAGTGGCGTGGCGCACAATTTCAGAAATACCCTTGCGGGTATTATGGTAAATAGCCAGGTGCTGCAAATGGAATTCGGGGATGTCCTAGAATTGTCAAAAATAACCGAAAGAATAAATAAATCCGTTAAGCGAGGGGCGTCCCTTGTTGAAGGACTCACCCAATTTTCCAGAAAGCAGACCGTAAAAGATTTTAAAAAAATCGACCTTACAGAGATTGCTCACGAGATTCATCAATTGGTAAGGGAATCTTTCGACAAGAAAATTGAAATTCTCATGGAATCGCCTGCCCATTTGTTCATATCAGGAGATCACGCCGGCATTAGTCAGGCCTTGATGAATCTCTGTACCAATGCACGTGATGCCATGCCCAAAGGCGGTGAATTGAAAATCAGGCTTGCAAAATCCGGCGACAACGCATTGATACGCGTTTCCGATACCGGGCACGGAATGTCCCAGCGCGTGATGGACAAATGCTTTGATCCGTTTTTCACCACCAAAGAGGTCGGTAAAGGAACAGGTCTTGGATTATCGACCACGTACGGCATTATCCAGGGACATAACGGGGAAATCCGTGTCGATTCTAAACCAGGGAAAGGCACCCGTTTCGAACTCATATTCCCCCACGCAGTTTCCGAAGATTTAAAGCCAGATCCGCAATTCCCTAAAATCATTAAAGGAAATGGAGAGACCATACTTATAGTTGATGATGAGATCGAGATCCTGGAAGCAATGCCCAAATTGATTGAAGCATTGGGATATCGATCGGAATTGGCTGGAAATGCGAAGGACGCACTCACAATTTACCAATCCGCCCACCCGGATGTGGTTCTGATGGACCGAAACATGCCGGATATAGATGGCGTAGAATGTGCCAAAATGATATCTGATTATGACCCCGATGCTATAATCGTGATCATTTCAGGCTATGAATTAACCGGCCCGGATGGTATAGATCCTGAAAGTACGAAGTTCATTAAAGGTTATCTGACCAAGCCGGTTGATGTCAACGATCTCAGTCGTCTGCTGAAAGACCTGCTTGATAAGAGTGATAAGACCGATGGTGAAAAACCCGAATAAATGACGCAGTTTCAAGACGTATCAGTTAGTTCATCGTCAGGTCGAAGTTACCGGACCTTGAGCGGGGGAAGACAAAAATTTTACCCACAGGAATACATCGAGTATTTCTATGATTACATTTTGAGTCAAACGCATAGAATTATCTGCCTCTGGAGGATTTATCCGCCATCGGCGGATGGATCTAAATGGGATGTTTTGAAATTGGCTCGAGTGAAATAATCATATTGTCCGATAGATTGACGATCAATTTAGGATAGCGATGAGATGGAAACGGAGGTTAAAATGACCCGGATAAAGATTTTGTTCGTATTTTGTATTTGCTTGTTTTTCGTTATGGTTGGCTGTTCATCGGATGAAGAGAAAAAAGCCGCCCACCTTGAAAAAGGCAAGACCTATTTTGATCAGGGCGAATACAAGAGTGCCCAAATCGAGTTCAAGAACGCCATTCAGATCGATCCGGAATTTGCCGAAGCATACTCGCATCTGGGCGAAACGGCTCTCAAACTAGGGGATCCCCAGGGCGCATTTTCCGCTTTTTCTATGGTCGAAAGGTTTGAACCTGATAATATGGATGCAAGGCTGAAGCTGGCTACGTTTCTCATGCTGGGCAAACAGGCCGATCAGGCCAGGGAAAAAATCGATGTTATCCTTGCAAAGGAACCCGATAATATACAGGCACTTTTTCTTCTCGCCGGTATTCTGGACCAGGAAAAAAAGTTCACCGAAGCCGCCTCAACCTTTAAAAAAATAATTGAGCTGGATGACAAACAAACCCGAGCATACCTGGGACTCGCCCGCGCCTTATCGCGGCAGGAAAAACCAGGAGATGCAGAAGAAGCGCTAAAAAAGGCGGTAGATACAAACCCGGATGATACGACTCCCCATCTGGCTTTGTTCAGTTATTACGTCAGCCAAAAGGAGTTTGATCGTGCGGAAAAAGAAATTAAGGATGCCATTGAAATAGACCCGGATAACATCGATCTATTGATTATTTTGGGCAACTACCATTTCAGGCAGAGAGATCCCAAAAAAGCGGAAGCTGCTTATTTAAAGGCCATTGAAACGGATCCTAAAAACATCAAGCCCTATATGGTAATCGCCGGTTTTTACGATGTTACAGGAGAAAAAGATCAGGCGCTTGCCATGTATAAAAAAGCGTTGGATCTGCAGCCGGATGATATTCGAATTAAAAACGCGATCGCCAGATTTCATTTTAAAGAAAAGCAAATAGAAGACGCGAAAAAATTTACCGATGAAATTCTGGCAAAGCGGCCCAAATATATTCCCGCCCGTATGCTGCAAGGTGAGCTGTTCCTATTAGATAGAAAGTTTGGTAAGGCTGCGGATCTTTTCAGTGGCATCGTGGATGAGGAACCCAAATCGGCCAGAGCACATTACTTCAAGGGTCTGGCGCACATCGGAAAAGGGGAAGCGCCCGCCGGAAAATCAAGCATCGCCAAGGCACTTGAATTGAATCCGAAATATTTAAAAGCAAAGTTATTGATGGCTGAAATCTACCTTCGTGAACGTGACTACAACTTGGCTCAAAAAGAAAGCGAGGAAATTTTAGAAATGGTGCCGGCTCACTATCCGGCGAAATTAATACTCGGAAACGCCCTCATGCTCCAGAAAAAAACCGATGCGGCTGAAGACACCTTTAACTCCATGATCCTTCTGGAGCCCCAAAACCCGACAGGTTATTACCGCCTGGGACTTTTATACCGCATGGAAAAAAAGCATGATCTAGCCCTTGAGAATTTCTCAAAAGCCAGAAAGATAAACCCCAAGCTGATGGATGTATTCACCAACACGGTATTGATCCATGCCGCCAAAGGCCAGTTCGACACGGCCATTGAAAAATGCACGGAACAGATGAAGCTCTTTCCGGAAAACAAAACCGTGCAGGCCATTATCCATAACATGAAGGGCAACCTATATCTCGCCCAACGCAAAAACGACCTGGCTGAAAAATCCTATGAAGCAGCCTTGAACGCCAACGCCAACTACATGCAACCGTACTACGCTTTGGGAAGGCTCTATTTGATCCAAAAAAAAGAGGAACGTGCCATCAAACAATACCAGGCTATTATAGAGAAAAATCCGAAACAAGCCGGTCCCCACATGCTCCTCGGTACGATCTACGACATGCAAAAAAGGTGGGATAAATCAGAAAAGCATTACCGGGCGGCACTCGAAATCAACCCCGAGTTTGCGCCCGCTGCCAACAATCTCGCTTATCTTCTAGCATCACAGGATAATAATATAGATGAAGCACTCGGATACGCAAAAATCGCCAAACAAAAAATTCCGGATGATCCGGGCGTAATGGACACACTGGGCTGGATCTATTATAAAAAGGGCTTGTACGAAAGTGCCATCCGGGAACTTGAGGAGAGTATCGAAAAGAAACCGGATAACGCCACCATTCGCTATCATCTCGGGATGGCCTATTTGAAGGTAGGGAAAAAGACACGGGCTAAAACAAATCTGGAGAAAGCGTTGGCCCTAGATGAGAATCTCGAAGAGGCTGCTGAAGTAAAAAAGCTTTTGTCCGAGATGTAGCTGCCATCATTTATGAGCCACATGTCCTGATACATGTTCCAAAAAGTCAGGCGTTCGGATTGATGCATGAAATACTTTCCTGTCAAAATATTCATCATCTGCATTCTATTGCCGCCCGTTCTTTACGCGATTTCGCTGCAGTTTATTGAGAGCCGATTGACAGGACGCTACAGTTCGGAACTTGAAGATCTATATATTGCGGACACCCCTCCACTGTTGAATGGTACCGTCAGACTGAAAGATGCAATTTCAGACAATATAGACCGCTACATTGAAAATAATGCAGTCCTGTCCTGGGGTGGGAACTTATCGGTGACGGTGACAACGTCTGGGGGGAAGTTATTGTACCCGGACACATTCGGTGAAGAGGGTGACGAACTTCTGCCATCAGATCCATTATTAGTCGCGGAAGAAAATTTCCGAATGATGAATCAGGGCTTGTCCATCTCAACCGATTTGACAATCGGCCACAACTCTCTTTTAGCCAATGCCATCCTCATTTTTTATGCCATCCTGTTTGTTTCAATATTTTATCTTAATTACAGAGTTGCAATTAAAAAGGTGAAAGCCGATGACTTGGAAAAAAAAGAAACCATTGAAATACTGATGAATCTTGAGGCACAGCATGAAAATTCACTTCAGGAACTGGATCGCGAAAATGAAAAGCTAACTGAAGATCTCAATCTTCTAAGAAAAAATCTTGAGTTGGAAAAAACCCGGGCCAGCCAGAATGAAGAAGATTTGATAGAAGACATTGAGGACCTGGAAAACAAAATTGAGAAAAACCTGGTTCTGCAGGACGAACAGCTAGAAGAAATCGAATATTTAAAAGATAAGATTAAATCTTATGAAAAAAGCAAAAAAAGGAAAAAAACCTCGGAATCGGTTAAAAAAAGGTTTAAAGTCCTCTATAAGAATCTTACCCTGAATCGTAAGGCAGTGGATGGCTTTATAGCCCTAAATGAGGATATGAAGATAAAGTGCGAGGAGATTATTCACTTGCTCAATGAAGATCCTAAACAAGTGACAATAAAACGGAAGGTCTTTGGAAAAAAAAACAGGGAAACGGTCCTGGAAGTTATCTTTGCTTACAGAGGACGTCTTTATTTCAGAAATAGATCCGAAAGCAAGGTTGAGGTTCTAGCCATTGGAACAAAAAATACACAGGCTAAGGAGCTGGGATTTCTGGACAGCCTGTAATCAATGGTAACCAAGCCGGCAAGTCGGAATTTATAATTTGAATTGCAGATTCTGAATTGATACATGAGAGCTACGCAACTACAGGATTAAGTGGTTTGACGGAAGGAAAAATTAGCATGCCCGAAATAGCTGATAATTGCTGTAATCACCGTGATAATTGCCGCAGCGACCCTGGGCGATAATCCAAATCCTTCAACAAAGATCGGCAACATAACAGGTGCCGAGATGCAGACACCTAGGTAGGTCATAACAAATCTTCCAAATTCTTTTACTATCGCTTTTCCTGAAGTCTTAGATTTAAAGGTGAAATATCGATGCATGACAAAAGCCTGGCATATCGATACCGCCTGAGCCAAAATCATGGCAGACGTATATGCAATGTATCGGGGTGATATCCAAAGTGAAAAAAGATACTCAAATAACACGAATATCAGATAGCCCGCGATCGTATTCCACCCACCCACCAGGATAAATCTAAATTTTCTTTTATTTTCTTTCCCGTTCAATGCTCGATATCACCATCTCGCCGAGTTCAGAAAATCAATTTAACAACCACTGAAAAGTCAATTTCTTTATATCGCTATTGGAACCTATGTCAAAATCAAACCGCTATTGCGTGTATCTTGCAAGAAGCTTATGGGTTTTGGTACCTAAGGTTCTTATCCTGCTCTGCTGGGTTCGGATTTAGATCCCATCATATTCAAGGGTACACCTGCCAGGTTAAAACCAGGACAACTATTCACTCAACGACAATTCAGCCTGAAGTTATCAAAGCTACAATCGAGAAACAATAAAATAGTCGACTTTAACGAATTCGATAATATTTGCATCAAAGTACGGCTTTTCCAGCAAGCTATTATCCAAAGGCAAGGCGTACCCCCCACCTTTAACATCGGCCATTTCAAATTGGTCGTCGTTTCGTCTCCTTGACATAGGGATCATTATCCGTCATATCACATCCATATCCCGTCTCTGACAGGGCTAAATCGTCAAACCTTGGGACTCTCCCCAGAAAGGTTGGGGGGTACCAATTATTATTACCCCTGAATAAGAGCGTTCTTGGTGGTGCAGAACATGTAATGAAGCTGTCGGGTAGTTGCTCACAATAGGAAAAACAGACGAATGGATAAAAACGGTCGGTTAAAGCATTTTCTACCGCTGTCATTTCTTATAGCCTTGACGATATTATTTTTTCATCCCGTACTTTTTCAGGGGAAAACGTTCTATGCGTTTGATTCACTTCTAAAATCTTTGCCCTGGTCTTCCTATTCAGAAAAGGAATTCCGGCCTCAGAACCCACTCATCACCGATCCGGTCAATCTATCCTATCCGGCCTCCAACCATTTCAAAACCTGCCTTGAAGAAAGGGTGCTGCCCTTCTGGAAAACCTATAATTTTTGTGGCACCGCATTCAGCGGTGGTGAATTAACCGCACACACCAGTCCAGTTCAATTTCTGCTTTTGGCATTTCTTCCGGTGCTGGCAGCACACGATACCCTCCTTTGGCTGTACCTTTGTGCTACAAGTCTTTTTATGTACCGGTTTCTTTTAAAAATCGGAATTCGTTTGCTTCCGGCAATGATCGGGGCTGTTTCTTGGATGTTCAACGGATACGTGATGGTTTGGTTCGAATTTGAAATGATATTGATATTGTCAGCTTCGCTCCCGGCCTCATTGCTATGCGTTGAGCGATGGAATAAAGAACAATCGCTTTTCAATGCGCTCTGTTTCATCGGAACACTTGCAATATCCATCAGTAGTGGGTTTGCGCATCTTATCATATACCAATCCTTGTTTATACTATGTTATATCGGATACCGCATTTTTTCCATGAAAAGCGGGAACTCATTAAAGATTACGAGAAATAGCCTTAGATCCGTCTTGATATCTGCATCTATTGGAATTTGCATCTCGACAACTTTTTTCACCACCCACCTGACCCTGTTGAACCAACCCCAGCGTCAAATCTATTCATTCAAAGAGTTGTACGATCGCACCGGAGAATTGCCGTCTCGATACTTGTTGACCTCCATTTTTCCCGATTTTTTCGGAAATCCTGCGACAAGTATCACTTTTACGCCAAGCACATCGCCTTTTCAGTCCTATAACAATTATAACGAACTTTGCATCTACAGCGGGATCCTGCCTCTATTCCTAACGTTGCTATGCCTACCGGCTCTTTTTAAGAGGAAATTTATCCTGTTCTTCTTCCTATCGGCGATACTCTCGTTGACGATGGCAATGGGAAGTGTTCTTTATTACCCGTTGATGAAGACGATCCCCGGATTGGGTATGTCGACCCCAACCCGCATTCTCTACATTTTCACTTTCTCTATCTGTGTATTAGGGGCCATTGGTGCAGATACTTTGCTAGACGTCCACCCGAAAAAAAAATGGGTGTATATCTGTCTAACTACTATCATTCCCGCCATCTCACTCATCACCACATGGTTCATGCAGACTCCGGAAGGGATTAAATGGGTCATAGAAGGTCAAAGATATGCTGATTGGAAAGGAATCTATGAAATACTTCATGCCCATTTCGCCTTAACCCGATCGGGAGCAATTTTAAAACCACTTTTCCTGGTCTTTGTCAATTTTCTCGTGTTGATCCTGATACTCATGAGCACCCGACAAAAACTAAAATCTCGATTTCTATTTTTAGGAATTCTGGTTTTGTCCTATGACTTGATCTCGTTTGGGCTGATCTACAACACTGCCGCTCCTAAAAAAATGGCCTATCCAGAAACGGAATCCATTCGTTTTTTGAAAGCTGATTCATCTTTATACAGGGTGATCAGTTACGGTAGCTTTATGCACAATACCCTCTCTCCTTTCGGTATTGAAGATGTTGGCGGATATTCCACTTTCTATCCAAGACGTTATGGTGAATATCTCCATCTGACCCAATACGGCCCGGAACATCCCGTCCCGGAGCATTTCAGCCGATGGATGTTTTTCAGGCGTTTCGGGTCCCCTCTATTAAACCTCATCAACACGAAATACCTTTTGATGCCTCAGACCTGGACACCCAAGGCAACCAATTTGCATCTTGTTTACGACGGAGATGTAAAAATATATGAAAATGGCGATGTGTTCCCAAGGGTCTTTTTCGTTCCTGAGTATCAATTCTGCGGCACTCCGGAAGAAACCCTTGAAAAAGCATCCTCATTTGGGAATGAAGATTTTAAGGCGATCGTTTTACTTGAAAAACATCCCCCTAAAGGCTTCATGAAAAACGGTAGTGATACGCGACCGGCCGATTCACAATCGCTCGTCAAAATCCTTACATACAAACCCGATCGCATTGTTATGGAAGTATCCAGCAGCCGAAATGGATTTCTAGTGATCAGCAACAATTTTGACCCCGGATGGAAAGCCAAAATCGATGATGATAGTGCTGAACTATTACAGGCCAATTATATCATGCAGGCGTTACCGATTACTGAAGGGCGCCATATCGTTCAGGTTTATTATCGCCCGACGCTGTCCATTGTGAGTATCATCGTTTCCAGTACGGGATGGGTGTTGCTGGTTCTGATGATCGGAGTTTATGGCCTAATAAAATTAATACAGCAAAGGAAGCACAATCCTGCTTTTTAATTCGTGAACATCAAACCCCGTCTCCTTTTTGATAGCCACTTTTTCCTTTTGGATCCTTAAGATCAAAGTTGATCCTTTCTTTTTCTATCACAAGGGGACGATGCTTTATCCGTGTGTAGATTGCGCCGATATATTCACCGATGATGCCGATAAAAAATAACTGTACAGCAGCAAAAAAGAAAAGCCCGATCACCATCGGCGCCATCCCCAACTGAAATCGCTCCCAGAATAGAAGTTTATAAAAAAAATAGCCGATGGCCATCAAAAGGCTGAATATTGCGACCGTAAAACCGATGAACGTCGCCATTCGCAATGGTATCATTGAATGATTCACAAAACCCAGCATAGCAACGTCATACAAGGTGTATAAGTTAATCTTGGCTTTGCCTTTCTCCCTTTTGGGCTGAACAAATGGAATTTTGGCCACCTCAAATCCCATCTCGGTTATGAGACCTCGAAAATAGGGGTAGGGTTCATCGAGACCTCTCAATACATCTATAAAACTCCGATCATACAGGCCGAAGCCGGTAAAATTCTTGATTTGTGCCGTCTCGGAGAATTTTTTAATTAAATTGTAATACATCTTTCGTATTACAAACATGACCGGATTTTCTTCACTTTTGCTTTTAACGGCAACAACCACCCGATAGCCCTCTTCCCATTTACGAATGAAATCGCTGATCATGGATGGCGGCTCTTGCAAATCGGCGGCCATGGATATGACTGCATCCCCCGTTGCCTGTAGGATGGCGTGATAGGGGGAACGAACTGGACCAAAATTTCTTGTATTCAGGATTATCTTGACATTTTTGTCTTTCCCGGCGAGCTCTTTTAAGATCGAAACCGTTCCATCTTCGGATGCGTTATCGATAAATAAATGTTCGTAGGAATACTCTTTCATATCGTCAAAAACGGTTTTTACTTCAGAATAGATATCTCTTATATTTTCTTCTTCATTATAGCAAGCCGTCATAATGCTTATCTTTTTCAACTCTTACGCCTCCTTCACTAAGATAGGTGCTGATTATTGATAGAGATGTCAGATGTTGTCACAGTATCAATCAAGAAAAGGCCTTGGTTGATGATTGACTATAACCCATCTCAAAATAATCTTTTGGCCCAAACTCGGCGTTGGAGCCTCGCTTCAAGTCCT
>Ga0066187_1000348_pt1 | contig 16807 bp, 9 predicted proteins | sample WorMetexBAHAMAS1_FD_58706 | JGI IMG/M metagenome (GOLD analysis project Ga0066187, IMG submission 58706) | Marine gutless worms symbiont microbial communities from Max Planck institute for Marine Microbiology, Germany - Inanidrilus exumae... | ecosystem: Host-associated > Annelida > Digestive...
TTACTGTATAAGTTGCGTATGCCAACTTTTTATTAAAGAAACTATTGATTGATTGATTGCAAATCAAACATTCACCAGTAACATAAAAATACTATAACACAGAACAAATGCAAAAAGTAAAAGCCTGTATGACCAGTGGTCGAACTATGAAAAAAGCAGTGGGGACTGGGGAGGACGACATCAAGGCGCCGAAAGCACCGAGACTTCGATGCCGTGTATTACATGGGGGTCCACAACCGCAGTGGGCGGGAATCCCCCGTCCACCGGTAATTCCAGCACTGTGTGCAACCTCTGGACTGGAAATGGAGCAGGCCCAATTCTTACATACTTATTCTTCTGGCATGTGGCAACAAACGACAATCCAAAGACACGTGATCGATATAGAAGGTGTGCCTCGGGCAATCTGCCTGGTTGATTGGTTACATGTCACTATTCTAAAGGTCACTAATCTTTGGCGTTGGTAGTTTTGTAACTCCAACCTGATGACAGCCCGGTGTCACTAGCAGTCAGTCAAAACAGATTTATACAGTGCCACGTCACCAGCGAATCAAAGGAGCTTCATGGCTATCACCTTGTTAGTTGTTCTTGGTAGGCTGCATGAAACAGGTTTTAGTCTACAGTTGGGCCTATTTACCGTTATCAGAAAGCCAGAAAGCAAGTTCCAGAGTGTAGGTGCAATAACATACAATAACAACAATCCAACGACATTTTATTGACCAATCTACCTGGTTAATTGCTAATTAAAATGGTCATTAGCCGAAAGGGTCACTAGTCCTAACTTGAACCACACCTCTAACCCTAACCAGTGAGTGACCCTTTGGACTAATCACTAAGTAAACTTACCTGCACTGCTGGCCTCGAGCTTTCTGAATCATTGTGATGAGTGATCTATTTGACGTCATGTCCTCTGGTAAAGATCCTTCCAGTGATCGGCAATTGAGATCGACATATAACAAACTCTGTATGAAGCAATCACAGACATATCATGTCGAGCACCAGCTATGGCTGCATTGTGACTGCCAGCAGTTACATATACACAGAATGACATTAAATTATGTACAACGTGGGATGTTCCAACAAAATAATAATCATAATCATTTTAACATTTCAACCAAGTTCTTGGAATGATTGTTACATAAGAGTTTATTCAAGTACAACATACTTCTGTACCATGAGACAATTAGCTAATTCAATCGTACATACATTTTCTGGAGAGACCCTTTAGGGATATATGGAGCAGGTGCTTTTCAGGCCAGATTGTCTTCCATTAATTAACAACTTTTACTACTCCTGCCAATTTACAAATCCACACTGACTCCCAACTTTCCAGGTTTGCCCAATTTAACAAACATCCCCTACACCTATATGTCTCCTACGAAATCTTTGAAGATTGATTTTGTTTGGGATTTTTTACAGGCTGTGCTGCTCTTCCAACATGGCAATAGGTATGGCAATAGACTAACAAACCAGAAATCGCCAGTTCGATTTCCAGCCATTCCGCAGTCACGTAGCAACCCTAGACAAATCGTTAACCACACTTGCCTCTGTTCACCATGCAATGCAATACGCTCTGAAATTGGAAAGGTAACCTCAGTTATGGCAGAAAGTAATGGCAGCCTACCGCCGAGTTAATGACTAATGCCATGGACTAATAACTGGACAGTTGTACCAGAAGTCTCTTGACTATGGTCCTGCGGCCAAGCTTGCAGGCGATGTGCAGTGGACTGAGACCGGCAGAATCCTGCACATTGATGGCCGCTGTATCGGCCGCCAACAAAACATTGAGACACGGCAGCTTGTCGGCAAACTGCACCGCTCTGTGGTACGCCGTCGCTCCGTCGCGCGTACTTGTTGCAAACAGGTGATTCACCTGGCAGCCTGGGCCACCCACAACGACAACAAAACACACACCACATTATAGAATTATTACTATTCATTATTATTCACATTATTTTACGTTCTTTCATGTCACTCGACAACTTGGACCAGCTACATATACCTACAAACTCGGGGGCCCCTAGACAAATATCTTAACCTTCTTCCCTTTGCTCTGTTTTCAAGTCCTCAAACTGCCTTTCTCTGATCCGCTAGGAGGAAGGTACTGCATTACATTAGACAACAAACTTACTAAGCAGGTCTGCTAAGGAAAAACGAACACTTAAACCAATGTAAGGGCGATATAAGTCCCACTCCAAATATTTTATATATTCACCTTTATTCATCAGAAAGCTGGTGGCAATAATAGAAAAGCAAAAAAGACAAACGCACGTCAAAATCAAACACAAAAGCACAGGAACATGGTGCAAAGAGTACACAAAGTGCTACAAATTAGCTCGATATTTACAACGCAATGTGCATGCCCACTGACTAGCACCATGAATGACGTTCGGTTTGTATTTGCCAAATATACAATCAAGCTGTGTGACTGCACGCTGTTTGAACAACGAGCATAATGTATTCTTTGTCGCAGAAAAGGCTGGCAGAAATTTGGCTGTTCTTATTTCTAACTGCGACTTATGGGTAAGAAATTAAAATTGTGCTGACATTCCCTGACTACGGGCGGAAACCCCGTCCGAAAGATTTTCATAAAGAGGCGGTTTACAGTGAATTCAAAAGACCGCCAGTCGCGTGAGAGCAGCGGGCATGCTTCCGTTCCATATAGCAGAATGGGTAAACATTTAGCTTGTAGCAAGGCTAGTACATATTCTTCAGATGCAGCACGTCCAACTTTGCCATAGACCGTACTGAATGCCCAAAAAAACTGATATTTGGCATTGCAGAAGGCACATGTTAGAGTGCGTCCACTCATAAAATAAATTCCCAGATATCTGCAGCTATTAACCCACTTCAAAGTACCACCAAACTTCAAACTCAGCTCTACACAGTCTGCATTAAACCTGCGAACACTAACTGCTTACAATTAAGCAGATGCCAGACTGTCTGTAATCGGACAAAATATACCAGCTTTGATTAGGCCCAATTAATTTAAAGTTAAACATTATCACGGCAAAATTCGAATAATTTTTTCTTGCAACTCGGGGCTCTAGACTCGGGTGCCATTTCTGCCAATTGTCAAAATTTTTTCACTGACTAGTGACTATCCTATTGCTATGCCACAGTGATAGACACCGATAATGTGCACGTTTTATAGCAGCACTGGAGCAACTTCGGCCATTACTGACCGACAAGCACTGGGTTTGTACGGCAAACCGTGTTCATACTGGCAACAAGCGCAGCAAGCTCGGCGCTGTCGCTGACATTGGCATCTTGAGCCCTTGGTTCGCTGCAAACATAACCGACGCAAATAAATAAGTAAACAGTTGATCATGCTGATGTTGGAGATGATAAACAGGAATTATTAACTCACGGAGTTAAAAGCAGACTGAATAAATAAATGAAGAAAATGTGTCTGACTCTGAATTGACCAGTCAATGCTCAGACATTGTACAAAGTTCACTGGATGGACAGTGCACATAAATAGGTCTTTAGACGGACTTTAAAGGCTGGTAATATGAATGCCGAGATTACATGCTGAGGCAATGTTCCAGATACGAGCAGTGGCAGCCCCAAATTCCCATCACCAACTGTGGAAAGATACATGCGGCAAACAATCAGCATTGATAACGTGGCTGATCACAGACGTAAATGACTGTCAGAGTTAGCCGTCAGGCAGAGGTCATCAGTGAGATAGGCAGGCGCCAATATCTGATGAAATATAAAATGCAGAAATGAAGCCCGACTAACAGCTGCACAAGTTAAATGACTGCGCACGTTTAAATAGTAAGGCGTGAACAAGTCATGAACACTTTCAGCATCAGAATGTTAAAGAAACATTGCTATAATGACTTCACCTTTTTGACATACAACTAAAGCTGTTGACGCGCAATGGACAAATAACATCAAAGTTCACAATCCATTCAGTGTGGGACAAAACAGGTATTTAATGTTTTCTAAATGCTGACTTAAGTTACAACTTAAAAGCTACAGTAAGAGTGATAACTATTAATACTAAACTTGACATGAGTTTTGTCTTCTAAGTGTAGACTTATGCCCTATGGCTTAAGACGAAACGTGACAGGTTCAATACTGGGAATTCACAGCACATGACAGAAGCATTGGTCGGTCCTGGAAAGGACTTTAGCTAAGTCCAAAGCCTCTTAGCTAAGCACAAACTTAGGTCTTAAGTCTAATCGCAGATCAAACTGCCAACATGTAATCAAGTTTGGGCTTAACTTTACATGTAGAATTACATCAAACCTTAGACTAAAACTTGATGTCACTCGCTGTAAATGGTAAATGTGCAGAACAGAGAATAAACCTGTAACGAACTCTGGCGTCGATAATACCAACGTCACTCGTGCTACTCTCTGAAGACAAAATGCCGCGTGCCCGAGGAATATTTCTTAAACATGACCAAAACACAGAACGTCTGCTAACAACCTTTTTAATGGTGTAAATGCGAAAATATTTCATAAAACCATTTTTTAACAATATGTAGATAGTAAAAACTTTGCCAAAATTGAAATGTTGTTACCAACATTAGTAACGTTAACAATGGTAGGTCAACATAAAAGCTCATCAAAAAACAACTCTTGCATTTGTTAAACTTCAATCACGAATACTGATGTAGGCAAAAAACTGAACCACTGCAATGCTTTGTACAGTGTATTACTTCACTGTTTAGCAATTAGAAAGTAAATATTAATGTTATTAACATCAACAATCCACAGCTATGACATGAGATGATATACTGGGTATTTATGTGTGCTCAGAAGCTGACAAACAGCCAGCTTAATCTAGCACACAGTGCTAAGAATGGAAAAAATAAGAGAAAATTTATAAACAAAACCAGGTTCCTTAGAAGAAACGGTCTGGGTAATAATCCATCGTGGCAGTCTACAGGGAATTACACAATATGATGTGCAAATATTTAACATGCACATAAAAACTAAATGATAGCCATTTCACAAATCCATTATTTCCTCGGGATGAAGACGGCAAATCCATTATTTCGTTCTGAAAAACTTAGAACATTATCATTGTCTATGATAAGACTAAAAAGAAACTAAAAACAGAAAAGCAGTGAGCATAAAACATCTGAAAACGTTATGAGTGGATGAAGGCAATCTTGTGGGTTGGGAGAAGATTAGCAAAAAAGTGGAAGAGCAAAGGACTCGTGGATGGCAAAGGTAGTGATGGTGATGATGAACAGATGTGAGATGTATCCGAAGAAGAGTGACTTAAATGAGGCCAAATGACTCGAGAAGTTTATTCCAGAGACACGGCAATGGAGTGATTTATAAAGAGCAAGGTAAACACTGTCAAGTAACAGCGACCAAAGATAGTACAAACAACACAGAGTTCAGCAGAAACCGAAATGTTAGCAAAATAATACAAAGTGAGTTCTATGCAACAGGCATTTTTGCCAAGTACCCTCTGGAGGAAGGTGGCAACATAGGTTTGTGTTGTAATTACAAATCAGAAATCCATGATAGGATGTTGTGTTTGACGTATTATTTATTATTCATCGAAATACACAAAAAGAAACAGAATGGGAAGTGGCCGTTAAAAATCACTGTTCAGGACCTAAACCTGTCTTGCCATGTCACTATCAAAGCAGCAGAGTTCTATAGCAGCATTACAACTCACTGTGTAACCGACGGCTGCGTGGAGTACAAGCTGTACATTGCCGACTGTAAAAGAAACCGGACTACTTCAACTCGACCAAGATGACATGCACGCATCAACGGCGTATCTCCACTTTGCAAGTCTCGCGAATTGTGGTCGTGCTTCGGCTAAAATGATAAAATTAAGCGCCTTTGTCGTTAATTACTTAACTAATTACGATTTTCAGCAGTAAATTTTTGAACGATTAGTCACATCATTCAGTAGCCTAGTGGTCAAGCGTTGTTGGACTTGCAACAAGATGGTCGCGGTGCAATTCCCAGCCACCACTGCGCTGTCGGGTAACAACCTTAGGCAAGTGGTTCAAACCTATGTGCCTCTGTCATCGAGCAGTATAAGTTGGTACCAGCGAAAGCTGGGGCGTGAACAAGCACACCACGTGATACACTAGCCCCGTATCCGTGGTCACGCAGCATAAGCTGGTGCGGCCTGGTGCCTGGCTGACGGCGATAGAAATCAGTACCACCCTATGGTCCCACGTGGCTCAGGAAGGACTTAACGTTTGTTCACGAGTCACAACATTCACCATTAATCCATACAACCCTGATAAGAACTATTACTTACTACTACTTTTTGGCTTTTGTTTAATGGACATAGTTTTCTAGAGTGACTTCAGATACGGTCGTGTCTTCCAATAACGAACCTCTGGGATCAGTGTAACAAACAGCAAGAAAACTGACAAGTGTCAGAATCAGCAGTATCTAGAAAGTACTCACAGAGTGCAAACCAGAAAAAGTGACCATCTTAAAACTGCTTATTTGCAATGTTAAATATAAAATATTAAAAAATTTCCATATCCAGATAACACCAAAATCAAATTGACTGCTTCTTCTCCCGAGGTTTCCTATCCAAAAATTTCATGATAATATAAATTTGTCCGTGACTTTTGAAACATCATGATCCAGCTTGTTACAGACAAGCAGCCAACAAATCCAGCTAAAAGCATGTTTTTCCGACGAGCAAGTGTGCAAAAAACACACACATACATACATATATCTAATGGACATTTTTCAGATGTACCTGGTTAGTCGGTTGCCCCTTAAATCATCAGGGGTATCCGTAACATTTTTGTATGGCCGGATATCCTTTGTAATGCTGACAAAGGGAATCACTCTTGGGACCTCATACTTGATTCACTAAATGAATACGGATTGAAGGGATGCATAAACATATCATAAGCTGCTTGGCTTGGTTAAAAACAAATAAAAACCACAAAACATACCAGAAATGTGCTCTTGAGTCTGGCAAGTCCTTTCCTGTCGGCAATAGCTTCAAACACAAGTCGAGAATGTGTTTGTCTATGAGTATCAAGAAGATGCTGAACTCCTGGGAACTCGGTGCAATGGTACAATTGTCCATTAGGCTGTAGAGCATTTGGTGATGCTCCGTTACATAGCAGAATATTCACAAGTTCGCTGTGGCCTGCAGTTGACAGAGGCAAACATAAATATTAACATAAAATATTTATCAATTCACAACCAATGCAACCAACGTTCTTATGTGGGGTTGTTCAGTGGCAAAATGTTGTTTTGTACAGATGAATACGATCGGAGACGGCAGACTTCGCTCAGCATCGACCAATAATGTCTGAAGTCCAACTGGTGCCGCCACCTGGTGAACTGGACGAAACATACTGGCCAACCCACTCCATTATGTGAAAAACATGACGTCGTCCACAAAACTAGAAGTATATTAACATATTGCACTGCCATCAGAGTAGGACCAAGCCATGGCCACAGGTAACACGTACAGAAAATTTGGGGAAAGTTGGACGTGCGGTTTTTGAGACATGTGAGCAGACACACAGACAAACAAACATGCCGATCACAATAATTTGCATCCCTATCAAGGGCAAAGTAATTAACAATGTTTTGTTATCAAGTCATAGCCTGCCTTTCTGCCAGGTTGCTACAGAAGATGGACTGTTCATACAGAGTTTCATTGACTGCAATAAACTGAGAGCCAAACAAGCAGCTTCTCCAGGTTGAGAAGTGGTAAAGAAATACAAAAGATGCTTATCGTTTTCATAAGTGCACCCAAAAGAATTACGAAATAAAATAGATCGACTGAGTTAACTTTTTATGTCCCACCTGACACAAAACTAGGACGTTTCAGAGACGTTCTTTCCAGCCAATCGTACTGACAAAACTAAATCGAACACAACAAATACTACTCCTACCATATTTCATGCCTATTATATGGGACAATCTGTGTTAGCTAGCACCCCCATTTAAGAAATGTAGGATTTTGTGATATGCACGAAAACTGTGTGACTGTCTGGTACCTCTCTCAGCAGCCAACATGAGCGGCGTGAAGCCGACAAAGTTGAGCAGATTAATAAACAGGTCTTCATACATATGCATGAGCTGTGACGTCAGGTCATCATAAGCAGCCAGCAGAAACTTGACGGCGTCCACGTGACCGACAGCGCAGCTGACGTGAAGAACAGTGTTACCTGTATTGGCATGTCGGCCTGTGATGTCACCTGACCACTGACATAGACAAACGACGTCTCTATTATTTCATGTGACAGCAGTGAATACCAAGACATGAGAGGCAGCACATTATATATGGCAAATCAAAAATGCTGGGCAGTTCGTGGAAAGAATTAGAAGATAGCAGCACGCGTCACTAGCAACTGTGCGACTGTGACAATTTTTGTAACCATGTGACCTTGACCTTTGCCCTTTTTACTTCTGGGTCAATGCATGCCGAGTGACTGCTATAGAGTATACATGTACCAAGTTTGGCGTTGATAGCTCAAGCCGTTTTCCTGTTACAGTGTGGACAAACAAACAAACAGACAGACGCACTGAACGCAATACACACGCCAACGGCCATGCCGGCGTGGGTAGCAATCTTTACACTGGCTATCCGACGCTAGTAACCGAAAATATCTAAGAACACCAAAAATGCTCCGATCAAGCAGGCACACAACTATACAGCAAAAGGCAAAAACCCAGAAAAAGAAAAAGAAAACACAAAAACCAAAAAGAAAACAGAAAAAAAACAGAAAAAGTTGAAAATGTGTGCCTTATGTAGAAGACGCAAGACATTCAAGTGACCATTCTGTGCTGCCAGGTACAAAGGCCAGTCACCGACACTGCTCTGCAAATGACAGCAGACACGTATTACACGATCAGTTATGTCTATCACTCTGCAGAGACATGCATCTGTTATGATTCTTGGTAAGCACAGTCTTGGCACCACGGTAACAGCAATAATAATATTAATGACAATTCAATATCAGCTACTAATCACCTACTACTACACTTCTCAGTTATGCACATAGTACAGAAATAAAGACTCATCTTTTTCAACTTTTGTATCCACATTTGATTCTATTGACTGCTTGCCTGGCATCGTTACAGTCGTCCTTGTAGTAACGTTGTTATTTAGGCGGAATTAGGCTACTCTAAAAATTTATGTTTACTTACTTACTTACTTACTTACAGAATAAGAAAAAGCGAAGAAAATAACAATATCCAACTCCATTCATAATTCTGAGCCATGCAGTGTCCCAACAATTATTAATATTGGTTAAAGCAATTTTACATTATGAGAAAAAGACTAGTAGGATTTTTTTGTTGTTCAGACACCGTATAGTAGCAGAAAAGGTTATCAAAACGTTACAGAAACAAGATAATTAAAGCCAGAATGTAAAAGCACATGCACAGAAGATTACGTGTGGATTGACGAAATCTCCGTCTTCAAGAAGCGAGTAAATGCCGTCGGCATTGCCGCTAACAGCCATCTCAAACAACGCCGGAGTCACAAGCTCCTTCTGCCGTCTACATTATACACATACAACAAGAACAGCTGGTTGGTGGTTAGGGTTAGCACACATCAACAGTTATTCTGCACTGAGCCCAGTTATAACTGAGATGGGAGACCAGTGTACTATCTTTGTATGTAACCAGCAACCCGAGAAAACTCAGCCTCCTACACTCACAGGGACGGGAAATGAGTACCGGCCAAAGTGCGGTGATGCCCTGCAGCTGGAATGTAAAGATAGGTATGGCTCGTTCTACCTGTGGATTAAATGTGTCGGTGGCAGGTAGAACTGTGTGATTACTCGTTAACACAGGACATACCTGGAAGCTTGTCGTCCAGAGAAGAAGAATGGTACTCGGCTCCAGAGACTTTGCAGTCTCCTGTGCAGTCTGGAATTCTCTGCCAACACATTTCTGAACTTCCTCATTGACTTTTGCAACGTTTGCCAAGCACTAAGACATACTTGTATGGTTGCTCAATCTAGCACATACTTCACTTATTTTGAGCTGTGCAAATTTGTGCAATGTACACAGAGGAAGATGCCAATGCAACTGTATTTCTTAAGACAACAAAATATGTTCACCAGTTATCATCAAGTGATAGACAATAAATATCTAGATGATGTGGCACACCATAAAAAAACATGTTGGCAGTTAACCTGAACATTGCTTCAGTCAAGATGTCTTGCATCTCATGGCTGTCTGTCAGATCCAGTGCTTTAGCTATACCCTGCAAAAGAGTAAAAGAACATTACTGTTTTTATTTCAAGTCAAGAAAACCACGCGAAGCTTCCAATAAAAATCTACATGCATTTGAAGCTCCAAAAGTTTCAAGAAAAGAAGACGACATCAAATGTTTGCAGCCTCCACACTAACAACAACAACAGCAACAACAACAACAATGAACAATAGTAGTGTATTCTATCCCTCTGCACGGTCTTAACTACTTCAGATGAAGTGGTGGCAGCAGCAGCAGCAAAGTAGCAGCGTTATCTGTGTCAGACTGTAACATTGCCGCTGGCTGCGTGCACAAGCGTCACTTCCCGACGCCACTGCAGCTGCTGCAAGACATTAACCATGCGCGACAGACAGACCGCTGGTTTTTCCATGCGTAGAGTTTGTTTTTTTGCAGTCAAGGGTGGGACAGACAGATGGAAGGACGCCAGACCGTTGCATAGCCACTAACTGCTGGATGCAGCCAGTGACAATAAATAATAACAGTGCACTTTATTATTAAAGTTATCAAGTATTACAAAGGACTGGACAACAAGCTGCCATGCAGATCAGTAACAAATTCATGCCTTACTTACTTACTGACGCTGAGAAAACACGCTGTACTAACCGTAAGTGCGGCAGCATAGGACAGCAATGTCTCAGCTATGTGCAGATTGTTGCGAACGACAGCATGGTGCAATGCAAGAAGACCATCGCGATCATGGACTGCAGCATTTGCATTCTTCCTGCACAGTTTATTGCTAACTGTATGCAAAGTTGCAGTCAGATATGCTACAATTCTAGCAGTTCATGAATTATACCTTATAAATAACATAAATAGCCACATCTTTCATGTTTATAGCAGTTAACTCATTGTTGTTAGTGATGTCATAACTAACATTATTTTTACTGTGCATTATGTCTATCTGAGCCAGTCCAGCTTGTATGACCATAAATCACAGCAAAATCCGTAGATGACATCTACTACTATTTTTAATTCGTCTGTTATTGTTGTTACACACACAGTAGCCTACAAGGCTTTATGTTTTCTTGGCATGCATTCATTTCTGTTAGTACAACTGAAAACTCTAAATCGCTGACCAATATTTCAGCATGTAAGTATGTAAGTAAGAATATTTGTACACAGCGAAAGAAAAGCAACAGTCACTATGTGCCGAGCCTAGTCAAGCTCCTATGTAGTGTATGGTAAATAATCCTGAATTGCTGCTTTGTGAAACTAGCATCACTGACTGTTCCAAAACGAAAGTATTCCTATGTCATATCTGCATCAACATTTAAAACATCTCAATATGCAAACACTGTTTTTAACTGGCATCTGTATGTGTGTTTGTGTCTTTACATTCATGCAACAACTGCAGCAAAAAAAGAACAATATATCCCATAATGCCTTTCACCCACTACACTGATGGATCAACGTGGCGTTCATAATGGCTGCTAATGGACTACAACTATCACATATGGCTGCAAACTTTAATTAACTATAATTGACGCTATGGCACTAGAAACACATTCAGTGGTTAAGCAAAAACAAGGAAGTACAAAATACACGACAAACATAACTTACTCTAAAAGAAGCTCCACAAGATTCGCATGGTCAGCGATGACTGCAATAGACAATGCCGTCCGAAGTGTCTACAAATAACAATAACAATTTTCTTACATAATCACACGCAAAGTACAGAATAAAAATTTTAAAAATAATAAAAAATTAAAATAAATGATAGTCAACAACTAAGTGAAAAGTAGCTCCATAATAAAATCAACATTCATGTGACCGAGAAAACATTTTGTGCTTCACTTTTTTTGACAACATATAATATACGCTCCAGGCTTCTGAACTGCCAGTTTTCTCATATGCTTCCTGACTGATTGACTAAGTTCAGCTTATACATCCAACTCGATGCAGAAACAGGCAAGTTCAGAGATGTTCTTCCCAGCCAATCACTTAGCATGGTACTGAAGAAACTAAACCTAACACAACAAAAGCAGACATATATCAATAAACCGAAAGATATTATAATACAAAAATAAACATTTAAAAACTAAAGCCAGCTTTGGTCACCTTGAACGACATCTTGCATGGAAACATATTGGGCCTATTCCTACAGCCATGGGCCCATATGAGGCAGCACTTGCGAAAACCCAGCCAACAATGTCACAGCACTAAAGTCAGAGTGACAGCAAATAAACTCAATCAGAAATAACTATCATCTATCTGTTTACAGATTCAGACATCATATGCATGTGACATTGGCATATTAGCTGACATTTACCATGTCATAAACTATAACAAAAATGTAACAAGAATAAGAGATTTACAGCTGTTATGAACAGATAATTCAACAACAGCTACAATTTGAAAATTGGGCCCCTGCTTACTTATTTTCTGCCTTGCATATTTATCATTCCACTCGCTCCCTCACGTTGTCCAACGCCGATATGCTCCCCGTTCCAGTCGTCCACACTTCACTCAGCACCAGCAGCTTCAGTCTTGCAGGCCCTAAAAACTGGAACTCTCTCACTTCAACCTTCTAAACGTGCACCTGCTCAACTACTTACTGCAGTCATCTAAAAACTCATGTTTTCCAGCTGGCCTTCCAATCCCGTTAGCTCCTTCCTTCTTGTGCATCAGCTTCAGCTTCCGCTGACCATTGTGCACTTTTATAAATTATATTTACTTACTTACTTGCTTACTTACTTACTAGAGAAGATGCTATAGACTTCTCAGCAGTGTTACCTACACTGTCTTCATACCATAAAGGTTCAACCAAAAATGGATGCTAAAACGGAGGAGATGGTGGCGTTGGTTAAGCAGAAGCCGAGGAAAGGTACGTAAAGAAATCTCCATCTTGTATAAATGCACGACAAGAGCACGTAGTAATGGTAACCTTCTGGTGCTGAGCATTGATGGGGCAGTTATGCTGAGAGAGAAGGAACTTCATGGACTGCAGACTGCCGGCATGAGCAGCCACCATCAGCAACGTGTTGCCGGCTTTGTCTGTACAAAACTGGTCGGAATGACGCAGCCATCCACTACTTATTAGCTTGTCCTGTATCAACAAAAACCAACGAAGATGGTGTGATTTATAGCATTAATGGTCTAATAATAACCAAGTTAGACAGAACACACTGCTGTCATTCAACATGACACAGAATAAACACCAAATGCTGATGAGTATCCGGATTAACTACGGCATGATATTAAAATAAAAATTTAACACAAAAACTAAAACAGACAAGATGCCAACAGTGCTTCAATGGCCGACAGTGGCTTTCTAAGTCTAGAGGAGGTCTCCCTTTACACGGTGGATCTGGACCCGATTTGATACAAAGCAGCAGTCCTGCGTGGTAATCTTCAAATCAAAAGTGAACTTGATCCATTTAGTTATTTAGCCACAGTACACCAAAGTCAAAAGCCAAGATCTCAACAAGTGCTGTGATATCCGACAGTGGCTTTCTTAAGTCCAACACCCGACTTCTCGAGGGAGGCTATTGTGGGTGGATCTGGAGTCCAGATCCACCCACAATAAAATGAACCGAACCCAAACCTTCATTGTTCAGTTCGATTCAGATCTCTAATCTGGACCCAATCTAATGCAAAATAGAGGTCCTCTATCAATCATAAGATTTTCAAAGTGATCAATTTAGGCATTTAGCCACAGTACACCAAATTCACGTACAGATACACAAACACAATATGTAGCATAAGCCGAATCATTACCTTGGTAAGTTAAAAACTGGTAAACAGTGAACGTGAGCAAAATAAATCTGAAAAGGTCTAACAGCCTGTGAAGGCAATCTTGTGGAGTTTGCAATGCAAAGGACTTGTCGAAATGGAACATTCTAAGAGACTAGTAAGATGAAGCTGCCAATAGATACAGAATGACTGGTGACTGATTAATTGAATTCAGGTTTAACATCCCACCCGACACAAAATAGGTCATTTTGGAGACGTTCTTGCCAGCCAATCTCTTGGCTAGGTACTGAAAAACTAAATCGAACACAGCAAAAGCAGAGATGCATCCGTAACAAAAGTCTACAACATAAAATAAACACAAAAATAAAGCCAGGCTAGGTCGCCTTTTACGACCTTCGGTAAGGAAACGAAATGGCCTATTCTCAAAGAAGTAGATAACTAAGAAAGTGAAAAATAAAGAATAGGTTAAGTATGCAAACAAGCAATGTATAAAGCGCCAGAATCAGCAAATAAATCAGAGTGCATTACAGCCCCGGAGCAAGTACAGGGCAAACAGACTGACTGACGAAGCATGAAGCACCTGTTTGACGAGTTTACACAGCTGGGACATGTGCTGCTGACGTCTGCATACAATGGCATTGTAACAGTCGCTGGAGCTACAGTGGCGTGCTAGCTCGTCGGCTCTGACATTCTCACTGTCCTCCACGTTGAAGTCCGCTCCACGCTGCAGCAAAACACTGCAGAACAAACACCACAAAACAAAACAACTTTATCAGACGCAAGAAGCACGACTTTTTCAGCAATGACTATCAAGACCCAGTCCTCCAGCCACCCCATTATTATGGCCACCGAAGGCAAGGCCATTATATTTTACCACTGTTTTTATATTTCGTCAGCATAAATGAAAGACCAGCCATGGGATCTCCACCAAACTTGGACGTAGATCAGAAGTGGTGTCGATTTACAAATGCATCCAAAAAGTTTGGGGCCCTCCCCCAAATTTGGGGCGCAAAAAAATCGAATTTTTGACCACGTTGTTCGTGACTTCCACACGACCCTGCATATTTCCAAAATGAAACGTCACATCGACAAACAAAAATGCTAGTGTCAACCTACAATGTGTCCCCTAAAAGTTGACCTACTTTCTGTGAACTTTGACCCATAAACGGCTGTTTGCTCATTGTGACCCACTCTTCGGCGGCCATTACGTTGCAGTTATCATAGTTGCGACATGTCTAGTCTTTTTTAACTTTCTGTTTTAAGTACTCTAGACTTATACACCTGCGGGCGAATAATGTGTCCAAAGTAACTTCGCTAAAGGCCACATCACCGTCTTCTCACCCCTCGTGGTAATGGTGACAAATGCATTCGCCTGCCGTGTGCGCTGGGTAGGCACATTCGCCCGTGGCAGCAGGCAAACAATGTGCAATGCACTCATGCGTACGTACATTGCACTGGGACGGCACACGTCCCCTCAAAATTGCCCCTTCACGTGGCAGATCCCAACACCATCTAATACATGGTTCCTTGGACCCACGAGTCAGCCCCCTAAATGGCATCTTGATCAATTCAGCAGTTTTTGTACAGCTTACTCGTATGCTACACACACACACACACCACATGCAACATCTGTAGCAATAGGCCGCACCTATGCACTGCATGCAGGTGAAGCAGACAAATAATAACAGAAAGTATAGTTTACAGTAACTGCCAACCAGCCCAGACAACACTAAATGTACAATTAATGAACCAGAATCTACATGGGGAAAAGAAATTAAATGAAATATAAAATAAGAAAATTTCTGATTTCTTCTTGAAGGTGTTATTGTTCTTGGAGGAGCAGTTATTAATTGTTAGAGTCATCCACGCTGCGGGAGAAACAACACCGAATGCTCACTTACTTGACGACGTCGATGTTATTAAGATGACTTGCATAGTGCAGTGCTGTCCATCCATTCACCGGATTTTTCACATCAAGGTTAGCACCAACCACACACACCAACGTCTAACACACACACGTTCAACAACAGCACAATTAACGTTATAATTTTCATAAATTAAAAAAGAAACACAAAGCATAAACGTCTGCTAAAGTAGAAAAAATTATGCGTTCATCACCATCATCACATTCATTTTCATGGCCTTTTTCCCACCACTTCATCCATTTCATTCACTTGTTTTTATATGGACCAGAAGACGTGACCTTCCCATCATTCAATCAACAATGTCAAAGCAATGAAGAAAAAATAAAAATCTTTAATTTTTTAAATTTCTGAATCCAAAAGAAAAACATCAGTTTTCTTGCATATGACAGCTTTCTTACATACAAACACACTAAAAAATAAATACATTTACATATGTTGGTAATTACATCATGTGAAAGTGCCATGCATAAAATGTGGTGATCTATACACAGCACACTTGCATCTTTTATTTTTGAACAAAATAATAAGGTTAATAATAATAACAATAATAATAATAATAATAAGGTCACGACTTCAAAAGTGCTGGTGGCAATCGGTCTAAGCAGTGAGGAAAGGCTAGGTCAAGGAGAAAAGTTTTAAACTGACACTTAAAGACACACAGTAAGCAACTTTTGAGAGACTTGGAGACCTCTAGATGGCACGCATAGAACACTGACAACAACAATAACACAGTAACTTACATTGACAAGAATACAGTCGCCAAAGCTTGCAGCCAGCATAAGTGGAGTCATACCATCGACATTACAAAGATCCACGTCGGCATGGTAAAGCCGAACCAGAGTAAACAGTGCCGGCAGCTGACAAATACCTGTTCATATACACATGCACACAAAAACGAGGTTTATACAAAGCTGAAGCAAAAAGAAAAAAAACATCATCATCATCATCATATTCGTTTATTTGTAGCATGACAGAACGCATGCCATAACAAT
>Ga0066187_1000349_pt1 | contig 16757 bp, 20 predicted proteins | sample WorMetexBAHAMAS1_FD_58706 | JGI IMG/M metagenome (GOLD analysis project Ga0066187, IMG submission 58706) | Marine gutless worms symbiont microbial communities from Max Planck institute for Marine Microbiology, Germany - Inanidrilus exumae... | ecosystem: Host-associated > Annelida > Digestive...
GTAAACCACCATTTTGGCACCGAGATGCCTTCGGGTGGGAGCCGTCCACTGCATCAGAAGCGGAAAGCTCGAACGGTGAAATTGCGAAACGCAGGCCAGAGCCGGTGCCCCAAGCCAGTCTTTCAACGGCAGCAGCAGCCGGTGATAGGACGCCCACTTCGGTTCTTCACGTGGTCCCCGAATGGCGGCAAGAACCCGGTCGTAACGCGGCTGTTCGCTGACCATGACCTCATCGAACGGCTGGCGTGTCAACCATCCGCCGCGCGCCGGCCGGTCGACGCGGTCGCGCCGCGCCCCCTCAACGGACCGCGCCCAACCGCGACCGAGGATGCTGGTGATCGGCGCACTGTCGCCGACGCTGTCGTAAACGACAGCACCGTCCCAATCGCGGCGCCGATAGACGACGGCGCGGTCATAGAGATCATGTGCCGCCTCGAAAAAAGCGTCGCGTCCGTTCTGCTTCCAGGCCTCGTAGGCGCGGGCGACGGTGTCCACTTGGCCATTGATTTCCGACACGTCGCCCGAATAGACGAAAGAGCGGTTGCCTAGTTCGACGCCCTTGTAGGTGATGGACGCGTCGATGCGTTTGAGCGCTTCGGCTTTGTTCAGGCCGTAGGTACAGTACCAGCCATGGAAATCCTGCTCGAGACCGATGGCGGCGCCATCCTGCAGGGAGGCCAGCCAGTGTCGCGCCGAATCCAAGGGCTTCACGCAGACGGAATTGACGTCCCATTTGAGGGTGAAGCCGCCGCTGGCGATCAGAACCTTGATCATGCCGAATTCGCGGTAGGCGAAATCGTCAAAACTGGTTCTTTCGACGTCCGCCGCGAAAAACCGGCCATCGTCACCGATCCACCAAGCGCCGATGGCGCCGGTTATCGTCGAGCGCGAAGTCCTGACGAAAAGTTCCATGGACTTAACCGTATCGGGCGCCTCGTACCATGCCGCTGGCCGAATAGCCTTCGGCTGTCGCGTCGTCCAACGAATCGCCAAGTCCGCTCTCGAGTCCGTCAAAGAAATAGGATACCGGAACGTTCAGGATCCGGGACAACTCAAGCAATTGCGACCCGGACACCTCGCCGCCGCGTTCCATCTTGGAGATCGCTTGCTGGGTAATACCGCCCAACTGGGCCCCCAAGGCCTCCTGGCTGATATGGAGTACAACGCGGCGCCGGCGAATCTGGTTACCGATATGCGCTGCCGTTGAAGCTTTCATCAAATCACCTCCGGCGATGTACTGTTGTACAATCGTAGTTCTCCCTATCAGCGCTTAGCAAGCGTAAAACGCCCGATCATTTCACGCTGAGATTACACAACTGTTAACGGTAAAGAACAATATGAGGTTGTGTTCCCATGACAACTTCTTGCTGGCCCCTTTGGGAGGCACCACTATCGCCGTAACAATTACAAGTAAGTGGGCGGAATCGACAAAAACTTCTACGTGATTTAACACATGGAGAGTCATATGCGAGGAACAACCTCTCTCGACAAAGAAATCGGGCGCCGCCTGCGCCAGGCGCGACTGGCCGAGAACCTGACACAAGACGGCTTGGCCAAGAAACTCGGCATCAGTTTTCAGCAAGTCCAAAAATACGAAAACGGATCGAACCGGGTCAGCGCCAGCCGCCTTTTTTCGGTCGCCAAGGTGCTCAACCTTCCGATCACCTATTTCTATGATGAAATCGAAGGCCCCGGCTCCGCGGCGTCGGCAACGGCGGAAGACAGCGCCCTACCAGACCGCGTCATCCGTGTCGCTCGTGTCCTCAGCGAGATTCCGGACGGTGCCATCAAGGACCAACTTTTCCAGTTGGTGAAGGTCGTCGGGCGCACCGGCTGACGCCAAGCCCCGGCACCGCCGCGCCGGCCACGGCGCCGCGCGGTGTTGCCAGCGGGGGAAACACGCTCCCCCCTTAATCCAAGACCAAGGACACCATACCGTCGGCGAGCTTCGGCTCGAACCAAGTCGATTTCGGCGGCATGACACCGCCGGAATCGGCGACCGACATGAGGTCGCCGAGCGACGTCGGGTAGAGGGCGAATGCAGCCGCCATTTCGCCGCTATCGACACGCCGCTCCAGTTCCGCCATACCCCGAATCCCGCCGACGAAATCGATCCGTTTGTCGAGCCTGGGGTCGCCGATGCCGAGCACCGGCTCCAGCAAACGGTCGGTCAGCAGACTGATGTCGAGGGCGGCGACAGGGTCGCCGGCCGGCGCCGCTTCTTTCAGTTTCAGGCCGTACCACGCACCATCCAGATAGAGCCCGAACTGCCGTGCCGTGTCCGGCTTGCGGGCGTCGGCGCTGGGTTCGACCATGAATGCCTGCCGGATCCGATCTAGGAACGCGTCGCCACTGAGACCATTGAGGTCGCGAACGACGCGGTTGTAATCGAGGATTTGGACCTCGTCGTCGGGAAAGGTGACGATCAGGAAATCATTATAGGGCTCGTCGCCGGTATGGGACGGATTGGCCTGGCGCCGCGACGCCGCCACGCGCGCGGCCGCCGCCGAACGGTGGTGTCCGTCGGCGATATATATCGCATCCATAGCCGAGAACGCTGCGGTCAGCGCGTTATTGTCCTCGGCGCTGGCGACGACCCACAGCGTATGGGTAACGGTCCCGTCGTCCGATACGCTATAGGCGGGCGGCGACGCCGTCACGGCCTTGATAACCTCGGTGATCGATCCGTCGGCGCGGTGGGTCGCCATCACGGGACCAGTCTGGGCGTTCAAGGCGTCGATTTGGCGAACCCGGTCGTCCTCCTTGTCGGGTCGGGTAAACTCATGGCGCTTGATGCGACCGGCTTCATAAGCGGCGATGGACCCGCCGGCGACGATACCGGTCTGGGCATGGCCGTCCATTTCCACGCGATAGATGTAGTAGTGGGGACTGTCATCCTTGACCAACACGCCGGTATCCAGCATCGCCCGGAGGTTTTCCGCGCCTTTCTCATAGACCGCGTCCGAATAGGGGTCGGTCCCCGGCGGCAAGTCGATCTCCGGCTTGGAAATGTGGAGGAAACTCCACGGCCGCCCGACGGCTCGCTGGCGTGCTTCCTCCGTGTTGAGCACGTCGTAGGGTGGCGCGATCACCTCGCCTGCGCTTTCGGCGGTCGGACGCAATCCTCGGAACGGCCGCGCCAGCGGCCCGCTGTGATTTCCCATGGCCCTACTCTGCGGCGACCGGCGGAAGTTCGCCGAGGGCGCGCTGCAGTTCGGCGGCGTCGTGCGCGTGATCAACGAGTTTGCCGTCGAGGAAGTCTGTATAGGCTTGCATGTCGAAGTGGCCGTGCCCCGAAAGACCGAACAGGATCGTCTTCTGGGTTCCTTGTTCCTTGCACTTGAGAGCCTCGTCGATGGTCTGTTTGACGGCATGAGTCGATTCGGGCGCCGGAACGATTCCCTCGGCCTGGGCGAACTGCAAGCCGGCCTTGAAACAGCCGGTCTGGTGCTGGGCGCTGGCCTCGATCAGGCCTTGATCGAGGATATGGCTGACCAAGGGCGACATGCCGTGATAGCGCAGCCCGCCGGCATGGATGCCCTCGGGCACGAAGGTCGAGCCGAGCGTGTGCATCTTGACCAGCGGCGTCAGATGGGCCGTGTCACCAAAGTCGTAGGCGTAGGTGCCGCGCGTCATGGTCGGGCAGGCCGCCGGCTCGACGGCGATGATGCGCGGGTCCTCGCCGCCGCAGAGCTTGCGCCCCAGGAACGGGAAGGCGAGGCCGGCGAAATTGCTGCCGCCACCGGCGCATCCGATGACGATGTCCGGATACTCGCCGGCCATTTCCATCTGTTCGATAGCCTCGAGGCCGATCACGGTCTGGTGCAGCAACACATGATTGAGGACGCTGCCGAGCGCATACTTGGTGTCCGGGTTCTTGGCAGCCACCTCGACCGCTTCCGAAATGGCGATGCCGAGGCTACCGTTGGAGTCCGGGTGTTCGGCGAGGATGGCGCGGCCGGCCTCTGTTTCCTGGCTCGGGCTCGGCACGCAGCGAGCGCCATAGGTTTCCATGAGCGCGCGGCGGTAGGGTTTCTGTTGGAAACTGATCTTCACCATGTAGACATCGACGGTGAGGCCGAAAAGGCGCCCCGCGAAGGCCAGGGACGATCCCCACTGGCCGGCGCCGGTCTCCGTCGACAGGCGTTCGGTGCCCTCTTCCTTGTTGTAGAAGGCCTGGGCCACGGCGGTGTTCGGCTTGTGGCTGCCGCTCGGGCTGACGCCTTCGTACTTGTAGAAGATGTGGGCCGGGGTATCGAGGGCCTGCTCTAGGCGCCTGGCACGATACAGCGGCGCCGGGCGCCACAGTTTCAGGACATCGCGGACCGGTTCTGGAATCTCGATCTCGCGCTCGGCGGAAACCTCCTGGCCGATCAAGGCCATTGGAAACAACGGCGCCAAGTCGTCCGGCCCGACCGGTTGCCCGGTTCCCGGATGTAGGACCGGCGCCGGCGGCACCGGCAGGTCGGCCATGATGTTGTACCAAGTCTTCGGAATGCGGTCTTCCGGCAGAAAATACTTAACGGTGTCGCTCATCGTTGCCCCCGAAATTGAGGTGTGTGCAATGGTATGAGCGCCGTTTTAAACCAACGATGCGACCCCTGCAAAAACAAACGGCGCCCGCAGGCGCTGCCCTGGACCCCTCAAAAAAACAAACGGCGCCCGAAGGCGCCGTTTGCGTCGATCAGGAGGACCTATCACGATACCCCGATCAACCTTTCTCCAGACGGATGGCGACGAACCTAAGGCCGCCCTGCCCCTCGAGCAGGAACAGAACCGACTTGCGTCCGGCCTCCTTGGCCTCTTCGACCCTTTGTACGACTTGCGTCGGCGTGGTCACCTCCTCCTGTGCCACTTCGACGATCAGATCACCGGCCCGAATGCCCTTTTCCGATGCCGGTCCGGCATCGTCGACTTCGGTGACGACGACCCCCTTGGCCTCTTCGTCGATCTTGTACCGTTCCCTAAGACTGTCCGTCAGTTCCGATAAGGTCAAGCCCAACTCGTCGATTTCGCGCCGTCCGCCCGGTCCTTCGGTGCGGGCAGCGACCTGGGCCTTGTCGTCCAACTCACCGACCGTGACCTTGAGGGATTTCCTCTTGCTGTCGCGCCAAACCACCACATCCACCGGTTTTCCAACTTCCGTATCGGCAACGATTCGCGGCAGGGCGCGCATCTCGGCAACCCTCTTGCCATCGAATTCGAGAATAATATCGCCGGCTTTGATCTCGGCTTTCTCCGCCGGACCTTCCTTGATCACGCTCGCCACCAGGGCGCCCTCGGCGGTGTCGAGGCCCAGCGATTCGGCGATTTCGTCGGTCACCTGCTGGATATGGACGCCGAGCCAGCCGCGCTTGACCTCGCCGTGTTTCATCAATTGGCGGATCACCGGTTCGGCAGTTGACGTCGGGATGGCGAAGCCGATGCCGACGGAACCCCCGGACGGAGAATATATCGCGGTATTGATGCCGATCACCTGTCCGTCGAGGTTGAACATCGGACCGCCGGAATTCCCGCGGTTGATCGAGGCGTCGGTCTGGATGAAATCATCGTAAGGGCCGGCGTTGATGTCGCGCCCTCGGGCCGAGATGATGCCGGCCGTCACCGTGCCGCCCAATCCGAACGGATTGCCGATGGCGACGATCCAGTCGCCGACCCGCGACTTGTCCGAGTTGCCGAAGCTCACCGGTGACAAATCCACGTCGCTCTTGACCTTGAGAACCGCAAGGTCGGTCTTGGCGTCACGGCCGACGAGGTCCGCCTTCAGGCTGGAGTCGTCGTGCAAGATGACGTTGATCTCGTCGGCATCCTGGATGACGTGGTTGTTGGTGACGATGTAGCCGTCATTGCTGATGATGAAACCTGAACCGAGAGACGTGGAGCGGCGCGAACGCCGTTCCGGCATGTTGCGGTCGAAGAACTCCTTGAAGAACTCCTCGAAGGGAGATCCCGGCGGCAGTTGCGGCATTTCCGGTGAACTGCGGCCCTCGACGACCTGGGTCGTCGAAATGTTGACGACGGAGGGAAGAAGCTTCGCCGCCAGGTCGGCGAAACCGTCCGGAGCCGAACGGGCTTGCGCTGCGCCGGCGGCGAGAATCAAGGCGATGGAAAGGGCCATTGCGGCCAGCGGCTTGAGGCCGAGAGATCGTGATTGACGATCGCAAACGATCGATCGCTGTTGACGAATTGCCAGGGATTTCATCTTTGATACCATTCCTTTTCCGCTTCGGGTCCGAGGACCGGTGTATCCGTCGGCCCGAATAAATTAGTCCCGAGAGCCGTGGCGAGCAATGGCATGCCGCTCACGGCTACGCGAGATGCATTTTGGCTGAAAATGTGGCTGAACCATGACCCGGCGGGGACAATGTCGTGGCATGGTTCGAGGGCGATGGGGCCCAACCTCAACCACGGATCAACCAGACCAGCGCGACACCGGTAAAGGCGGCGGCCAGACCGACCGTCCTCAGCGTTGACGATGGCATGTCCTGGACCTGTGCCATCATGCGTTTCATGCCGTCGGGAAACAGTGCGTAGGCGATGCCCTCGATGGCGATGGCCAGGGACAGCGCCACCCATAGATCGGTCACGCCACGCCCCTCCCTGCTTCAGGACCGCTGTCTAGCGGTCTTTGACCGTTTTCGGTACCGCGTTAAAGAACTGGAACAGCTCCGAATCCGGACTCAGCACCATTGTTGTCCCTTCGCTTACGGCATTGCCGAGCGCTTCCATGGATCGATAGAAGTCGAAGAACTGGGCGTCCGTGCCGTAAGCGTCGTTGAGGATCTTGGTCCGCGCGCCATCACCTTCACCGCGCAGGATTTCGGAGGTCTTCTTGGCCTCTGAGACAATAATCGTGCGTTGTTTGTCGGCGCCCGCCTGAATGTCGAGCTTCTGTTTTTCGCCGTCGGCGCGAAGCTTGGCGGCGTGCGCCACACGGTCGGATTGCATGCGGTTATACACGGCCTGGGCCGTGGTGTCCGGCAGGTCGGTGCGGCCGATGCGGACGTCGACGACCTCGATGCCGAACTCGGGCGCCTGCTCCTTCATCTGCTCGGTGATCAGATGCATGACCTGTGCCCGCTTCTCGGTCAACATGTCACCCAGCAGGATCTTACCGATCTCGGCGCGAACCGCCGCGTTCAGCCGGTTGCCGAAAACATTGCGGAAGTTGAGATCGGTGACGGCCTTTTTCCTGAACTCAAGTGCATCGACGATCCGGTAACGAGCGAAGGCATCGACATTGACGCGTTTCTGGTCAGCCAGGATGACCTCCTGGACAGGCGGATCGAGATCGAGGATCCGCTTGTCATAGTACTCGACGTTCTGAATGAACGGCATTTTGACGTGGAGTCCGGGGTCCTTAACCGGACGAATTGGGTTGCCGAACTGCAGGATGAGAGCCTGCTCGGCCTGGTGAACGGTAAACAGCGCACTGTAGGCGACGACGCCGGCAACGACGACGATCACGCCCAGTATGGCGAGGGTTACGTGTTTCATTGTTGCTGCGCCTCCGAACGTTTCTTGAGTTCCGGCAACGGCAAATAGGGCACGACGCCGGTGCCGCTGCCCTGGCCTTGGTCGATGATCACTTTCTCGGAGTTGTCGAGAACCTCCTGCATGCGCTCCAGGTAGAGGCGGCGCGTGGTGACATCCTTGTTTTCCCTGTAGGCGTTGTAGACGGAGAGGAAGCGCTGGGCTTCACCCTCGGCCTCGTTGATCATCTGCTGCTTATAGGCTTCCGCTTCCTGGATCATCTTCCGCGCTTCACCCTGAGCCCGGGGCACGACGTCGTTGAGGTAAGCAGTGGCCTCGTTGACCTTTCTCTCCTGGTCCTGCTTGGCCCGCTGCACGTCGTTGAAGGCGTCGATGACTTCAGCCGGCGGGTCGACCTTCTGCTGCTTGATGTCGGCGATCACAACGCCGGAGCCGTAACTGTCGAGGATCTGCTGCAGCAGTTCCTTGGTCTGCTGTTCGACCTGCGTGCGCTGCGTGGTCAGGGCCGTATCCAAGGGCGTCTGGCCGATGATCTCGCGCATCGCGCTCTCGGCAGCGATTTTCACGGTCGCTTCCGGGTTACGGATATTGAAGAGAAAATCCGACGCTTCCTTAATCCGCCACTGGACCACGAAATCGATGTCGATGATGTTCTGGTCGCCGGTCAGCATCAGACTTTCCTGCGGGATGTCCCGCGCCCCCATGCCGCGACCGACATCGCCGGCGCCGCGAAAACCGATCGAGATGGTATTGGTACGGTCGACGTTGACCTTGATGATCTCGCCGATCGGTATCGGTGCCCAGACATGGAGACCCGGTCCGGTGCGTTTTATGTATTCACCAAAAAGAAGTTGAATCGCCACTTCACCCGGCTGAACACGATAGACGCCGGTGAAAGCCCATAAGACCACCGCGATAAGCAACATCAGCGACAGAGCCATGGCGCCGCCGCCGCTCCCCGGCATGAATCGTTTCACGCGGTCCTGGCTCTTGCGGATCATGTCCTCGATGTCGGGTGGGCGTGGGCCGCGACCACCGCCGCCACCGCCGCCACTTCCCCAAGGCCCTTGGCCGCCTCCGCCGCCCCATGGGCCGCCACCCTGTGATTTCCAAGGCATGCCTATTCGCTCCTCAATTAAGTCAATTCTTATATGTGAGACTTGTAATTCAGCGCTGTTACGCTACTTCCTACACAGCAGAAGCCTCTGCCCTTAAGACGTTTGCCGTGTCGCCACGGCGCTCGGATAGCAGACGCGGCGGGTCGGGCACAACGAATATCGGCATATTGATCGGAGTTTGCAAGGATGGCTGAGATTACGATCGACGAGATCGAAAAGGCGCTGGCCGGCGTCACCGACCCGGTGAGCGGCAACGACATCGTTTCGCAGGGGCTGGTCAAGGGGTTACAGACCAAGGACGGGCACGTGGCGTTCGCCATCGAAGTCGACCCGGCCCGCGGCGCCGAGATGGAACCGCTGCGCAAGGAGGCGGAAAAGACCGTCCACGATTTGCCCGGCGTCATTTCGGCGACGGTGGTGTTGACCGCCGAGCGCGCCGGCGGCGGCAACGGCCAGGCTGGCCAGGCCCGCCACCCCGGACCCGGCGCCCAGCAGGAAGGCATGGGCGCCATGCAGGCGGAACTGCTGCCCGGCGTCAAATCGATCATCGCCGTGGCGTCGGGCAAGGGCGGCGTCGGTAAATCGACGACCGCCGTCAACCTGGCCCTGGCCTTGTCCGCCAATGGTCACAAGGTCGGGCTCCTGGACGCCGACATCTACGGGCCCTCGATGCCCAGGCTCTTAGGGATAACCGGCCAACCATCGTCGAGTGACGGCAAGACCCTCGACCCCATGGAAAACTACGGCATCAAGGTGATGTCGATCGGCTTCATGGTCGAAGAGGACACGCCGATGATCTGGCGCGGCCCGATGGTGCAGTCGGCCCTCGAGCAGATGATGCGCGACGTCAGCTGGGGCGAACTTGACGTCCTCGTCGTCGACATGCCGCCGGGCACCGGCGACGTGCAGCTGACCATGGCCCAGCGCGTGCCGCTGAGCGGCGCGGTCATCGTCTCCACGCCGCAGGACATCGCGCTCCTCGACGCCCGCAAGGGTCTCAACATGTTCCGCAAGGTCGACGTTCCGGTGTTGGGCCTGATCGAGAACATGAGTTACTTCCACTGCCCGCACTGCGGCGAGCGTTCCGAGATCTTCGGTCACGGCGGCGCCCGGGCGGAAGCCGAAGCGAAAGGCATGAGCTTCCTCGGCGACGTGCCGTTGCACATCGACATCCGCACCACGTCCGACGGTGGCCATCCGATCGTCATCGCCAAGCCGGACAGCGAGGAGGCGAAGGCCTTCAAGGGCATTGCCGATCGCGTCTGGGAAAGGCTCGATCAGGAACAGGGCGGCCTGTCCAAGCCGAAGATCGTCGTTCAGTAGATTTCCCCGGCGCCTGCTACGGACGCCCGGCGATTTTAATCCCGAAAGCCCGTGCCCGTCCCCTTGGGCGCGGGCTTTTTTTCGCCTACCATGCGGGCGATGAAACGGGGGGCGATCATTGTCGGCCTTTTGGCGGCGCTCGTGTTGGCGGGCGGCGACAGCCGCGCCGGCGTGCTCGACCAAAAGGTCCGCGCCCTGCCGCAGGCCGAATGCGCCGCGGTCCGGCGCGTGCTCGAGGACGGCGTGCCGATCCAGCCCGGCTTCCGCCAGATGGAATACGAATTCCCGGAAAACGAACACGGCATCAGCGGGCGGCTGTGCCGCCTGCACGTGGTCGGCTCGGGCGCCCATATCGAAGGCACGCAAATCCGCTCGCTGGCCGACATGCACGCCTTCATCAAGGCATCGCTTGAACACGCCGGCTGGCGCCAGACCAAGGAGACCGAGCGCTTCACCGACCGCTCGCAATCGGGCAAGGACGTCTTCGCGTTGTTCAGGAACAATGCGATCTGCGTCTCGACGGTGCTGATCAGCCCGGCACCCGGCTACGTGCCGACGACCAATGTCAAATCCAACGGCCAGGTCTACCTGGGCGCGCTCTTTCCCTACGAGCGGGAATGGTGGATCGCCGTCGACTGCTTCCACCTATAGCGCCGGCGCGGGTCAACGATGCGGGCGAACGATAGGAACGCCCGGCCGGCAAAGACGGTCTTCAGGCACCGGCAATTTTTCGATCAAAGAGGTGTCCTTTTGCGAATATCTCTCTTAGATTGTATTTCGCGTGCGTGAGGAACCTCGAAAAACGGCCATAAAACGCGATGCCCTTTCCTGACGACCCGATCAGTTTCGCCGACGCCAATCCTCGATTGAAATCAGATTTCAAAGATCTGTTCGATAAGTCCCCTGTCGAGTTTGGGGAAATCTCAGAGATCATCATCGAGCTGTCGAAGTTGAAATTATCGGCATTGGAACCGGACAGATTGCGACGCCTGCGGTCTCCGGACGAGGACGATTCGGATATCGAACCTGTTCTGGAAGCGGTCTTTTTCGATGGGCGGTACGGCCCTGATGGCCGCAATCTTCTTTACAAGCTTCATCTTCGGGCCCGGGATCATCTCGGTTTTTTCGTCGTACGGCTCGACGCCGCCGAGCCCAACGCCTGGCTGCTTAGGATCTGCAACGTCATCGAGGCCGACACGGTTCGCAATCTGCTGATTCTCAAGATGAACGAGTGAAGGGCCTTTTATACTCTAAACCGTATAAATCAGTTGCCAATTATACGGTTTAGCGTATAATTTCATGGAGCAACCGGATATAGGTAATCACGATGAGCGATTTTAACGATTTGCTGGAACCTCCTGCCACTTCTGCACTCAAGGAGAAGGAACCCGGCTCCGGCCGGAATCTGGTGAATGCCCTCACCGAAATCGTGACGGAAAAAGGTGCGACCGAAGCGCTCAATGGCGGAGCACGATTGTCGGCGAGCCTCGCGGCGGCCGAATTCGTCAAGTCCCTGCGTCGTGAAACCGGTCTCTCTCAGACGGACCTGTCGGCCATCACGGGAATACGTCAGGCATCGATATCGGACATTGAACGAGCACGCCTGGAAAACGGACCGACAATCGGCACCCTCGCGGTTCTGGCGCGTGCCTGCGGGCGCGATCTGAAACTGACGTTCTGATCGTAATGTCTTTTACGTTCGACGGAAAAACGGTGTCGGCGCTGGCCAACCTCATCGGCTTTGCGCTCACCACGTTACCGCCGCTCTACCTGGGCGTCGCCGAGTACGCGACTTATCGCGAGAAAAAACGCCAGCAGAAAAGAGATGCGAAGAACGACGATATGGAGAAACCGGTCCTGGTCGCGACGATGGACAAAATCGCCGTCGACGCGAGAGACAAGTTCGCCAAGAAATTTCGACCGCATCATTTTGTCATGATCATTTCCGGCATGGCCATTCTTGCGGTCAAGGCCCTGGTCGAATTCCTCGACGCCTGGATCGATCTCCCGTAGACCGGATGCCCGGCACTCAGCCGCCGAACATCTTCTTCAGGTTGTCGAAACCGGCCTGGTAGATGCCCTGGATGGCCTCCATGGCGTCGCCTTCCGGCGCGCCGGCGGCCTCGAACTCACTCGACCACTCGACCGTGCTGTTCTCACCCTCGCCGGAGACCTTGATGGTCGCCGTATAGTTGGTGATCGGCAACGGGCTCTCCTGGATGGAATAGGTATAGGTGCGTGACCCGTCGTCCATTTTTTCGAGCTTTTCGACGATGACTCCGCCACCGGCCAAAGACAGCTTACGCGTTTGTCCTTCCTCGGTGAGCTCACTTTTTTCAACGGCCGGATGCCAGTCGGGCAATGCGTTGAAACCGCCGATCAGTTTCCAGACGTTGTCGGCGGAAACGGCAAGGTTCTGCGACATCGATACTTTGGGCATGTTTGTCCTCCCGATTTTTTTTCGTCGGGCCCTCCGGTACGGAGAACCCGGGAAGACGATACCACAAACCCACTATCAGCGGTAGCGGCGGCGGCCTAAGCGACCCGTTCGAGGACGATGAAACTGAAGGCCGGGCCATCCGGTTTTTCGGGATCGTGATGCTGGCGCGATACCTCGGACCAACCGCCTTCGTCAATCTCCGGAAAGAAAGCATCACCCGGAAACTCGGCATGGATCTGGGTAAGGTAAATGCGCTCGGCATGCGGCAGGGCGAGCGCGTAGATCTCGGCGCCGCCGATGACGAAAACCTCGTCGCCGCCCTCGATCAAAGCGATGGCGCGGGCCTTGCGGAGCGCGCTCTCGAAATCGTGGACGACCTCGACATCGGCGGTCTCGAAGGCCTGGTCGCGAGTGATGACGATATTTGTGCGTCCGGGTAGCCCCTTGCCGATCGACTGGTATGTCTTGCGGCCCATGATCACCGGCGCCCCCATGGTCAACTTTTTGAAATACTTCAGGTCGGCCGAGATGTGCCAGGGCATGCCGCCGTCGAGCCCGATGGCCCGGTTCTCGGCCATGGCCAGGATCAGGGACAGGCGCGTGTCGTCGTCCATGATCACCGGCGGCGCCTAGACGGCAATCGGCGCCGCAATATGCGGGTGCGATTCGTAGCCGATCAGCTCGAAGTCCTCGAAACGGAAGGCGAAGATATCGGAGACGTCGGGATTGATCCGCATGTCGGGGAGCGCCAGCGGCTCCCGGGACAATTGCAGGTCGGCCTGGTCGAGGTGGTTGCTGTAGAGATGGGCGTCGCCCAAGGTATGGACGAAGTCGCCGGGCTCGAGACCGGTGACCTGCGCCATCATCATGGTGAGAAGCGCGTAGGACGCGATGTTGAAGGGGACGCCCAAGAAGATGTCGCAGCTGCGCTGGTAGAGTTGGCACGACAGCCGGCCATCGGCGACATAGAACTGGAACAGGCAATGACAGGGCGGCAGCGCCATGGTGTCGACTTCGGCGACGTTCCAGGCAGACACGATGTGGCGGCGCGAGTTGGGGTTGGTCTTGATCTGCTCGATGACGGCGCAGATCTGGTCGATGGTGCCGCCGCCGGGTGCCGGCCAGGATCGCCATTGATGGCCGTAGACCGGCCCCAGGTCGCCGTTCTCGTCGGCCCACTCATCCCAGATGGAGACACCGTTTTCCTTGAGGTAGCGGATATTGGTGTCGCCCGAGAGGAACCACAGGAGTTCGTGGATGATCGACTTGAGATGCAGTTTTTTGGTCGTCAGCACCGGAAATCCGGCGGCGAGGTCGAACCGCATCTGATAACCGAAGACGCTTTGTGTGCCGGTACCGGTTCTGTCCCCACGGAAGGTGCCGGTGGTGCGGACGTGGTTCAGAAGGTCGAGGTACTGCTGCATGGCCGCTTCGAATAATCGACGGGACACAAGCATTGTACCCGAGGCGGCCAAGGCGTCAAAAACCGCGCAACCGGCCCTTGCCAAGTCCAGGGAATCCGCCAACATGATGAAAAACAATCAGACGGAGATTATGTCATGACCGACGAATCGGCCCTAAGCGGCAAGACCTGCGTGCCCTGCCAGGGAGGCATCCCCCGCCTCGGCTTCGAGGAGGCGCTCGAAATGGCGGAAACGGTCGCCGGCTGGGATTTGAACGACGATGCGACGCGGATCGCCCGGACCTACGCCTTCGATGAATTCGCCGAGGCGCAGGCCTTCGCCACTGCCGTCGGCGATCTCTGTGAGGAAGAGTTTCACCACGCCGACATCACCTACGGCTGGGGCTACTGCCGCGTCGAGTTCCACACCCACAAGATCAGGGGCCTGCATGAAAACGACTTCGTCATGGCGGCGAAGACGAACAGCCTGTTCAAGGGCTAGGGGAATAGACGCGCCAAAACAATAACCACCGTTTCCGGGAAACATGTCCCGGATCGGACAGATCAGAAAACAACGCCGGTTCAGACCGTTTCCCAGACCTTGCGCTGCATTTGCAGTTCGTGGCCGTCGACGTCGATCTCGTCACCGATGAAATCGCTGACCGATACGACTCCGTAGCCGCCGCCCGGCAGACCGGTCACCACAACGTGGTGGATGTTGTGCTCGACCATGCGCCTCACCGCCTCGATCCCTTTGCGCCCGGCAGGCACACTGGCGATGTTACGCGTCATGACGTCTTCGACACGGGTGGCTTTCGGTTCCTTCTCCTGTGACACGACCCGTCGCATCAAGTCGCGTTCCGTGAAGACGCCCTCAAGCTGACCCTCCGGATCGAGGACCAGAACGATCCCGCATTGGTGTTCGCTCATCTTGCAGACAGCGTCGAAGACGCTGTCGTCCGCCGAGACGCTGAGCAGATGTTGACCGGCAACGATCTCCGACAACAATCGATGGGGCATTTTTTTCTCCTTATCGCCGCCAAGGGTGGTCGATTGCGGTTTACGCGTTAACAATTCAGTGTCCCCGATCACTCGCGGCCCTGCCATGAGGCAGGTCAATCGTCGGAACGCGGTGCCGGGGGGCGGCCATTAGGGGAATACGCTCCGTGTTAAACGGCGCGTTGAAGGTTCTTGTCATGTTATTCAACCGACGCTTTAATGACGTCGCCGTTTCGACGCCACCAAGAGGACTTTCGAATATGATGATGATCCGCAGGTTCGCCTTTGCCGCAGCCATCGCGCTGAGTGCCGCGATAACCGTCTCCGCCTGTTCGCCCGAGGTCGGCTCCAAGGAATGGTGCGAAGACCTGAAGAAAAAGGACAAAGGCAACTGGACCGCCAACGAAGCGGCTGACTTCGCCAAGCACTGCGTGTTGTAATGCTGCCCTAGAGGGCGGCCGGTCCCTAGGCGAGCGTCAGCTCGCCAACCGGGACGCGTCGTTGACGAGAATTCCCTTGCCGTACTTCCCGGTGACGCCGAGGCGTTTCAACTTCGACAGGCAGCGCGAAAAGCTCTCCGGCTGAAGCCCCAGGAACCGCGCCAAAAGAAGTTTATCGCAGGGCAGATCGACGACCTGTGCACCGTTTCGGCTGCCGCAGCGGCTGCGTATATATTCGGCGACGCGTTGCGTGCCGGTCCGCGTCTTGAGGAGCTCGATATGTTGCTCGAGCCGTTCCATGGATTCGCTGACGAGTGCTGTGATCTGCAACGCCATGTCCGGCGAGCGGCTCATGAGGCGGCGAACTTCGTCGTTGGGAACGGCAACCACTTCGGCATTTCCTGTCACCACTTCCGCATGGAATCCGTAGTCACCCGGGCAGGCCAGGCACTCGAGGGCGACCCAGCGCCCGCCATCGACCAAGTCGATCAGAACCTCGGTTCCGGACACGTTGTAACGGGACAGCTTGACCGTGCCGCTAACGACAAAATAGGAGAAGCGCGCCGGCTCATCCTCGTGGAAAAGGATCTTGCCCTTGCGACACCGGGTCACCGGTCGGCGGTCGGTCAATTGCCGGGCAGCGTCGAACCGCGGCTGTTCTTCCTTCTGTGTGAATGGGGTGGGAATAACAGCGTTCGCGTTCGCAATTTCCAGCATTGTCCTCTCCCGGTTCGTTGTTTGTGGGGAAAGGCTATGCGGAGGGTGATTCTGTTACATTGACTCAGATCAATGTAGTAGTTCCTTGTGGTGAGTAACGGGCAACGTCATCAACCCCAGGAGCGGTCCGTTTTTGCCCGGCGAAATATTGCGGTCGCGCCTGTTTCGGCGCATATTAGAAGTGCCGGTTCGCCGGCTATGGCGATAAACGCTATGTGGAATAAGCGTTGCGGACCCGGGGGCAGTGCCCGGCGCCTCCACCAATTCCCTCCTCTCGTCTGATCGTTGCACGAGGGGATTTGCGGGGGCGAAACAGGATCGACGTGCGTAGTAAAGGCATGGTTTTCGCTCGGTGGGGTTCCGCCGTTACCGGACCAAACTTTATAGTTGCCAACGACAACTATGCTCCGGTTCGTGCCGCTGCTTAACGCAGTCGTACAACCGAAACTTTAAGTCCCGCGCCTTTGCAGGTTCGGGCGGGGTACCGGAGGGCACCTGGCAACAGAAGCCCTCCACTTTCCTTTGTTTTTTACAACCTAGTATCCAGCGCAAACGGTGATACCGACGCCATCGGTCGCTGCGGAGGCCGAACGTCGATAAAATTGGCGTGTCTCGGATATAAAGACCTCTGCCAGCGACAAGAGGTGCGGTTATACCTCCGTTCGATAGGTGGACCGGGTATCGGAAAACTTCTCAGTCGATGTCACGTGCCACGCGAAAACCCAACGCATTCGACCGATAAGTGGGATATCCCCAATTCCGGCTCGGGTCAAGTCCGACTCTTGCTGGATAAATTCGTAGGCTTGGCGACCTTCGAGGCGCTG
>Ga0066187_1000350_pt1 | contig 16757 bp, 13 predicted proteins | sample WorMetexBAHAMAS1_FD_58706 | JGI IMG/M metagenome (GOLD analysis project Ga0066187, IMG submission 58706) | Marine gutless worms symbiont microbial communities from Max Planck institute for Marine Microbiology, Germany - Inanidrilus exumae... | ecosystem: Host-associated > Annelida > Digestive...
ACATCTTGTTAAAGACTATGGCAATCAGAAATGTCGAAAAGAAGCCTGGGAACTATTATCAGAACAATTGCCAAAGTCAATAATCAGTAAAGCAATACTTCACAAACTGTCGTCAATAGTCGCTAACTGTCATACATGCGAAGAGAACCGCTTAAAGGCCTGGAAACTGTTATTAACCCTCGCTATTAGCCAAGGGGAGGGAGGATTTCGGTTGAAAACTTTGGCTTGCATAGAGAAATGTCCAGAGATATTCACAATGGAAAAGTTTTTTGTCGACTTCATAAAAAAAGTAGCTGCCCAGGATTCAAACTGGGAATGTCGGTTAACAGCTTTGAAATTATTGTCGAGAGAACTGACAACAACGAATAACCATCTACTACGTCGAGATTTTTGCTTGGCGTTGTTCAACGTCGCAGTCCATCATCCAGAGAAAAATGGCGAGAAAATAGCCTGGAAGCTGTTAAAGAAGGAATGTCCACAACGTCTGGTTCTTCAGAATGTCCCTAACCCGATTACTCAAGCTTTCTTAGAGGTGGTCATCAACAGTCCAACACAAGAACGCAGGTCACGTGCTTGGGAGTGGATTTTAACGAAATCACTAAAAAATCCATACGAACAGTTATTGCGTGTTGCCGACTGGGCTGCCAACTATAGTCCAGACCAAGAATGCCGGCTGAAAGCCTGCAGACTATTAATCGACAACATTCATAGCGACGAAAAAGTACAGTTAGATTTCTTTAGGATGTTATTGTATGATATCGTTGCATAATCCTCTTGGTGAGTGTGCTATTGGCTAGTTGTGTCCGAATGCATGTGAAAGGCCGTTGCATAACCTACGGTGGATCGAGTTTGTAGTGGAGGCTGTGCACTTCTTTATGGCCCATTAAATAATGGGTGTTTTGATAATGATGTGTATATAAATTGCTTATGACTATCATCCGTTTTCTATATCCTAGATATGCTGCACAACAAGATAGTTGAGATCGAACTCTGGATACAGTCGTCCGCTAGTGATAACCAAAAAGCATCGGCTTGGCCGGAGATCTTGAGTCGATGTTCCCCAAACCTTGAATGCGTACTCATCCTCCGGCCTTGCCGGTGTAATCCACAATATTCCATGTTTGGCGTTGTCGCGTAATGCTCAGAAGGTTTAATACATATCTGTTCACTAAAGGTGGTTATGCCCTTCTCTTATATATTTTTCTAACAGGCTCTTTTCTCTTATTTCACTCTTGACAACATTCCTTTTTGAAAAATCAAATTCATAATAAACGACTTAACACCTAATTCTTTCTTCTGGGATTAAAATTTCCTAGAACGAAAACGATTTCAAAATATTAATTTAAATCGAAAGGTATTCGTTTCTACTTTTGAGCAATTTATGAATGAATTTTTCTCCCACTTCTGTATCACTGACATTACTCTCTATTAATGCATTGGGAACGATTCTGTGAAATTTTGGGCAACACCACAATGTGAATTTTTCTCCAGAGCCTCCTTTTCGATGCCACGTACATTTTTCTTGTCCATTGCCCATTATACCTTTGTGAAGCTCTTTGAGCACCTTGTATAATTTTATCTTCTGCAAATTTGATGTGTAGTGTGGAATAGGTAGGTTGGTGAAAAATAAACTTTCCAGTGAACTGAGAAATCACTGAACCACCTACCTCAACGGCAAATGAAAAAGAAAAAACTATTTGATATAAATTTATTTTTTATTTACAATTGATTTTTTTGGATATGTTGAAATGAATGAAATAAGTAGCGGAGATTATTTAGCAGAAGCCTCTCTAGGATGGGGTTTTAGTGTAGCTGATGAAACAGGTTCGATAGAAAGATCCCAAGATGCACCTGATGCATATGATGCAACGGTTCAGGGAGAACCAGAAGAAGAGACTGCTGAATTGAGGGAAATAGTAGAAGAAGCGCAAGGAGCGTCTGCTTTATCGGAGCCTCATCGGCAACTTGCTTTGTTGGGAGGTCAAGGACAAACGGGGGGAGATGGAGAGATTCAAAGAATAAAGGAAAAGATGAAAGAAAAGCTTCCTAGCTGGTTGATGAACGCAGGAATTGTCTCCAAGGTTTTGATTTATACCGGCGAATTAAAACCATTGGCCGGTTTTGTTTATCCAAGGGATGTTGACATGGTTCGCGAACTCCTTAAACTTGAGGGAGGAGTTAGCGCTGAATGGTTACCCTCAAGCTTCATCACCCTTCTTTCTGTATTTCGCTACCTGCCTGCTATAGATCGTATTCCGCAGAGAAGGGGGCTTTTAGCTGGGGCGCCTATTTCACACATCCTTAATAAAGTTTTTTCACCTTTTTGGTACCTGTATCTCCTATATCGGTGCTATCGTTTTTTTAAAAATATCATGGAAAGAATCTTCTTCTCTGCAAGGGAAATAGGAGAAAGTACACAGGAGGAGAGAACTAGGAATGATTTGTGGTCTTTATATACGCAAAGAGCTTTGCATGTAAATACAAGGTGGTTTAACTGGAAGAGATGTTTGTCTCTTGTTGCTTCCGACAAATTAGAAGATCGTGGCCGAATGCAATTGAGCATGCTAAGCTCAGACATATGTGGATGTATGCCTATCTGGTTTGATAGAAATGAAGGCGAGACTTTACAGCAATTGCTAGACCGGGCAAAAGGTGTATTGATCAGCCTGAGTGCACATGCCTATTATTATCCACAACTCAGAAATCCTATCGCTCTTTCTACTAATCATTGTTGGCATTATTCGGGAGGATTGAACCTTGTCTGGCTTGTCAATAGTGTCGCATATAAGATTCTTATTTCAACATGCTCTGTGGAACAGAAGCTGGACATTTTGGAGGCTTACCTGAAGGTGCTGACCTATTTTCCTCCTTTTTCTGAAGAGATGGAATGGTGTAAGGAGGTTGCTTTCCGATTAACTTTTAATGGGGAAGAAGTGGGGGAAATGAATGATCCACTCGAGAAGAAGAGGATAAATATATGGTTCCAATTCATCGAGAGATTTCCCTTTCACCAAATGAAAAGTCTGATGTATTTGGAACTGCTTGATCAATGTGCAGACAGGATATTATCCTATGAGGAGAGAAATAGGGGTAGTATTGTTCGCCTTTTCTGGGAGATTTGTGATCATATGAAGAAGACGTTAACTATAACTATAAATTCTAATACCTTTAGTAGAATGGGATGGAGCGAAAATGTTCGACAGTTTTTTCGACAACTACCAGAAGGTGAGAAAAAAAATAGGTGTGTAAGTCGGTTGTCAGCATCAGATCGTTGGCCCAGGGAATCCATGAGTGTCTTTTTCAATACAGATGCACCTCAAGAGGGTTCACTAAGGGAATGGGCAGAATTTTCTTTGGATGAAAAACTAAATGGACAAAATGCATTTGCGATTTTGAAAGAGCTTTTGAATCAAAAAGAATTTTTTAATAAAAGGTTGGAGCAGGAAGATTGTTTCGAGAAACTCGCGATAGAAAAATTATTTAATTCTATTCTTTTAGAATGTTCTAGGCCGGATAGAGTGGGGTCTTGGGATGGTATCGAACAGAAGTGTAAAGACTTTTTTGGTATTCTAAGAAAGAGAGTACCAAGAGATTATTACGTTGGCCTTAAAGATTTCTTGTCCACATGGTCTGATCAACATATCATACCAAAAGATGTCGTTTCGATGATCGAAGGCTATATTTGACAAAACTGTTGCGTAGAGTTGTTAGCTCCTGTTTTGTTGTGTCTGTTAAGGGAGATCAACAGGGAATCGCAAAATGAAAAATGGAAATGGACGAAAAAATCAGCATTTTATTAAGCTGTCCATTATGAAATTGAGTTACTGAGAACTAGAAGCTAAAGTTGTTGCTACCGGTAAATGTTTGAGCGAGGCAAAAAGTAATCTGGAACAGAGTCAAAGGTCTCGCAGACAAGCGCAAAAAATTTTAGACCAGACTCAAGGAACCCTAAAACAGACTCAAAAAGCTTTATCACAAGCTTTTAGGAAGGTCTCGAAGCTTGAAGAATAGTAGTGTTAAATTCACAGGGCCAGCAACTAGTAGAGATACAGAAAAATATTTATAGGGTCACTCAGTATGATAGGAAACAGTTTTATTGCACTTGCTGTAAGAAATTATAGATTTTCCGCTTTACCAAAAGAGATTTGGCCTTCTGATAGATATCTCTGCAACTGAGTTTTCACCTAGGGAGTTTGTTTTTGTTGATGTTAGGCGTTCAGATTTTAATCGGGTATATTGCTTGGTAGACGAGCCATTTTTCACGGGTACTGTTGGTTGCATAATCTACATGAAGTCTTGCACATTTTTAGGAGTTTTGCTGAATCAGAGGTCTATAGCTAGAGGGAGGATTTTGAGAGATCTTTAGAATGATTAATATGAAGTAAGTAACATGTAACATGAAGAGGCGATGTAGTGGTTGGTTCGTTGGTATCAGAGCCAATGTGATGAAGAGTGGGAATATTGTCATGGCATTAGAATTTGGATAATAGACAACTCTGGATGTCACGTTCGACTAAATATCTCTAAGACGGATCTGGCAATAAAAAAGTTTGATGTTTTCAAGATTGAGCGTTCAAACTTTAATTGGCTGCATTGAAGGATCTATTTTTCCATGTGTACTTGTGTGGTGCACACCATACATGAAGTTTTGCAAGTTTTTGGGCATTTGGTGTAATCAGAGAGCTCTAGCTAACGCTTCTGGGACGCGGTGTTAGCACAGGCGCCCTGGATAATAGCACCACCCGATTTCGTACGACGTTCATTTGTCTAAAAAGCGTGAAAATGAGAAAATGATGCCTAACTTAAGAGAGTTGATTTGTTTGTATGAGAGTGATCTGGGGTAAGTTGAGGTCTATTTTTCCCTCATTTTTAAAACGCGCTTTCGACATCCTATTTAGTCTCTCGTTTATTTCTCTATTTTCCCCCGTCTACCTCCTCATCTGCCTTCTGGTCAAGTTGGATTCAAGGGGGCGTGCCTTCTACGTAGGTGAGCGTCTGGGCAGGGGAGGTAAGGTCATCAAGATTTTCAAGTTTCGCACGATGCATGCGGATGCGGAGTTGTCTTTGCAAGATATACTCAAGAAAAATCCCGATATACGCAGGGAGTGGGAGATATTTCGAAAAATTCAACATGACCCGCGTTGTACATGTATAGGTAGATTTTTGCGCAAAAAGTCCTTTGATGAGTTACCACAGTTTTTCAATGTCCTAAAAGGGGAGATGAGTGTGGTGGGGCCACGTCCACATCTTGCTACCGAACTCCAAAGGGAGGGTGGAAGCCCCTTAAAAAAGCACGCCAACTTGATTTTGAAGGTCAAGCCCGGGGTGACTGGGTTGTGGCAAACTTCCGGTAGGAACCAACTCTCCTACGAAGATCGCGTGAAGCTGGACCGCCTCTACATAACTAATCGCTCCTTTTTTTATGATATGTTCATCCTCCTTAAAACTATCCCCAGTATCATATTTGCTAGGGGTGCCTTTTGATGCTTGAGTATGACCTTTGAGGCATGATGGCACGAAGGCCATTTATATTTCCCTTTTTTCTCCTTTCCCTATTTTTCTCTGTGGTTTCCCCCATCCCCATTGTTACGTTTGCCCCCTTTCTAATCATTACTTATTCTCGCTATTCTTTTGTGGGATGCCTCTGGACGGCTGGGGGATGTGGATTCATTATCGACCTGCTCTCAGCTCTGCCCTTTGGGATGCATACTTTCAGCTATATTGTCGTAACGATTCTTCTCCGCCGATACTCTATCTATTTTGTGGATGGTCCTCTGGGACTTGCTGCATTGAGCTTCCTTTTTTCTATTTGCCTATCTGTTGTCATGAAAATTATTTTTTCTATCTCTGGCATTCCTCTCACATTCAATCTGCAGGGGCTTACCACAGATTTTCTATTGATGCCCATCTTGGATGGAATCTATGCTCTGCTCTTTTTTTCCTTGCCCCTGATTTTCTATAGATTTATCCTCCGCCAATGGTTTCGCTTTCTTTTTTTTAAAAAAGAAACTAAAAAGAAAAGAGAGGAGAAAGTGAAGACCCATGGCAAATGAACTGAATCTTCCCAATTTTCTACGATCCAGGTTGACTATGGTGGGCACTCTGGCCGCCATGAAAGGGGGAGAGGTCCTGCGAAGAAAGTTTGGCATGCCCATGAAATTTAAGACAAAAACGGGAAGGCACGACCTCGTTACTGAATGGGATAGTTATGTTGAGCAGGCTATTATTGCGTTCATTAAGGAACATTTTCCCGAACATGCCTTCGTTGCTGAGGAGGGTGGAGAGCTGGGGAAAAAGGGCGAAATCCAGTGGGTCATCGATCCGATAGATGGAACGGTTAACTTTGCCCATGCGATTCCAATATTTGCAATTAGTATCGCGACCCTCGTTCAATCAGAAGTTGTTTCTGGCGTAATTTATAATCCTATGGTTAACGAACTCTTTATTGCTGAAAAGGGGAATGGAGCCTATCTAAACGGCAAGCGCCTAAAAGTTACAGAGACTTCACTTCTCTGTGACGCAGTTGTTGCGACAGCGTTTCCACACAATGTACGAGAAAATCCACTCCGCTGTTTAGATCATTTCGATACCTTTGACAAGATGGGCATTCCACTTAGATGTTTAGGTTCTGCATCTGTTGAGCTCGCTTATATTGCCGCTGGGCGTTTCGACTGTTTTTGGGCAGTTTCCCTGCGTCCATGGGATTATATGGCTGCTAAGCTCCTTATAGAAGAGGCTGGCGGAAGTTTTTCTGATTTTGAAGGGAAGCCTTATACCTCCATTAAAGATGGGGCGATTGTAGCTTCAAATGGGGTGTTGCACGACCAAATGCTCAAAAATATTCAAGCTGCCTTTGGGGGGAAGGAGATGGTGGATGAGGGTGATTGATGGTCGAGGAATTGCCCAGGGGATCTGCAAAGAGCTTAAGGAGAATATTGGCAGAATTTCTGGGAGAAAGCCTGGGTTGGCCTTTGTCTCAACGGTAGAGGACCCCGCCTCCCAGATGTATATAAGAATGAAGGAGAGGGAGTGTCAAAATGTGGGGATCTACTCCGAGATATTAAAGCTCTCTCCCGAGGTGGCCGAGGTGGCACTATTACGAAAACTTCAGCATCTTAACAGAGATTTGAAGATCGACGGCATCATAGTCCAGCAGCCATGCCCCAAATACCTTTCCATTTCTAAAATTGTTGAGGCCATCGATCCCACTAAAGATGTCGATGGCTTTCACCCCCTTAATGTGGGAAAGTTGCTCTTGGGTGAGCCCGATGGGTTTGTCGCATGCACCCCACTGGGAATTGTGAAGCTCTTAGAACACTCTGGTGTTCGGGTGGGGGGGAGGCATGTGGTGATTGTAGGGCGCAGCAATATCGTGGGTAAACCTTTGGCTGCTATGTTGGTTCAAAGGGTGCAGGGATGTAATGCGACGGTGACGCTTGCGCACAGCGGAACAGAGCACCTCCCAGAAATTTGCAGGAGTGGTGACATCCTGGTTGTTGCGATTGGCAAACCACTGTTTATCACATCTGAAATGGTAAAGCCCGGTGCGGTCGTTATCGACGTGGGGATAAATCACACAGACCGAGGGTTAGTGGGAGATGTAGATTTTGACAATGTCAAAGGGGTCGCCTCCATGATCAGCCCAGTACCCGGAGGAGTTGGACCTATGACCATCGCCATGCTCCTCTCCAACACATACGAGAGCTTCAAGAGAAGGTTGAGGTCTACCACAACGCAACTCTAACGAGAAGCCTACCCAATTTCGCTATAAGCTTCCTTGGCTTGGGGATCTCTCCAACGTCCGTGACGCTTGATCAATTCAATGAGTTTTGCTTCGGCATCGGAAAAGTGGATATTTTTCTCTACACACGCCTTGCCGACGTAGAGGTCTATCTTGTCACGGCCCGAGCCCACATAGCCAAAATCGGCATCGGCCATCTCTCCAGGGCCATTTACGACGCATCCCATGATGGCAATTTTTACTCCCGATAAGTGGGAGATGCGAGAGCGAATACGTCGCGTCACCTCCTGCAAGTTGAAGAGGGTACGCCCACAGCCTGGACATGCTACAAATTCAGTCTTTGTGCAGCGCATACGGCAGGCCTGCAGTATATTGAAAGAGAGTGGGGATGCATCAAAATCTGTCTTAAGCATCACTCCCTCCCCCAGTCCATCAACCAAGAGTGCCCCTATTTCTGCGCTAGACCGGATGATCACATCCTCCTCATCCCCCGGGTAATTTCCAACCAAGATTACGGGGAGGTCAAGACCTACTCCCCTAATCCATTCGAAGAAAAGCCTCCCTTGATGCAGGATGGATTGAGTCATCTCCAGCAATACCCAGGCAACTGAATGTTTTAGTAGCTTAGACCATAAAGCAGGGTCCCCATCTTTAATGTACACCACTCCATCATGGGTGGCGCTGAGCTTCTCAATGGGGATTACTGAGATGCTTCGCCCCTCGCACATGATCTCTTCCCCACTAAAATATGCGTCGGCTTTAGCCCCCTCTCTCACCATTCTCGCAGCAATTACCGACCCATCCCTATAGAGGGGGGGAGCGATGTGCACATCACGCCTCTCTATTTTAGAAATATCACGGTAGATTTCTACAAAGGGGGAGGTGCCACGCCCTAGGTAGCTCTCTGCAAGGAGGATCAGCCGCCTGCAAGGATCAATCTCCTGCCAAGGGTCCTCTGTCAAAGAGACGCGGAGTGTGTCTCCCAAGCCATCCAACAAAAGGGCTCCAATTCCTAGAGAAGATCTTACACGCCCGTCCTCCCCATCTCCCGCCTCAGTCACCCCTAGATGAAGTGGGTAATTCCATCCCAGCCTCATCATCTCGGCAACCAAGAGGCGGTAGGCTTGGATCATTACGCGGGGGTTACTTGCCTTCATCGAGAATATGAAATTGTGGTAACCTAGCTTGCGGCAGATGTGTGCGGGTTCTAATGCTGACTCCACCATCCCCCTAGGGGTGTCCCCATAACGGTTCATGATGCGCTCGGAGAGCGATCCATGGTTGACTCCAATGCGCATCGCTCGTCTTAGTGAGAGACATCTCTCAACGAGAGGGGAAAGTGCATCTTCGAGCCTGTGAATTTCTGCCATATATTGGTTGGCATCATAGGCTGTGGATGGTTGGGGGCTCTTTCCGAAGCCTACAAAATTTCCGGGATTAATCCGCACCTTGTCCACAGACTCGACCACAAGCATTGCGGCGGGCGGATAAAAGTGGATATCTGCGACTAATGGAATTTTATAACCCTTCTGGATCAAGGTATCCTTAACCTGTGCGCACGCCAACGCCTCCTTTTTTCCTTGCACCGTGACGCGAGCAATTTCGCATCCGACATCGGATAGGCGCATGATCTGCTCGGTTGTATTCTCGACATTCTTTGTGTCGGAGGTAGTCATAGATTGAATGCGAATGGGATTTTCACCTCCTACACCCACATCACCCACCTTCACCTCACGCGTCACCCACCGCTTTGTACGGTAGATCTCTTTGCAATATTTCATCTCAATTACCCCATTTAAAATAGTGGTTTTTGTCTTTCGTTCTCCGAATATATTGCATTTAATAATTTACAATCTAGACCTTTATAGTTTGCGTTGTAATCGATCGGCGTTAAAAATTTGTATATTAGACTTTATCCTCACAGAGGAAGGTTCAGAGAGATTTGGGCACACACTCTGAGTAAGAAGGATCTCCCTCAAACTGTATCGGGCCGGGATAGAGATAATGGTCGCCATACGCCCACTTGACTCGCTCGTCTTTAAAATATTTAAATGGATATCCATCGAGATTAACGAGAGTCTTGCAGATCACAGGCTTGACCTTTCCCTTACGCGTCTCGAGATGCATTAGTGAGGTAATGGGTAGGGCACATATTGCCCACTCTCTGGGGTTTTTCTTGAGGTGCTGTACACAGCTCATATAACCAGAGTACCCTCCATCGATGAGGAGGGCCGCCCCATGGCCCAAGGCGTAACAGTAGGCAGAATCAAAATTGGTTGGGAAACCACTGCGCCCCTCATACCCAAAAAAATGGTGAATCGCATTGAATGTTCCTTTAAAAGAGGGGCGATTGTTTAGTTTCTCCTTCACGATCGTACTGATCAGCTCCTCAGTTTGAATATGGGAAACTTGAACATTGCCGTGTGGATCTCGGTCTAGGAGTAGTTGTGTTTGAATCTTCTGGGGCAGAAGGTCAAAGACCCTTTTGGAAGTCATGGAGAGGGATTTTTCGTCCTTTTCTTGTGCCAGCAACATGTTGAGTTCATCGATTAAACCCTTTATCTCTGGTATGAATTCAATAACTCCCTCCGGGATGAGTATGATGGAATAGCTCTTTCCTTCGTTTCCTCTCCTCTCGATCAAGTCGGCAATCTGAGAGGTTATCTCATTCAAGGTCTGCCTCTTTTCTATTATCTCCTCACCAATCAACGCCAAGTTTGGATGAGTTTGCAGGGCACATTCTAGGGTCACGTGGGATGCGGAGCGTCCCATGAGTTTGACAAAATGGGTATATTTTCTGGCAGAAAGCATATCTCTAGAGATATTGCCAATCATCTCTGAGTAGGTTTGACAAGCACTATGAAATCCAAAGGGACAAGCCAAGAGGGGATAGCTTTTTAGATCCCCATCGATAGTCTTGGGAATCCCGACGACCCTAACGGCGCATCCCTTTCGGATGCAATATTCTGCTAAAACTGCCGCGTTAGTGTTGGAGTCGTCTCCACCGATAATCACGAGGCCGTCGAGTTGCAGCTTTTGGATGACATCCAACGCCTTTTGGAGGTGTTGCGGGGCTTCCATCTTAGTGCGATCCGAGCCCAGCATGTCGAACCCCCCCTGATTACGGTAAGGAGAGAGATAGTGCTCCGTCAACTCTCTATATCTCTCGTTGATGATACCAGAGTGACCTCCCAAAAACCCGATGAGAAGGCTATCGGGATGAAGGCGCCTCAGGCCGTCAAAGAGACCTGTGATGACGTTATGCCCTCCAGCTGCCTGTCCACCAGATAGCACAACCCCCACCCTCACTTTTTGTGAGGTATGCTTCTCGCCGCCCCGTACCAAGTGTAGCACCGGCCTTGCAAATGTATTAGGGAAATGGGTCTTAATCTCCTTCCAGTCACCAATCGCTGAGGTATCCTCTCCTCTGCTGAAGGAAACCTCGCAGAGATTTTCTAGAATATCAGGAACTGGGGGAGCAAAAGCAGCTCTCTTTTTCTGTAGTGGCGTCATGCTACCACCATGGTATCTAGAGTGAGTGGACATTTCAAGCTCTATTTTACCCATTCACTTGACTGATCTTTGCTATTTAAATAAGTCTGTAAGATTAGGGTGGCGCTCATGGTGTCGAGATGTTTTGCACGTTTTTTTCTCTTCACGTTACCTTCTTTGAGAATTTTTTCTACCTCCACTGTGGAGAGTCGTTCATCCCACAGAACGACTGGAAGGCGTCCTCTCTCCCGGAGTAATGAGGCAAATATACGGACTAGTTTCGTGCTATCACTATCACGACCGGACAGAGTTAAGGGAAGACCTACCACGATCTTCTCCACTCCTTCGACAATTTTTGTGAGTTCTTGCAAAAGAAAATCTACCGTATGTCTGATAGACTGAGAGGCTTGCACCGTTTTCAGTGGAGATGCGATCTTGCACAAAGGATCAGATAGTGAGAGACCAATCTTTTTCTTGCCGAAGTCAATGCCAAGGATTCTAGCCACGGAGCATAGCCCCCACAAATTCCCTAAACAGAGGGTGAGGATCTGTAGGTTTGGATTTGAATTCCGGGTGGAATTGCACTCCCACCATCCAGGGATGATCTTTGATTTCCAAAATTTCGATTAGGTCTTTGTAAGTTCCGGAGACGATAAGTCCACTACTTTCTATCTCTTTTCTGTACGCATTGTTGAATTCGAAACGGTGTCGGTGGCGCTCTTCAACCATGCACTTTCCGTAAGCCTTATGGGCGAGAGTACTGTCTCTTACATGGCAGGGGTAGAGACCCAGGCGCATGCTTCCCCCTATAGTTTTGACGCCCTTCTGTTCACTCAATAAGGAGATGATGGGGTATGGGGTATTCGGGTCTATCTCCGTAGAGCTGGCCTCTGTCAGATTGAGAATAGAACGTGCAAATTCGATAACGAGGACTTGCATGCCTAGACAGATGCCAAAAAATGGAATCTTTTTTTCTCGGCACATCTTAGCTACGGCGAGCTTTCCCTCAAATCCCCTCTCTCCAAACCCTCCAGGAACAAGGTATCCCTCACACCCTCCGAAATCGATAGTCTTATCCGACTCAAAACCTACAACTTCTAACTCTACCTGATGAGCAATTGCCCCATGTTGGAGGGCTTCGACAACCGACTTGTATGCATCTCTATGCTGGATATATTTACCGACGAGGCCCACAGTCAACTTTTTGTGAGGATGCAGGTAGGTGTGGAGCATCGCTTCCCATTTTTTGATATTGGCCCTTTTCTTTCGCAAGTTAAGGAGTGAGGAGAGGTGGGTATCGAGTTTCTGCTCAATCATAGTGAGGGGAAGTTCGTAGATAGAATGCTTCACATCAATTTGTTCGAGCACAGCCTCTTTTGGCAAACTGCAAAAGAGGGCAATTTTTTCCTGCACAGCGGCGCTTAGAGGTATCTCTGTGCGACATATGATGAGATCTGGAAAGAGGCCAATACCACGAAGTTGCTGGACAGAATGCTGGGTGGGCTTGGTTTTGATCTCTTCGGCAGCTTTGAGGAAGGGGATATAGGTCATGTGAATATTGACGCACTCTCCGGTGTGTTCTGAGCAAAATTGACGGATTGCTTCCAGAAAGGGTTGCGACTCAATATCTCCAACAGTTCCCCCGATCTCCACAAGCACAATGTCGATTCCCCTTTCCTGTTCTGAGCAGAGGTAGATGCGCCGCTTAATTTCGTCTGTGACGTGTGGAATTACTTGCACAGTATTGCCAAGATAGTCTCCGTGCCTTTCTTGTTGAATTACAGTGTGATAAATTTGACCTGAAGTGGCATTGGAAGCTTTGGAAAGTGGGGAATGTGTAAACCTGTAATAGTGACCTAAATCGAGATCGGTTTCGGCACCATCGTCTGTGACATAGATCTCCCCATGTTGAAAGGGGTTCATTGTGCCTGGGTCAACATTGAGATAGGGGTCCAGCTTCATCATAGCTATTTTAAATCCCTGATTCTCAAGGAGCATCCCAATGGCGGAGGCGGTGAGCCCTTTTCCTAGAGAGGAGACCACACCTCCCGTTATAAAGATATATTTTTTTGTCATCGACACTCCCTTTAGAAAACTCGTTCATTGTAAGCGCTCAACCTGAAAAAAACAAGTTGACACTCACAGGGCCTCAACATCGATTTAATTCTGGATCACCCTTTAAGCTAGTGTAGGTCATGCATTTTGTGATAGTTGTAGTGCAACCTCCTCTCTTTTCTTTATGAGTGCTTTACATCTTGGACAACGCCTAATCTGTGGGGCTGGGGCCATCATCCACGCGATGAATACTTCTCTTTCAAAAATATCCCCGCATCCGTGCAATCTAACAGGATGATCTATTGTTCCACCTGAACGGCCAGAAAGTTTGCATGTTATGCTTGCGAATGGAGGCAGTGTGTCAAGGTCTGCTTTAGCAAAAAGAGCGTAAACGTCGCCCTCATAGCTTTTGTTGCCTATGCGCCTTAGAAGGCAATACATGAAAACAGATATAAACAGGGGGTCGACAGTCACAAAGACTCCTATTGTCATAAACATCACATACTTTACAAAACGCATCTCAAATAGGAAAAAGAAACCCCAAAACGGTGTTCCAAAAATAGCTGTGAACAGTGACGTAGCAAAAAAGATTGCAAGAATAAGGGCCGAGGAGATTCTCATTTTTGGATGAGAGCCTGTACGGAAAAAATCGGGGAGGTTGAAGAGATGTTCTCCCAATTTTCTTGCCGTTTCGATGAGTATCGATAATCCCAGCACAGTTGCCACACCTGAGGGGAGAGCGTAAAGAGTCATTGAGCCATTAAAGAATAAAAAGAATAGAAGCGTTGCAATCCAAGAAGAATTGTACACACTCGCATGCCAAAGAGCTAAAGAGGCATCAGCATTATAAGAACAATTTGAATAGGGTCGTATGGAGATAAACAAAGTCTCCACACACCGAGATATAGTGGAAATGAAACAGGGCATGTTGTCTCCCCTTGCCCCCAACCTTCATTGTTACAAAAGTAATCACAGCCACGTCTACAGGCTATCGGGGCGGCATAAGCTATGCCAGTTAGAATCCGTACAGTCATAATTCAACTTAAACCAGACAACAGAATACTCTTTTGTTGAAAGTTAGCTGTATATTTTATTGGTATTTTTTCACAACCCTCATTCGTATCTGTTTGGAGGGCGCAAAATATAAAACCAAAATTGACGAAAAGATCGCGTATTCACCAAATAGGCTCGTCATAACTGACATCCTACACATGTTTCTCATCACTTGGGGGGTTTCTAAAATCTGAGTGGATGCAAGGCGTTGGTACAACATTACGCAATCAGGGTGTAGTAGTTGTGAGGTTTTTGTGGAAGGCGTGTTGATAGTTTGTTAGCTTTTAGTGATATACGAGAACTCAAACAGCAGATGAAGGTTTCCCAAAAAAATGACGGTTGCGGATTGGGTCTTGCTGGGATATTACAGATTTGCCTGTGAGTGACTCTGCGAACATCTAATATTGCTCCATAGCTATTATCTATGTTCATTGAAGTCGTAAGGAAGTTATGAGAGGATCTTTTTAACATTACGGAGTGTTTACACACAAGCATTCTTCAAGTGATGGGGAAATGATGTTTGAATTTGCTATTTCTATTCAATTTCTTCATATTACCAGACTTACGTAGTGCAATTTTCGGTTTTTATTACTACGTGAATTGTTTTTTGTCAGTCAGCTTAGCAAATTGTGCAATGCCCTTTGTATTGGGTGGATGGATGTCTCCACAGTTTCTTTGACAGGATTGCATTTGTTGAAGATCCCACAAAGAGGGCGCGCGCGGGTTCCTGTGCCTCGAATGAGACAAACAACACCGTGAGACTGCGTGTATATAGTGTATCACCGAGGAGTGGCCACGACGCAAGCAACCTTATCCATTGCATAGAACGATAGTGGCAAGAGTTTGAAGCGCAGCTTCCGCAGTTCTTTGTGGAGGTGCTTAAGCAATAGGCAGGTTTTAATGTTCTCAACCCTTTTATTGTGAGTTTATTTTATTGGTGATTGAGGCGCACCACACATCTGGCATAGAATTTTACAAGTTTTTACGATGAGGTTGCTTGAGATCACATCTCTTTTCTGAGAGGAGCTCTTCTGCCGTCTCCTTGAGTGAGACAAGCCCATTAGGAAAGCCTATGTTGAATAGTAGTTCATTGAGATGTGTAAACTCTGTTTGAAGGAAATCGACCTGACTTTCAAGTCTTGCAACTGCTTGAATGAGCATTTTCTTATTATCAAGATTTTCATTCATCTTATGCCTCCTATCAATGAAATCATCCGAGTGATCAATACTTGTATTATACAACAATTTTGCTATTTACTAAAGTAAAATCACTGGCGTTAATTCAAAACCTTTGAAAGAAAGCAAATTACAGATCAAAGATCTTGTTGATATGAAATTAATTTAATTGCATCCCGTGACATTTTTTGGTATAAGTTACTCAATCCGTTCGAACGATTTGTGGATAAAGATTCCAAAATCCCCACCTCTTTTAAGAATAGTGGGGGGCACTGGAGAATAGCCTGAGGGGGTTCATCTTGATAAATAGCATATAAAAGGGCGGCAAGTCCGGAAGAGATGAGGGCATCAGAGAAGGCATGAATATGCACTTTCCCCTCGTGCAAGGTGAGTTTACAATATAAAATGCTCTGACACCCTGCCACCAAATTTTCTGCTACCTGCTCCTTCTTCGGTAATAGTGGGAGCTCTCTTCCCATAGTGATGATTTGCTCGTACCGTTCTTCCGGTGTCTTCAGAGATAAGAACAGTTCCTTGATTCTCTTTTGCTTATTAAGGCAGCTAGCAAATTCCATGAGTGTAGTTGTAGCAGATTTAGAATGTTGTTGTCCTTAAAAAACCATAGAAGTGTTGAGAAGTAGGGTTTCAAAAATAGAGATATGCGAGGTGTATCCATTGGATTTGCTAGCATCCTAACCCTGGGAAGAAGAATCAAAAGATAAAGGGTGAGATTGAGTCGGTGTTGATGCTCTCTGGAAAGTCAAATACTACATTTCAGTTTTGCGGTGACATTTCAAAAAAACTGTACGAAAATCAATGGAGCCCAATAAAATTTATTTCTTATGTCATGTAATTGGTGGAAGAGAGGTGAGTTTAAGCAAGGTAGTTACAACATTTTTCACTTTGTGTGATAGGATAAATTCAGTAGACGGTTTGCACGAGGTTTATGCGAGACCTAATAGCAGCGAATATCATGGAGTGTTAGTTGCATCAATCGTAAATCGTTCTAGCGATTTTGTTCTTTTAAGCAGGTGGATCACTAGAGCAGGTTAATGGTGTCAACTCCAGGGACATCGAAAACCATAAAATTTGGGGAGTCATCGTGCAGATTTGTGAATTTTCTAATTACAGTCTTCAGCGCCATATTCACCCTGAAGTGAGTAGGGATGGAAGGGAGTGACGCTTAGGTGGGGGCCAGCTGCGTCCTATCTGGAGGAGAGCTTGGTGAGGATTGTCCGTA
>Ga0066187_1000351_pt1 | contig 16735 bp, 11 predicted proteins | sample WorMetexBAHAMAS1_FD_58706 | JGI IMG/M metagenome (GOLD analysis project Ga0066187, IMG submission 58706) | Marine gutless worms symbiont microbial communities from Max Planck institute for Marine Microbiology, Germany - Inanidrilus exumae... | ecosystem: Host-associated > Annelida > Digestive...
AGATGAGGCGGCTCATGGGAATCACCATGCCGGTGGCCTCGGCAATCGGCAGAAAGTAGCCGGGGCCCAGGACGGTGCCGTCCTCGCGCGGCCAGCGCGCCAGGGCTTCGGAGCCCTGGATGCGGCCGGTTTTGATGTCGACGATGGGCTGGTAGTAGGCCAGAAGCTCGCGGGCCGCCAGGGCCGCGCGCAGTTCCGCCTCGACCTGCATCCGGTAACCGGCGCTGTCGTCCTTGTCCGGGCTGAAGAACGCATAGGCCGAGCCTGTCATCTGCTTGGCCCGGGCCGTCGCCTCCGCGCCGGCGTGGATCAGCGCCGTGGCCTCGACCGCATGATCTGGATAAAGTGCGATGCCGACGCTGACGCCCACGTAGAACGACTGGTCATCCACATGCATCGGCTGGTTCAGGGCGTTCATGACCCGCTGCGCGGCCTGAAGGGCCGCTTCGGCGCCGTTAACGTCTTCCAGCATAATGGCGAATTCGTCGTCGCCGATCCGCCCGACCGTGTCGGATTCTCGTGCGCATTGCCTCAGCCGCCGCGCAATCTCCTTCAACAGCCGGTCGCCGATCGCGGAGCCGACCTCCTGGTTCATCGGGTCGAAGCCGTCCAGGTCCGGATACAACAGGGCGACGCTGCGGCTGGCACGTCGGGCGCGGGCGAGGGCCAGTTGCAGGCGGTCCTGGAACAGGAGGCCGTTGGTCAGTCCGGTCAGGCGGTCAGTGTGTGCCAGTCTGCCCACCTGATCCCTGTCTTGTCGGCGCGCAAGGTCCAGGGTGAGAACGTCTGCCAGCTGGGAGAGCCCCTGGAGATCCGATTCATCAGGCAGGTCCTTCGCGGAAGCGAAGGCGAGACACAGCGCGCCGCGCAACGTGACCCCGTCGTGCAGCGGCAGCACCAGGCCAGTCGCATCATCGTCGGGCAGCCACGGCAGTTCGGTCCGGGCGCTGTTGGGGATGTCCTGGGCGTCACGAAGCACGATCCGGCCCTGCAGGTGCAGGCGGCTCCAAATCCACGGTGTCTCACCGGCGGAAAGCCGGTGCGCGGGCGCGGCGGCCTCGTGCCCTGATTCCCATTGCGCACCCACCGTCAGTGCCGTCTGGCCTTCATCGGCGGCGTAGAGGACCGCGTGCGATGCCCCAAGGGCTTGTCCGATCAGCCCCGCAGCTGTGTTCCACCCGCGCCCTGCATCCTTGGGGGCGCAGCGCAAAAGCGCGGCCAACAAGGGCACCAGGCAGGATGTCACCGCCGATCCGTCCCCGCCGGCGGCGATGCCTGTGCGGTATCCGTCGAACGCCTGGCGCGCGGCGCGGCGGAGGTAGCGCTCGGAAAGCCGGCCCTCGGCGGTTTGGGCATCGTCCCGGCCAAGCGCCACGATGTCCAGGCGCAGGGCACAGCCGTCGCTTTCGGCGGTGGCGCCGGTCAACCGGGCCGGATTGTCGAGGACCAATGGTTCCCAGCCGAACAGCCTGCCCGGCGTGTCGACCATGTCGATTTGAACGGACTCGCCGGGGGCGGCGCCGACAATGGCCACCCGTCCTTCCAGCAGAACGAATGCCTGGTCGGCGGCCGCGCCGACCTGGAACAGACAATCACCGGTATGGAAATCGACCCGCGTGCATGCCGAATCGAGCCCGGCAAGCGTGCCGTCGCTTAACGGCACGAGGTCCCCCCTGATCGTCATCGGTACCGCGCCTTCCTTCTGGATGCACGCCTCGGCCGGCGATGGGCCGGCGCGAATGGTCTTTGCCGGGGCGTCATTGCGCACGCCCCTGTTCTAGGTCCATCCTGCACCGATATTCTTGACAAAAAATCAAACCAGAACAAGGGCTTATATTAACCATGTTGCGCCGATCCCGCAACCAGGGACGGGCTGTACCCGGCCGCCTTCAGGCGCGACATGATCTCGCTGACGTGGGCCGCATCGCGGGTTTCGACCATCACATCCAGCTCGGCCTGCTTCACGGAGACGTCGTAGAACATGCGGTGGTGGTTAACCTCGACGATGTTGCCGCCGGTCTGGGCGATGTGTTCGGCGATCCGGCTCAAGGCCCCCGGCGCATCCTTGATCGCGACCCGCAGCCTGATCAGGCGGCTGGCCCTGATCATGCCGCGCATCAGGATCGAAGCCAGGATCCGGGGATCGATGTTGGCACCGCACACGACAAGGCCCACATTGCGGCCCATGAACCGCTCTCGGTTCGTCATCATGGCGGCCAACGGCACGGCGCCTGCGCCCTCTGCCATGATCTTGCCGCTGTCCAGCAGCGTCTGGACGGCGGTTTCAATCGCCGTCTCGTCGACCAGGATGATCTCGTCCACCAATCGGCGCGTGATTTCCAGGGTCAGCGCGCCCGGTGTCTTCACGGCAATGCCTTCGGCCAAAGTCTCGCCGCCTGCGGAAGGCGGCAGGCCGTGCAGCGCCTGATACATCGACGGATAGCGCTCGGCTTCGACCCCGATGATCTCGATGGTCGGGCGCAGCGCCTTTGCCGCCGTGGCGATGCCGCTGATCAGGCCGCCGCCGCCGATCGGAACGACAAGGCAATCGAGGTCGGGGACGGCCTCCAGCATCTCCAGGGCAATGGTTCCCTGGCCGGCGATGATCTTCTCGTCGTCGAACGGGTGGATGTAGGTCAGGCCCTGGGCGCGGGCCATCTCCAGGGCATAGGGCTCCGCCTCGTCGACGGTGGCCCCGTGGGTCAGGACGCGGGCGCCGAAGGCGCGGGTCTGGCCCACCTTGGTGAACGGCGTGCCTTCGGGCATCACGATGGTGGCCGTCGTCCCCAGACGCTGTGCGTGCAGCGCGACGCCTTGCGCGTGGTTGCCGGCGGAGACCGCGATGACGCCCTTCTTCCGTTGCGCCTCTGCCAGGCTGTCCAGCTTGACCAGGGCGCCCCTTACCTTGAAGGACCCGGTCCGCTGCAGCGTCTCCAGCTTCAGGAAAACGTCGGCCAGCAGCATGTCCGAAAGCGCGCCCGAGCGGATGGTGGGGGTATTGAGGACGGGGCCGCGTATGACCTCGCGCGCGGCGCGGATGTCCTCGATCGTGATCGGCACCGTGTTCTCCCCCTGGCGATAGACGCGTTGAGGTGTTATCGCGGCGTCGGGCGCAGCCTCAAGGCGCGCGCGCCCTTGGCTTCCAGCTCGCCCGGACTGCCGGCAAGCAAGAAGCTGACGCCGTCACGCCAGCCAGTCAACAGGTCTCTGTAGTGCCGCGAAAGCGGATGGCCCGCCTGACCGCCGGCCATGGTGAACCGGCTGGCCTGCAGGTCGGACAGGTCGTAGACGGCCCGAAAGCCCGCCCCGTGGACGTGGGCGTAGGGGGCCTCGACCGCCCCACCGGTGGTCCCCCGGTTGACCGTCTCGTCGCCGCCGTCGGTCTCGATCGAGAAGTTGGCCAGCCCGCCCAGAACCGGCAGGCCGCCGAAGATCGGGTGTTCGAAGCGCGCTTGGTGCGCACTGCCCCAGCGCCAGGCGGCGGGGTCGTCCCCGAACCGCAACGACAGCCGATCCAGGGCGACTGCCAGCGATGCCGTCATGGCATCGGTGCAGGTCTCGGTATCCGGTGTGTCGCGGCGGTCGCACCAGGACGGGTCCACGGTCAGCGCGTGGATCAGAAAGCCGGGCCGGGCGCGCCAGAAGTCGGCGAATATGGGCCCCAGGTCGTCTTCGGCCAGTTCGCGGACCAGGGCACGCGACCAGGCTGCGAAGATCAGCGCTGCGGCGGAGTTTCGGTCCATACGGAAATCCCAGGCCGACAGCAGCTCCAGCGCCGCCGTGCTGACGGCGTCGTCGCCCTTCACGCTCAGCAGCGACGGCACCAGCGCCTCTGCGGGCAACGAGTAGGCGTCCGTCTGCAGGGCCAGGCTGTCTTCCGCGCGGTGCGTGCCGCCCTGTTCCAGGGCCGCAAGGATGCGCCTGGCACGGAACCCTGCCGGCCAGCGCCGGGTGATCAGGTCGGGGTAGGCGTCGCCGACGAGGCGGTTGTTCGCATTCACCAGCAAGCCGGAAGCCGGATCCAGCACACGCGGCGCCGCCTCGGCCGGCACCCGGCCCAGCCATGCCGGGCCGTCCTGTCCCGAGACGGGCAGGCTGCCGTCGCCGCCGCGGCGCACCGGCAGACGCCCAGGCGCAATCAGCCCGATGCTGCCCCGGGTGTCCGCGAACACCAGGTTCTGGGCCGGCGCTCCCAGCGACCGGGCAGCGGCGGCGAAGCCGGGGGCGTCGATGGCATGGTTCATGGCGTAGAGGCCCGCCGCCGTCTGGTCGGCCGGATCGAGATTGGTTGAGACCAGGGCCAGAACCGTGCCGTCCGCGCGAGGTGCGTCGAGAACGTCCGAGATCACCGGGCCGTTGCGGGTGTGCCGGACGACCAGCGTCTCCGCGTCCGCGTCCTTGACCAGGATCGTCTCCTGGCGGGTCTCGAAACGCAGGGACCCCGCTTCGGTGAGGTAACGTCCGGGATCGTCGGGGTCGATCGTCTCGACCACAAGGTCCTCGGTGTCCGCGTGGGTGGTGGTCATGCCCCAGGCCACGCGCCCGTTGTGACCCAGCAGGTGGAACGGGACGCCGGGCACCGTCGCGCCGGCGATCTCCCAGCCGGGGCTGACGATCCGGGCCAGGTACCACAGGCCGGGCGCCCCGAACCCCAGATGCGGGTCGTTGGCCAGGACGGGCTTGCCCGAGGCCGTGCGCGTGCCCGCCACCGCCCAGGCGTTCGAGGCGCTGAAGGAAGACGCTTCGTCGGGGATCGCCGCGAGCAGGGCGGCCGCCGTGTCGGCGAGGCCGGCGATGGTGATCGGTCGCATGCCGCTTTCGGTGCCCAGAAGCGCGTCGATCCGGTCCGCCGGCAACCGCTCGCGCATGCGCAGCCGCAGCAGTTCCTCGCGCCAGTTGTTGGCCAGCCGCATCCCCATCAGGCGCCCCCACAGGATCGAGTCCGACGCCTGCCAGGCCTCCGGCCGATAGCCCAGAACGACGAATTCGGGGGGCAGCGGGCCCGCCTGCGCCTTGAGGAAGGCGTTGACCCCGTCGGCATAGACATCAAGCGCCCGCCGGACCGCGGGCGGCATCGCCTCGGCCTGTCGCCGGGCCAGCCGGTGCAGCCCCAGGACCCGAAAGAACCGGTCGATCTCCAGCGTCCGCGCGCCAAGGACCTCGGACAGGCGGCCCGCCGCGAGGCGCCGCAGGAAGTCCATCTGCCAGAGCCGGTCCTGGGCGTGCACGTAACCCAGGGCGAAATAGGCATCCAGCGGATCGTCGGCGAAGATGTGCGGAACGGCGTTTGCGTCCCGCAGGATTTTCACTTCGTGCGCGGGACCGTTGACCGGGACCGTGCCCTCGTGCCGCGGCAGCGACGCGGCCACCCATGCCGCGGCCCCGGCCATCGCCACCACCGCGATCAGCAGGATCGCGCCGGCTGTCCAGGCCGCGATGCGGCGTGTCCGCCGGCTCATGACTGGCTCCGGCTGTGGCAATGGGGTGCGGCGGGCGGCGCGGGGATGATCGTGTTTCGCATGGCCTGGACAATTGTGCTTTGTTCCTCACATCCATTAAAGCCTAACGGCCGGAACGGGAAATTTGACAACAGAACAGGTCGGGATCGGTGATATGGGGATGAGGATCGGCAGCGTACGGTGCATTTCCGCCGGCGGTTTTCACAAGATGGCCTATGCCGAGTGGGGGTCGCCCTCGGCCGGGCGCACCGTCGTCTGCGTGCACGGCCTGACCGGCACCGGCCGGGACTTCGACCGGTTTGCGGGCGCGCTGGAGGACCGGTTCCGCGTCGTCTGTCCCGACGTCGTGGGCCGCGGCATCAGCGACCGGCTGCGCGATCCGAGCGGCTATGGCTTTCCGCAGTACGTCAACGACATGGCCGTCCTCATGGCCCGCATCGATGCGGAGACGGTGGACTGGGTCGGCACCTCCATGGGGGGGCTGATCGGCATGATGTTGGCTGCCGCCGACGGCAGCCCGATCCGGCGGCTGGTGCTCAACGATGTGGGGCCGTTGGTCTCCAAGGAGGGACTGGAGCGCATTCGGGGCTATCTGGAAACGGACTGGACCTTCAAGACGGCAGAGGAGGCGGAAGCCCACGTGCGTGCGGCTTATGCTCCCTTCGGCAGCTTGAGTGACGACGAATGGCGCCATATCGTCGATCACACTGTCCGGTGCGACGAGGACGGTGTCTGGCGCATGATCTTCGATCCGGCCATCGTGGAACCGATGAAGCAGCAGCCCGTCGAAGACGTCGACCTTTGGCCGCTTTACGACCGGATCACCTGTCCCGTCCTTTTGGTACGCGGTGCCCAGTCCGACATCGTGACCGGCGCGGTCGCGGCCGAGATGAAACAACGCGGTCCGCGGGCGGATGTGATCGAGTTCCAGGACTGCGGCCATGCGCCGACGCTGATGCCGGCGGAGCAGATCGCGGCCGTCAGGGAGTGGTTGATTGGCTGACCAATCGCCAGACGAAGCCTTCAGGAGGCCCTTCCGTGCCCGTCCACCCTGGTGGGGCGGCGACCTGCAGACCATGCGGAATTTCCTGGTCGTCGAGTGGAAGGGCGTCGACACGGAAGATCTTGCGGTGCGCCGCATGGAGTTGCCGATGCGCGACGACAGCGGCGACCGACTTGTGGGCGAGTTCAGCCCGGGCCGCCACGACCGCCCCCTTGTGATGCTGTTGCACGGGCTGACGGGGTGCGCCGGATCAAGCTACATGGTCTTCAGCGCACGCCACTTCTCTCGCCTCGGCTATCCGGTCCTGAGGCTGTCGATGCGCGGGGCAGGGCCGTCGCGCCAGGTCAGCCGTTCCACCTACCATGCGGGCCTATCGGAGGATATCGCCGATACACTGGCGGCTCTTGAAGGACAGGTGGCGTCGGCCGGCATCGTGCCGGTCGGGTATTCCCTGGGCGGCAACATCCTGTGTCGGTACCTGGCGCGGCAGGTGTCCGACCAGGTGCGGGCGGCCGTGATCGTATCGGCACCGATTGACCTGAGGGCGACGGCAAGCCGCTTCATGGAGCCCCGAAACGCTCTCTATCACCGGTGGTTGCTGGGTCGCATGAAGCAGGACGTGCTCGAGACGGCGATGAGCGCCGCCGAACAGGAGGCGATCATGGCTGCGCGGACGGTCTACGAATTCGACGACCGGTTCGTGGCGCCGCGATTCGGGTTCGGCGATGCGGAGACCTACTACCGGCGTTGTGCCGGCAAGCGGTTCCTGCCAGATATCCGTGTTCCAACTCTTGTGATCCACGCCCGCAACGATCCCTGGATCCCCTTCGAGCCTTATGCCGCCTTCGACTGGCAGGCGAACCCGCTCATCACCCCGTTGCTGCCGCCCGGAGGCGGCCATGTGGGTTTCCATCAGGCCGGGGATGCCGTCGCCTGGCACGACCGCATGATCGAGAGGTTTCTGGCGGAAGTGCTTGTTTGAAATCCTGAATCGTCAAAAGCCGGAATGAGGCCAGACGATATCAATGAACTGCCTGATTTATATCGATTCGTGTTGAGGGCGCAGTCGGAAGTCGCACGAACAAGAAGTCATCAATAGCCAAGTTTTTCCAACATATTATAGGGCTTTGTTAAAGCAAGTGCAGTTATATAAAGAAACGCTAAAATTAATTCAATCTTAACCAAACCCGGTTAACGCTTCGATTGGACTAGTGTCGGAGTGAAGCATGCCGGGTTTGCGCCGGAAAAGCGGCTTTGCCTTGCGGCTTGCCCTCTTGGTGATGGGGGCCTTTTGTGCGCCTTTGGGCGCCGCCCAAGGGCAGCCGATCGACATTTCTGCATTTGATAACGCTGACGGCTCGGACCGCAGGCGCGTCACCGTGGGCATCACATCCGCGTTCCCGCCGTTTTATCAGGTGGCCGAAACCGGCGAGATCACAGGGTTCACAATCGATTTCCTGGACGAAATCGAACGCAGAACCGACCTGACATTCGAATACCGGGTCTTCAAGAGCTGGCCGGGTGCCATGGCGGCGCTCCGCCAGGGTACGGTCGACGTCCTGCCCAATCTCGCCATCACCGAACGACGCGCAGGAATGGCGTTGTTCTCGACGCCGATCGCGACCAGCACGGTCGCTCTGTTCGTGCGCTCCGGCAGCAGCGCCGTCAGCAGCCTGGACGACATGACCGGCCAAACCGTGGCCGTGGTCGAAGGCAATGTCGGACAGCGCCTCCTGCGCGGCCGGTCGGATCTGGATGTCCAGATCCATGCAACTCCCTCCGATGCCCTGGTCGCCTTGCTTTCGGGCGAGGTCGATGGCGTGGTGTTTCCGAAAAGGGTCGCCATGCTTTGGGCCGAGCGGATCGGTGTCGAAGACCGCATCAAGCCGGCCGAAACGCCGGTGGCGGAAATGCGCCGCGCGTTGGCGGTCCGCCTCAATGCGCCGGAACTGGCGTCTATCATCCAACTGGCCGTATCGGACGCGGTCCACTCCGCGGCGTACGAGCAGATCTACTCCAAGTGGTTCGGGGAACCGATTGGCTATTGGACGGTGCAGCGCCTGAGCTGGGCGACGGGCGCGGCGCTTGTTCTTGTGGTGGTCGTGATGGCGGCATGGCGGTACGCATCGGTCGTCAAGCTCAACCGGCGCCAACGCGAAACCCTCGCGCAGCTTCAGGACACGATGCAGGAACTGATGCTGGCCAAGGAAGAGGCACAGCTTGCCAACCGGGCGAAAGACACCTTCCTGGCTCATATGAGCCATGAATTGCGCACGCCGCTGAATTCCATCCTCGGCTTCTCCGAGTGCATCTCCAATCAGATCTTCGGCAAGGTGGGCCGGCCCGAGTATCTGGAATATGCGGGCTACATCCATGACGCCGGCGGCCACCTGCTCAGCCTGATCAACGATCTCCTGGACATCGCCAAGATCGAGGCCGGCCAGCAGATGATCTCCGAAGAGATGATCTGCATTGGCGAGGCCGTGTCGCGCTGCGTCGAAATGGTTCGCGGCAGGGCCCTGCAGGCCAAGATCCGGATCCTCACGGACATGCCCGAACCCCTGCCGCACGTTTATGCCGACCCGCGCGTGTGCAAGCAGATCGTGCTGAACCTCCTGTCCAATGCCATGAAGTTCACCCCCGAGGGCGGCGAGGTGACCGTCAGCGTGGGCTGCGAAGGCGGCTGCGTCTGGCTGAGTGTCGCCGACACTGGTTGCGGCATCCCGGCCGAGCAGATCCCCGAAATCATGAAGCCCTTCCGGCAGGTGGAGGACCCCCTGGTCCGGCGGCATGAGGGGACAGGACTGGGTCTGTGCCTGGTGGACAACCTGATCAAGATGCATGGCGGGACAATCGACATCGAAAGCGAAGTCGGTGTCGGCACGGTCGTGACCGTGCGCTTCCCGCCCAATCGGACCGGCCCGGTATCAGAAGATCACGAGCAGCCTTCCGCTAACCGGCGGGCCGCCTGACCGTCATGCGGTCCAGTCGTTCCGCAACTGCCGGGCGGCATCAATCGCGAAATAGGTCAGGACCGCGTCGGCGCCGGCGCGTTTGAATGCGATCAGGGATTCCATCATCACATCGGTCCCCTCAAGCCAGCCATGTTCGGCTGCCGCCTTGATCATCGCGTACTCGCCGGAGACCTGGTAGACGAAGGTGGGAACGCCGAAGCTGTCCTTCACCCGGTGCACGATGTCCAGATAGGGCATGCCCGGCTTGACCATCACCATGTCGGCGCCTTCGTCCAGGTCCTTGGCCACCTCGCGCAATGCCTCATCGGAATTGGCGGGGTCCATCTGGTAAGTCCGCTTGTCGCCTTTCAGCACGCCGCCCGAGCCCACCGCGTCCCGGAAGGGGCCGTAGAACTTCGACGCGAACTTGGCCGAACAAGCGAGGATTCGGGTCTTCTCGAACCCTGCCTCGTCCAGGGCCAGCCGGACGGCACCGACGCGGCCGTCCATCATGTCCGACGGGGCGACGGTGTCGCAGCCGGCCTCGGCCTGGACCAGCGCCTGGCGGACCAGCACCTCCACGGTCTCGTCGTTCAGGATCTCGTTTCCCCGCATGAGCCCGTCATGGCCGTGGACGGTATAAGGGTCCAGCGCGACGTCGCAGATGACCATCATTTCGGGCAATGACTGCTTCACCGCACGCACTGCCCGGTTGACCAGGTTGTCCGGGTTGAGCGCCTCGGCCGCGTCTTCCGATTTCAGGTCCGGCGGTGTCTGGGGAAACAGGGCGATGGCGGGAATACCCAGCTCGAGCGCGGTTTCGGCCTCACGCGCCACGCGGTCCACGGAAAGCCTGTGCACGCCGGGCATGCTGTCGATCGGCTCGGAGTGGTCGCTGCCTTCGGTGACGAAGACCGGCCAGATGAGATCCCCCGGTGTCAGGACGGTCTCGGCAACCAGGCGCCTGACCGCGGCGCCGTCGCGGTTGCGGCGCATGCGCGCCCTGGGGTAGCGCCCGAATAATGACTTCTGCATCGACTGAAACCGGCTCCTTGCCATGAGGTTGCGAGGGCGGAGTTTAGGGAACCCCGCGGGTCAAGAAAAGGGCCGGCCCGTGACGGGCCGGCCCTCGGTCATGGGCGTTTGTTGGGCGGTCTATTCCGCCGCCTGGACCACCTTGCCCGCCGCATCCAGCGCGCGTGTCAGGTCTTCCAGGATATCGTCGATATGCTCGATGCCCACCGACAGGCGGACGTATCCGTCCGAAACACCCGACGCGAGCTGCTCCTCGCGATCAAGCTGACTGTGGGTCGTGGTCGCCGGATGGATCGCCAGCGACCGGGCATCGCCGATGTTGGCCACGTGGTAGAACAGGCGCAGCGCGTCGATGAAGCGACGGCCGGCTTCCTTGCCGCCTTTCAGCTCGAAGCCGACCAGGCCGCCAAACCCGCCATCGAAGATGGCATCGGCACGCCGCTTTTCCTCGCCGGACTTGAGGCCGGGATAGGTGACTGTCGACACCTCCGGGTGGGTTGCCAGGAACTGGGCCACCGCCCGGGCGTTCCGGCAATGCTCGCGGAAACGCAAGGGCAGGGTCTCGAGCCCCTGGATGAACTGAAAGGCATTCTGCGGGCTCATTGCGCAGCCCAGGTCCCGCAGCAGGGTCACCCGTGCCTTGATGATGTAGGCGATCGGACCCAGCGGTTTGACCGCTTCGGTCCAGACGGCGCCGTGGTAGGAGGGGTCCGGCGTGTTCAAGGCCGGCTGGCGTTCTTTCAACTCCTCCCAGGGGAAGTTACCCCCGTCGATGATGACGCCGCCGATCGAGGTTCCGTGCCCGCCGATATACTTCGTCGTTGAATGGACCACGATCGCCGCGCCGTGCTCGAGCGGCTTGCAGATGATCGGTGCCGCCGTGTTGTCCATGATCAGCGGGACCCCAAAGGAACGGCCGATCTCGGCCACCTCGGCGATCGGGAAGGCCGTCAGCTTCGGGTTCGGCAGCGTTTCGGCATAGTAGGCGCGGGTCCGCTCGTCGGTTGCCGTCCGAAAGCCCTCCGGGTCCGCCGGATCAACGAACCGGACCTCGATCCCCTGATCCTTCAGCGTGTTGGCGAAGAGGTTCCAGGTGCCGCCATAGAGGTCGGTCGAGGAAACGATGTTATCGCCCGCCTTCGCCAGGTTCTGGATCGCCAGGGCCGTCGCGGCCTGGCCGGACGACAGGGCCAGCGCCGCGACGCCGCCTTCGAGTGCCGCCAGGCGCTTTTCCAGGACATCCACCGTCGGGTTCATGATCCGGCTGTAGATGTTGCCCAGTTCCTTGAGCGCGAAGAGGTTGGCCGCGTGCTCGGTGTCGCGGAACTGGTAGGACGTGGTCTGGTAGATGGGAACCGCCACCGCGCCCGTCGTCGGGTCGGCGCGATAGCCGGCGTGCAGCACCTGGGTCTGCGGGTGAGTGGACGTGAATTCGGTTGTGTCGGCCATGATGAAGCCCTCCTTGTTCGTCAACCGTTGTCGAGGGGCCCCATCGGCTCTTTAGCTTTTGGTCACGCGGAGCAAGCTGCCCCTCTCAAATCACCGCGGGCCCGTTGCGGGTGGGCCAATCCCAACTCACTAAAAACGCACAAAAAAACCGCCACAGACGGCTGTCGCGGCGGTTCCTTCCGCTCGCTTTAGCCGCATTTCTTAAGCGCCCGCAAGCTGAGACTCAAATCGGCGCTTGGCGGTCTATAAACGCGAGCCGGCCCGGCCCGTCAAGCGAAATCGTGGGCTTGGGTTTTGGCGCCGTGCCCTGGTTCAATGCATCCAGTGGCGCATGGTTCGAGCGGGGCGGGGAAGGGAATGGCCCAGGAACTGAAGGACTGGTTCAATCCGGCGTTCCTTGCAGACCTGGGCGAAAGCCTGTCGGATGCCTGTCCGGGCTTCGATGCCCCGGGTTTCGCAGCGCGGGCGGCCCGGGACCTGGAGACGCAGAGCCTCACCCAGCGCATGACCGCCACCGTCCAGGCCGCGCGGGACCACCTGCCCGGGGAGTTCCGGTCGGCGGTCGAGATCCTGAAAAGGGTCGCGCCCGCCTATCGCGGCCAGTTCGCCGGCATGTTCATGTGCGAATACGTGGCGACCTATGGCCAGGACGACAGGGATTACGCGCTATCGGCCCTGGCCGAGTTGACCCGGTCTTTCAGTGCCGAGTTCGCGGTCCGGCATTTCCTGAAGGCGGATTTCGACCATACGATTGAGGTCATGGCCGGCTGGGCCGCCGATCCCGACCCTGCCGTCCGCCGGCTGGCCAGCGAGGGCAGCCGGCCGCGACTGCCCTGGTCGTTCAATTTGACAAGGCTGATCGAAGACCCGTCGCCCGTGCGGCCGATCCTGGATCGGCTGTGCCGGGATCCCGACGCCTCGGTCCGCAAGTCGGTCGCCAATCATCTGAACGACATCTCCAAGGACCATTCGGGCTTGATGTTGGACTGGGTCTCGGACTGGGACCTTTCCGACGAACGGTCGGCGTGGATCGCCAAACACGCGGCCCGGTCCCTGATCAAGCGGGGCGATCCGCGCGCCTTCGCCTTGTTCGGGTTCGAAGCGGCACCCGACGTGACGATCGAGGATTTCGAGATCCGGCCCGGCAGCGTCGCCGTCGGCGAGGACGTGACCGTGTCGTTCGCCCTGGTTTCTGGATCGGACCGGGACCAGAAACTGGCGATCGATTATGCGGTGGACTACGTCAAGAAATCCGGCAAGACCAGGCCGAAGGTTTTCAAACTGAAGGAACTGGTCCTGGGTCCGGGCGAACGGCGGGCATTGACCCAACGCCACAGTTTCGTCGACCGGACGATCCGGACCCATCACGCGGGCGACCATCGGTTTGCCCTTGTGGTGAACGGCCGCACGATGGCCGAAGGCACCGTCCGGCTGGTTCGGGTTTGACTGGGGTGGCCTCGCGACTATGATCGCGGCCGAACACCGCCGAGGATCTCCATGGATTTCCAGTTGACCGACGAGCAGCGGGCTTTTCAGGACATGGCCCGGGACTTCGCCGTGGCCGAGATGGCGCCGCACGCCGCCAAGTGGGACGAGGAGTCGATCTTTCCGGTCGAAACGCTCCGCCACGCCGCCGGACTGGGACTGGCGGGCGTCTATTGCGATCCGGAGCACGGCGGGTCGGGCCTGGGTCGGCTGGATGCAACGATCGTTTTCGAGGAGCTGGCGGCAGCCTGCGTCTCAACGGCGACCTATCTGTCGATCCACAACATGGTGGCCTGGATGATCGACCGGTTCGGCGACGCCGAGCAGCGCCGGCAGTGGCTGCCCGACCTGCTGGGCTGTGCATGGTTCGGCTCCTACTGCCTGACCGAACCCGGTTCGGGCTCGGATGCGGCCGCATTGAAGACCAAGGCCGTGCGCGACGGCGATCACTATGTGGTCTCCGGGTCCAAGGCCTTCATTTCTGGGGGCGGGGTCAGCGATCTCTACCTGGTCATGGTGCGGACCGGCGGCGAGGGGCCGAAGGGCATATCCTGTCTGGTTGTGGAGAAGGACACGCCGGGCCTGAACTTCGGCGCCCAGGAGAAGAAGCTGGGCTGGCACTCACAGCCGACGTCGGCCGTCATGTTCGAGGAATGCCGGGTGCCGGTGGCGAACCGCCTGGGGGCGGAAGGCGACGGCTTCAAGATCGCGATGCAGGGCCTGGACGGCGGACGCCTCAACATCGGCGCGTGCTCGATCGGCGGGGCCCGGGCGGCAATGGAAGCGGCACGCGACTACATGCACGAACGCCGCCAGTTCGGCAAACGGCTGGCCGAGTTCCAGGCCCTCCAGTTCACGTTGGCCGACATGGCGACCGAGTTGGAGGCGGCCCGACTGATGATACGGCGGGGCGCATTCCTGCTGGAGAAGGCCGACCCCGAGGCCACGATGGCCTGTGCAATGGCCAAGCGGTTCGCGACAGATGCAGGCTTCCGGGTCTGTGACCAGGCATTGCAGTTGCACGGGGGCTATGGCTATTTGCGCGACTTTCCGATCGAACGGTTCCTGCGCGACGTGCGCGTTCACCGGATCCTGGAAGGCACCAACGAGATCATGCGCATGATCATCGCCCGCCGGTTGCTGGAACAATGACCGAGGCGATTCGCTTCGACCACAGGGGCGGCGTCGGCGGGGTGACGCTGAACCGGCCGCGCGCGCTGAACGCGCTGACCCTTGAGATGATCATTCACTATGACGCACAGCTGAAAGCCTGGGCCGGCGACGACGAGATCAAGGCCGTGCTGATCGAAGGCGTCGGAGGCAAGGCCTTCTGCGCGGGCGGCGACGTCCTGGCGGTCTACCATGCCGGTAAGGAAGGCGAGGCGCTGGCGGCCGACTTCTTCCGCCACGAATACACCTTGAACCGCCGGATCCATGCCTTCCCAAAACCCTACATCGCCTTGTTGGACGGGATCACGATGGGCGGGGGTGTGGGCGTTTCCGTCCACGGCGATTTCCGCATCGTCACGGAGAACCTGATGTTCGCGATGCCGGAGACGGGAATCGGCCTGTTTCCGGACATCGGCGCCTCGTGGTTCCTGCCGCGCTGTCCCGGGGAAACCGGGACCTATCTGGCCCTGACCGGCGCGCGGCTCGGGGCGGCGGATGCCGTGGCCCTGGGGCTGGGCACCCATTTCGTCCCGGCGGCACGGCTGCGGGACTCCGAGGTCGCGCTCTACGATGCGCCATGGGGCGATGGGCCGGCGGACGCGACCGTGCACAGCCTTTTGGAAGGGTTCGCCGAGCCGGCCGGGCCGGCGCCGCTGCAGGCGCATTTCGCGGCGATCGACCGCTGTTTCGCCTTCGACGACATGGCGGAGATCCTCTCGGCGTTGGAGGCGGAGGGATCGGATTTCGCTGCCGAGACGTTGAAGGCCCTTGCCACGAAGTCGCCGACGGCTCTCAAGGTGGCGTTGGCTCAGATGCGCCGCGCTGAGGGGCTGACGTTTGACGAGCGCATGACCATGGAATACCGGCTGAGCCAGGCCTTCATGGCCGGCCCCGATTTCTACGAGGGGATCCGGGCGCTTCTGGTGGACAAGGACAAGAGCCCGGTCTGGTCGCCGGCGGCCTTGGCGGACGTCACCGACGAGATGGTGGAACGCCACTTCGAAAGTCTCGGCGCGAAGGATCTGGTGTTTTCGGACTGATCGGCGCCGGGGCAGGACGGCAGTATTGGATGCAAAAGGGAGGGCAGCGATGGCGACGGTCGGTTTCATAGGTCTCGGAAACATGGGCGGACCGATGGCCGGCAATCTGCTGGCGGCGGGGCACGCCGTGAAAGCGTTCGACCTTTCCGAGGCGGCGCTGGACCAAGCGGTCTCGGCGGGTGCGGTGCGGGTCGGCAGCGCGGCGGAAGCCGCCTTGCACAGCGAGGTCGTGATCACGATGCTGCCCGCGGGCCAGCACGTCCGCGGGGTCTATGAGGGCGAGGTGTTCGGCCATGCGCCTGCCGGCTGCCTGATGATCGATTGCTCCACCATCGATGTGGAAACGTCCCGGGCGGTTCACGCCGGTGCGGCCGATGCCGGCTTTGCCATGGTCGATGCCCCGGTCTCGGGCGGCGTCACTGGGGCGGAGGCCGGGACCCTGACCTTCATGTGCGGCGGCTCCGACGACGCCTTCCAACGGGCCCGCCCGCTGTTGGAACGGATGGGCAAGACGATCGTCCATGCCGGCGGCCCGGGCAACGGACAGGCCGCGAAGATCTGCAACAACATGATGTTGGGTATTCAGATGATTTCGGTATGCGAGGCTTTCGGCCTGGCCGACCGGCTGGGTCTGGACCGCCAGAAGCTGTTCGACATCGCATCGACGGCGTCGGGTCAATGCTGGTCCCTGACCACTTATTGCCCCGTGCCGGGGCCGGTGCCAACGGCGCCCTCCAACCGGGACTATGCGCCGGGATTCACTGCCGCGATGATGCTGAAGGACCTGAAATTGTCCCAAACCGCGGCCCAATCCGTCGATGCGTCGACTCCGTTGGGTGCCGCGGCCACCGCGCTTTACAGTCTCTATTGCAATGAAGGCGAGGCAGGCGTCGATTTTTCAGGAATGATTAAGATGATTTATGGTGAGAATTATTAAGGATTCTCTGCATACCATCAGGGTTGATAAGGTGAGAATTCGTTAATAGTGTAGCCTTGGGCCAGTCGAAAACCGAATGAGTGTGCGCCGTGAAGGACGAGTACCTTGAAGCGATAAGACTGATTGAGCGCCTGCATCGTCAGTTCCTCGAGGTGGTGAAAGGTGAGATCGACCGCCTCGGCATTCGCGACATCAACAACGTC
>Ga0066187_1000352_pt1 | contig 16679 bp, 14 predicted proteins | sample WorMetexBAHAMAS1_FD_58706 | JGI IMG/M metagenome (GOLD analysis project Ga0066187, IMG submission 58706) | Marine gutless worms symbiont microbial communities from Max Planck institute for Marine Microbiology, Germany - Inanidrilus exumae... | ecosystem: Host-associated > Annelida > Digestive...
TCCTCTAGCAAATAAACGAACTAAACTAGGTCAGTATTTGTGCCCTCAGTTCTGATTTTGTGTCACGCCATTCGACTCCACCTATCTTATTCCCTAAATAATCGAGGTTTTTTCTTAATTGGTTGCAAATAAATCATGTTTTAGTTTATAGACTCTTCACGGATTTTTCTGGGTGCGAGAAAAAGATGAAGTTGAAGATGCTTGTTGTGCTTTTGTGTGGGTTTCTTTGTGGGTGTTGTTCCTCTACGCCCCCATCCACTTCTGTTTCTACTCTTCGCGTGAACTTTTCTGAAGACCCCGCTACGTTGGATCCTCGGAAGGGTGGAGATTCTATCTCTTGTAGTTTTAAATTCATGCTTTTTGAGGGGCTAACGAGAATGACCCCCTTCTCAAATTCAATAGAGCCTGCCATTGCAGAAAGTATCTCGATTTCAGAGGACAAGAGGGTCTATACATTCCACTTACGCCAGGCCCTGTGGTCAAACGGAGAGCCACTGAAGGCGCACGATTTTGCGTATGCTTGGAGGACATTGCTTGACCCTGGGTTCCCCTCACCAGACTCTGCCCTCCTGTTTCCGATAAAGAATGCCAGAGCCGTGAAGATGGGAGAGCTTTCCGGTGATGCGCTGGGAGTCAGAGTGATAGATGAAAGAACTCTTGAAGTGGAGTTGGACCACCCTACCCCATATTTTTTGAGCCTTACCTCCTTTTGCATCTACTTTCCGGTACCTCAAGATAAGGAATTTTCCCCACAGTTAACCAACGGTCCATTTAAAATGGAGCGATATCGGCCAAGTGATTTGATGGTTGTAGCAAAGAACCCCCTATACTGGGACGCAAAGCATGTAGAGATTGATAAGGTCGAGATTACTTTTATTAGTAACGATATGACGGCGCTGGATTTTTACATGCAACAAAAACTTGACTGCTTGGGTGCGGGCTTTTCTCCTATTCCCGTAGATTTTATTCCACAGCTAAAAAAAGAGGGAAACCTCCGGGTCATCCCAGTGGGGGCTACCTCCTTTTGCACCTTCAACCTAAATGTGAATCCCTTTTCTAACGCCAATATTCGCAAGGCCTTCGCCTACTCTATGGATAGAGAGGCCATTGTTAGCTGTATTACTCAGATGGATGAGGAGGTTGCTTTTGGCCCCATCCCCCCACTCCTAAAGGGCGGACGTACTACCAGATTCTTTCCTGGGCCAGATCTTGTGAAAGCACAAAATTGTTTGCAGGCGGGACTTACAGAGCTGAACTTGACTAAAGATGATCTGCAGGGCATTCCTTTTACCTACCTGATTAATGGTGTCCACAGCAGGGTGGCTCAAGCGCTCCAATATCAGTGGATAAGCACCTTAGGAGTATGGGTTAGGCTTGAGGGATACACCCGCAAAGTTTACCTAGATAAGCTTATGAAGAGGGACTACACATTTGGGTATGGGCTATGGATTGTTCAATATCCAGATTTGATGAATATATTTGATCGGTTTAAGTTTAGGTCCAATGCAAAAAATTACCCTGGATGGGAGAATGCGCGGTATATTGACATCCTAGATTCTTCAGCCACCTCCGAGTCCTCCCTCGAACGCATACTTCTTCTAGAAGAGGCTGAACAACTTCTGATTGATGAGATGGTAATTGCCCCTATTTATCATTGGAAGGAGGGTTTTATCCATCATCCCTATGTGTCAAATATTTATATATCTCCCATTGGTTCCATTCACCTGGGTTTTGCCAAAATTAATAAGGAGAAGGCTTATGAAAATTGATCTGTTAAAAATCAAGCCGAGTTTTCCCCCACCGAAGGGGAATAGGAGGTGGGAGTTTTTTGCCTCTTTCTTCGAATCGATGGAGCTACTTATCAAGGAGGTAGTTCCAGAGTCGATTTTTGAGTTGGATGGAGTGTCTCATTTTATTCCTGCAGAGACCTCTTTTAACAGGTTGAATGATGCTCTACCAATCATTAATATCTCTCCAGCAGATGAAGCACCTTGTACTCTGTCGATCTCTCTGCTCTGCTCTGGTCAGCATACGCATGGGGTGGGTCGATTTTTAAGTGACAAAATCTCCCGTTCGCTCGTTCCAAGCAAGGAGCTGGCATTAATAGTGACGCGTTCATTGAATTTTAAATTTCTCATTCATCCCTATTCTGAGTATTTTATTATAGAGCGCGTCATCGAAATAGAGAGTGAGCGTGATTTAAAAATTGTTCAAGAAAATTTTCCACAGGTTGCTCAAGAGATTCGGGTGACTATATTGGGCGCACAACATGCACGAAAGATAGTGCTATACAAGGAATTGTCTATTGGAGAAAAGGGAGTAATGCTCTTAGAAAATTTTGCGTCACTTATCAAGTGCCCCCACCAGGGAGCGCAACATACTATCTTTTATGATGTCCATCACTTCCTTCTAAAAGCTATAAGAGAAAGTGGCGACTGTGAAATCTATGCACACCTCCTGCCGTTCCTTAAAACGAAGACACAAAAGATTGATTCCAATGTTTTTAGTGAAATTCAGGACTGTCTTACGATCTTTGATGGGGCCTTTTTTGTATCCAGACCCTTGCACCACATCAATAAAATCTTGGCGTACTTCTACCTTTTTCGTAAAATCATCGCTTATACCATTATGACGAAGCCTCACAAACGTCATGTCAGCTTTAAGCTGCAAAGAACAAAGATTAAGGTGTGTGATTCCATAGTTCCGGTTATAGCTCTTCTCGTTGGGGTGAATTTTATCGAGGAGGATGAGGTGTTGGAGGAAGAGGACATCTTTAAAGTCGTCAAAAAGGAGCTGCCAGGCGTGGAGCTTGTTCAGGACAGCCTAACCACCAAGGATAGGAGCAAGAAGCAGGTGTGCATCTTGTATTTGGAAATTCAAAATAGTGATAAGAGTCCCTTTACTCCAGCTGCAGTTAAGCTTCTTAAGAAAAAAGTTGCAGAGAAAATTTGTCAATGTATCCACAAGGACACTGTCCCAACGCTTTCTCACTATAGCGAAGATGAGATTGTGCAAAATATTTTGACTCTTTCTGATGAACTTAAGAATTCTAATGACCCCCCGCAAATTATTATTCAATTTCGCGATCAATTCCAAACAGAGCTACATTTTTCTGTTATTGTAATGCGCATTCAAAAGCCTGGCTTGCCCACTTTAACTATCCCCAGCACGCCACACATATTGGTGAGAAAGTTGGAGAGAAAGGTGTGTGGGGTCCTAAATGAATGCTACCTCAAAGAAGCCTATCTTATCGATGTTTGTGTGAAGGATGTAGAGACAGTTGCCGAAGGTAGAGAAAAATTGTTTTCCTCCCTGAAGGTACACTTAAATCAACTACACGACTACAACGGGGGGGTGCCTGCAAAGCAATATGAGATACTTTCGCATCTTTAAAGAGACTTCTTGCTGCTCCCTCTCATGAACTGCTTATCCAAAGTTATTTTTTATTCGATCACCCCTCGCTATGCGCAAAGCCTTATTTCCGCGGAGGTCTTAAAAGAGCATTTTTCACTTCTTTTGAAGATTCTGGACAAAAATTCTTTCATGAAGATAGTTTGACTGTGAGTACTACGTATGGTGAGTATGCCCTGTTTATGATCTGTTCGTTCGATGCACCTCTTATCGATTCTTTGCGAAGGGTGTCTTATAAATTTGTCTCCAATTCTCAAGAGCTTTTTTTCACATATACCAAGGTTGCCGATCTTCATGCCTTGGGCCTTCTTCTCACCCATAAAGAGATGGAGGTGCCCTTTATAAGAAGTTTAGATGAAACGTTACGAAAGTACGAGAAAAACAAAGCTTTGCGTATGACTCTTTAATGAATAGAGGAGTGAATAAATTCTAGACATTATTGAGCGGATTCAATATAAGGTTGCCTTTGAAAAGGGTGGGGGAGTTGCAGCACTGTGGCTTGCGAAATCTAGAATCCACTTAAGAACTGTCTAACGAGTGTTGGGGTCTATGCGCCGCTCAATTATCTACACCGAACCTAAGACCGCATTTGCGGGAGAGATAAAGACTTGGAAGTTTGTCTACGTCTCGGCAAACAATCTTTCAAAAGGAGCCCGTTTTAAGTTTGATATAGGGTCGGAAGGGCGGGACTTCGATTGGGAAATCCCCCAGAGCAATCTCAAGAAGAAAAAAAATTTAATATGGATGGAGATTCCGAAGAAGAGGTTGGTTGGTGCCTCTGAAGTTTTAGAGGCAAATAGCCCTTTACCTCAGTTTGAGTTTGATTTACCCTCCGAAGTTAAGGCTGGGGATCCCATCATCATCTTCCTGGGGACACCGGACTCGACCACACTACAAGCGAGAGGGAATCGAGCCCAGTTTTATACATGTCGCCGTCGTCCTTTCAACCTCTATATCGACTCTAAGGGTAAGGGAGAATTTAAAGAGGCTCAAACGTTCCATCTCGATGTCAAGGGTAATGTTCTTCATACCATTCGTGTTGTTGCTCCATCTATAATAAATAAAAACCAGCGGTTTGATGTGGTTGTGCGCTTCGAAGATGAATATGGGAACCTCACAAAAAATGCTCCTGAGGGTACCTTGATCGAATTTTCCTATGAGCGTCTGAGAGAAAATATCAATTGGAAGCTTTTTGTTCCAGAGACAGGCTTTACCACTCTTCCAAATCTTTATTTTAATGAAGTGGGTGTTTATAAGATTCAATTGACAAATCTATCTACAAATGAGGTGTTTTCATCCTTCCCTATCAAATGCTTTTCTGATATCGATAGGCAAGCGTATTGGGGGACTTTTCACAATGAATTTATACGATACGACGCAACGGAAAATATTGAATCATGTCTCCGTCATGCCCGTGATGAAAAATCATATCAATTTTTCAGTAGTTCCTCTTTTGAAAATGAGGAGGAAACTTCTTCTAACCACTGGAGAGGAATTGGTAATTATATCGCTGAATTTAACGAAGATAGTCGTTTTACCACTTTTCTAGGTATGCAGTGGTTGGGGACTCCAGGGGAGGAGGGGCTGAGGGCATTTATTTATCTCAAAGATAACAAGGCGTTGCTTAGGAAGAAGGATAGCAAATCCAATAATTTACAAAAGATCTATAAAAGTCATACCCCAAAAGAGTTTTTTTCTATTCCCTCCTTCACCATGGGTTCGAAGACCCTCTATAACTTTGCAAGATTTACCCCCGAATATGAGAGGGTAGTTGAAATTTACAATGTCTGGGGATGCTCAGAATGTACCAAGGTGGAGGGGAATCTACGCCCCATTACCCCTAAATCCAAGAAGGGAATGAAGGAGAAGGCGGATGGGTCTATCCGAAAGGCTCTCAACAATAACCATCGCTTTGGTTTTGTGTCTGGGGGATATGATAATCGCAGTATTTTTAGTGAATTATCAGATGGTAACCAGACTCAATATACGCCGGGTTTAACGGCTATTCTCTCCACCTCTCACACCCGAGAGGCGATTCTCCATGCCATATTTAAGCGTTCCTGTTATGCCACCACAGGCCCCCGCATGATTATTGGGTTTCAGGTCGCTGGAGCTCCTATTGGATCTGAGCTGACTACCAAAACGAAGCTTGGACTTATCTATAACCGCCATATTTCTGGTTATATGGTTGGTACCGCACCCATCGAGGAGGTACTTGTCGTCCGCAATGGAAAGCCATTTCATACTTTTTGCCCTAAAGATGATACATTTGAATTTGCCTTTGACGATGATGAGCCCTTAAAGAAAATAACTCTAAAAACCCAAAAGGATCGCCCCCCATTTATCTATTACTATATGCGTGTGCTGCAGAATGATGGACATATTGCCTGGGCCTCCCCCATTTGGATAGATTATGAGGTTGCGCATTCTACTGAGAAAAAGAAGATTTAGCTTGGTGGAGTTTTTCTGTTCCCGACGTTGTTGCTTAATTCGTCTGCGACGTACATTTACAACGGTTTAGAAATTTGTAGAGACGGTCGGCGAGGCCTAAAATTTCAATTTGTCAGATAAGACAATAAGTTGGTTTAATTAACTATTTTTTATTCTTTAGTAGAAAAGAAATAACAATAATGTTATTATTTCTGTTGTTAGAAAAACATCTTTTGGCTTGAGTCGACGCACAATAAAAGTTCCAGGCATACTGGAGTCGAAATTAAATAACTAAGGGTGCGTGTTTCTCAGTAGGTCCGTGAAAATGAGGTTTCCCATGGTAGTTGGTGCTGTTAGTCAATCGCCTCCTTTTGCTCATCATCGTGAGGTTACGGAAGAGTCGATAAAAGACAAAAAACTCGAAGTGAAGGCGAATCTACTTGTAGGCTTAGTTGGGATTGTTATATCGTTTGTCATGCTGATCACGTGTTTTTTTGTTACTTTTACGCCTGTGATTATTTTTGTCCTTATTCTACTTCCCTTATTTTTACCGTTATCCATCGCTGCTCTTGTAATATCGCTCGCATGTTACATAAAACTGAGATCTTTGCAAGAGAAATTTAAGAGCTCCGAGGTAGAAAACTCAACATCTGCCACATTCTCACATTCTCCAAGAATCCCATCTGCACCTCCACTTATTAAAAGTATTTCAATGAGCACATCAGCACGCCCCATTTTTGACATTTTATGATATCCCTATTCTTCCTTCCATGCTTTTCTATCTACATCTCCCCCGTCAAGGGTTTTTTATCCGTTCTATTTTTTTATTCCTTGCTTTCATCCAGGGGCATTTTTCTGTCGCGCGCAACTTGGCATTCTTCTGAGGATATTATACCACGGTTTTCCGAGGCTTTATAACAGCTTTCCTTGTTGTATGCGACATCTCTTCATATGGTTTTTTTTGTGTTTTTGGGCAATTGACGAATAAATTTGCTCCCACTTCTGTATCACTGACATTACTCTCCGTTAATTCATTTAAAACGATTCGGTGAAATTTTGGGCACACCACAATGTGAACTTTTCTCCAGGTTCTCCTTTTTGATGCCCCGTGCATTTTTCTTGTCCATTCTCTCTCCACTTTGTTCCACCTGAAGGTGTACTTTTTCAAATTCTTTTTCTGCTGTTCCTGTTTGTGTATTCATTAGGATTTAGCGGTGGTGCACAATAACGACTAGTGACGCCTAGTATAGCCTATTTGTGGAGCAGTTTAGGTCTCTTTTTAAAGGCTTCTTGCCGTTTGGAAGAGATGAATAGGCGTTCATCTGAAGAGATGATCAACGGATAGAAATCCATCTTTTCTAATCGCGAACCGGGGAAGAAGGTTTGTAAAATTTGAGTGGTGGTATCTTCACGTTCCTTCATTTGTATGGCGCTATAAAGGCATAGACCTACCCCCGCTCCACCGCCATACCCCTCAAAGGTGATGTTGTTCCCTTGTATATTCACCAAAAAATCATTACTTTTAAGTCTATCTTTTCCCAAGAGCCTCTGTAGGTCACAAAAATAAATGTCTTCCGAATGTATTCCATCATGTACACGGATTGCATAGACTTTATTTGAGGCGTGGTCGACAAAAAGATTCACTCCCGTTATTCGGTTTGTTTTCACTATTTTAGCAAATTCTTGATTTTCTAAAGTTAACGTCCAATAAAAATCTTGACGAGAACTTTCGGCAAAAGGAGAATGTACACCATCGGGAGATAAAACATTCTTTCGAAATATCGGAGAGTATTCAGCAGTGCGTCCCCCGCAGTGCTCTGTCCAAAGCGCAGGGAAGGGTTGATTGTTATAGGTCATTATCAGATGGCGTGTATGATCAATTGCACAATCAATTGGGAGGTGTTGGAGGATAAGGCCCATTCCATAATAATCTGCTTCCTTTGCGTTGACATGCCAGAAGGATTGGTGGTTAGCTAAAACTGTGTAATATACATGTGTACGCGCGACTACCGCTATGGCGTCGAGGACCACGTCTGGAAGTTCGGAATTGATTTTTGTCGAGAGGGTCGATTTAAGAAAACTCTCAACATCCACTTCATTGACGACACTGAGCATATTTTCCACATGGTAGACATTAATCATTCCTCTGTACTGTATTCCATTGATTAGGAAGGTAGTATCTGGGCTATCTGGCTGAAATTGAAGTTGAAAAATGCTGACAAAATCCTCACCCCATTTGATTCCTTGCTTGTGAGGATAACAGTAGAAACGTTTACCATAACGCCCTCTACTCACCCTTTTTCCATTTTCTGGGTTGTAAACGACAAAAGGACCGCGCGCTTCGATGAAGAGCCCTTGAACATCTTTCTCTAGCAAGATCTTTACTGTCGCTAAATTTTCAACATTGTGTGGAGTGGGACATCTCTCTGAATGTAGTGGAGAGCAAAAGAGTAGCAAGAGGAAGAGTATATTTTTCATCTAATTTTCTCCGTCAGTGTGAGGGTGTAGAGCGCGTATATCCGAAATGTTGGTAGGCCAATTTCGTCGCCTCCCTTCCTCGCTGAGTTCGCCTCAAAAATCCCTGCATAATGAGGAAAGGTTCATGGATCTCTTCGATCGTTGTGGACTCTTCTCCCAATGCAGTGGCTATGGTACTTAAGCCAACGGGGCCACCATCATGGTGATCGATGATATGTTTTAAAATGCGCTTATCCATCTCATCTAGACCTCTATAGTCGATATCTAACATTTCTAGAGCGGTGCGTGTCGCAATTCTATCCAATTTATTGTTTGTGCGCATCTGAGCATAATCTCGAACCCACTTAAGAAGGTTATTGGCGATACGAGGAGTACCTCGAGAGCGCTTAGCTATCTCGAATAGGGAATCTTCGTTGATGTCTATTTTCAAAATTGAGGATGAGCGATTGAGGATAGTGCAGATGAGGTTGGGGTGATAGTAATCTAAGCGACAAGTGAAGGCGAACCGAGAGCGCAGTGGACTAGACAGGAGGCCACTTTTCGTTGTAGCTCCAATCAAAGTAAAGTTGTTGAGTTTGACCTGTACGCTACGGGCTTGTGGGCCTGAGTCCAGCAAGAGGTCTATAGCAAAGTCCTCCATGGCGGGATAGAGATATTCTTCAACAGTATGATTTAAACGGTGAATCTCATCGATAAAGAGGAGATCCCCCTCCTTGAGGTTGGTTAAAATGCCAGCAAGGTCTGCGGGCCTTTCGATAGTCGGTCCAGAGACAACAATCAAATCATAACCCATTTCTTTAGATATGATATGTGCCAGTGTTGTTTTTCCGAGCCCTGGGGGACCATGAAACAGTGAGTGACCCAGTGCCTCTGAACGCTTCTTCGCAGCACCAACAAACACCTCTAGTTTCTCTCGAATCGACTTTTGGCCGATGAACTCCACCAAGGAGCGGGGCCTCAATGTAACCTCGAGCCTTTTATCTTGTTTTTCCCAGGAAGATTGGATAAATGGCAACTTCTTCATAACTTTTAGAATTTTCTAACGTGCATGAACATAACAAAATGGTAGCAAGAAAAAGATTTCAGGCGCTATATCTATCTATAAAAATCGAAAATTTTTGGGTGGTGTGATGTTACAGTCTGATCGTTGGATTCAAAGGATGGCCTTAGAGGAGGGGATGATTAAGCCGTTTACTGACTCTCAAATACGGAGGGTGAATGATCAGAAGGTCATAAGTTACGGGCTTTCGAGCTATGGTTATGATATCTGTGTAAGCGATCGGTTTAAGGTGTTTACCAACGTACATAATGCGATTGTGGACCCCAAAAGCTTTACTGATGACACTCACGTTGATATTCATAGCGAAGAGAGCCTCATCTTGCCACCTAACTCCTTTGCATTGGCCTTCAGCGTGGAATGTTTTGATATTCCTCGTAATGTTTTGACTCTATGTATTGGGAAATCTACCTATGCGCGTTGTGGGGTTATCGTAAATGTAACCCCCTTAGAACCAGAGTGGAAGGGGGTTCTTACGATTGAAATTTCCAATACCACGCCACTGCCGGTGAAAATTTATTCAAATGAGGGTATTGCGCAGCTCCTTTTCTTAGAAGCTAAGGAGGTGTGTAATATCTCCTATGCTGATCGTTTGGGGAAATATATGAAACAAAAGGGAATTACTGCTCCAGTAACATGAGATCCTTCCCCCGCATTCTATCACATAATTGGTGGGTGATTGTTTTCATCTTGATGTCGGGGGCGTTTTATCTTCAGGTCCTCCACGAGAAAAATTGTTTGATAATGAAAATGGGGGAGAGGGTGAGAGAACTTGGCCGAGCTTGTTTATTGGCAGAGGCAGAAAAGGAAGAGTTGCTGTTGAGGATACGCAATCGAGATGATCCGGAGTGGATGGAACTTGTCCTGAAAGAGAAGCTAGGAGTTGTTCCAGAGGGGCAGATTAAAGTGGTGTTTCAATGAAGCTCTTCGTGAGTGGGATGCACTGTGCCTATTCTACTTATTTGGTATCAACCTAACTCCTGATTGTTGGATGTATGCATAATTTTGTATCACAACCTGTTTTAGCCTTCTCTCTCGTTGTTCTTATTCTCTTTTCGGCTCTGCTATCTGGATCTGAAACGGCACTATTTTCTCTCTCTTCGATGAAGTTGCGAGCCTTTCGCCAGGGGGAAGATTCTCGCGGCAAGTTAATTGCTAAGCTGCTCTCTCAGCCGCGCCGCCTACTCGTTACAATTCTAATGCTCAACGTATTAGTAAATATCCTCGTTCAAAATGTTGTGTCCGGAATATTTAATCCTTTTGCCAGTTGGTGGTTAACTGTGGGTCTTCCTTTAGCTCTTACCCTCCTCTTTGGAGAGGTGATTCCTAAGTCCCTGGCATATGCCCAGAATAGCTGGATTGCCATACGTGTTGCACCACTGTTGAAAGCCTTGATGTGGGCGTTAGCGCCGATAAGGGATGCAATTACCTACATCACAGGTTGGATTTCACGTTGTTTTTTCTTCTATCTTAGGAAAGATAGGGAGCTCTCCATCGAGGAGTTGAAACATACGTTGCTCACTTCAAGAGATAGTGGTGTTGTGACGGATGAAGAAGCAAAACTAGTGAGGGGATACCTAAATTTAGAGAGCGATCTCATTAAAGAAATCATGTGTCACAGGGGGGGAGTACTCTACTTCGACATTCATCAGCCACTTTCTAAATTGATAGATTTTTTTGTAGATGATGAATGTACGCGCATCCCTGTCTGCAATGGCAATTTGGAAAATGTCTTGGGAATTATGGATAGTGGGAGTTTCTTTCTTCATCGTGAACATATTCACACATCTCAAGACATTATACCATTTTTGAGAAAGCTTAAGTTTGTTCACGAATCAATGACGGGGCGATCTCTTCTTAAAAAGTTTTATGAAGAAGAGGAGACGATGATGATGGTGGTAGATGAGTATGGATCCATTTCTGGATTGATTACCCTGGAAGATATTTTCGAGACAGTTGTGGGACAAATTACTGACCGACGTGATGAGGTCAGCCACTACACCCGTGCTTCAAAAGATATTATCATTGCCAGCGGCAGACTTGAACTTATTGAATTTGAGGAGATGTTTGATGTGCATTTGGAAAGCCCTAACAACATGGCAACAATTGGGGGATGGCTTACTGAGTTAGTAGGGGACATTCCCAAGAGCGGTACTAAGATAGAACAACAGGGGTTTTTGTTTTATGTGCTTGCTTCAGATGTCCATCGGGTGTGCCGCGTCTACATTCGACGTTTACAACTGACTAAAAAGGGGAAAAATGAGTGATTGGGCATTTTTTCTTATCCTAGTTATCGCTTCTCTTATAGTGCAAGGTTTCTATTCGATGTTGGAGATGTCTTGTGTCTCCTTTAACCGTGTGCGTCTTCAGTATTATGTCTCGCAAAAGAATAGGCGCGCTAAATGGATCAATGCACTTTTGCATCATCCTACACTTCTCTTTGGCACAACTCTAATCTTAGTGAATAGCGCAATGCAATTCGGATCAGAATGTGCCCGTCGCTTTTATGCTTCGTTGAATATGGACCCCGATTGGGCTCCATTGACACAGGTGATTCTAGTGTTGATTTTTGCTGAACTTTCTCCCATTTTTGCTGCGCGTCGCTGTCCAGAAGGCGTTTCGATGTTTGGGGCTCCTATCCTATACTTTTCCTCACTCCTCATGAGACCACTCATATATCTTCTTGACCTAATGTTCCGCTTTACCAACCGCCTGTTTGGAATAAAAAGGATCTCTGCTCTTCACTTAACTAGAGAAGAGCTTCAAAAGGCAATTGAGGAGCGTGAGGATATCCTCGAGCAGAAGTTTGATCTTATATCTTCTAACATCTTTTCTCTTAAGGCAAAGAGAGCAAAAGATTTGATGGATCCTTTAACCCGGATAAAGTGCATTTCGAATGAGGCCAGCGTGAGAGATTTGAAAATTTTGTTGGGCCTCGAAGCTGTTCCGTTCGTTCCCGTTTATTGTCGTAATAGAGCCAATATTGTGGCCATTGCTTACCCACGCGACCTGTTACGCCTTGCAGATACTACCCCTCTGTTGCCCCACTGCCGGCTTCCTTGGTTCATCACGGAGAAATATTCTGTTTTGGAGATTATCAAAGAATTTCGACTCAATAATCAAAGTTTAGCCGTTATCTTAGGCAGTCAGGGCAACGCGGTAGGGGTTCTCACATTAAATACAGTGGTGGATGAAATTTTTGGTCAGCGTTATGATTGGATTTCATGTGGAAAATATGCTACAGAGCAGCATAAGACCATAATCGACCGTGCATTTCCGGGTGATACTCTGGTAAGTGACGTCAATAAATGGTGCGACATTGCTCTTCCCGCTAAAGGAGATGAAACCCTTGAAGATCTCATGAAGAGCCATCTACACGCCCATTTAGAGAGAGGGGATAGCGTGCGGGTCGATGGCTTCGAATTTTCGATTGCAGAGAGCTCTCTCATGGCTGGCCGAATCATTTTAATTCGCTCTATATCCTAGAGGATATCTTTAAGGGATGCCTATTTGACTATTCGTTTGATTATAAACCGTTAACTAAAAAATTTCCCCCACCCTTTTCCAAAAAGTTTTACAAAAACCGAGAGAGATAATAAAATATATTTTCTATATATTTTAACGAGGAAACCCGCTTTCGTAAGTGCATCTTAAATGTTCCTATTGGTAATGCTGTGCAAGTTACTGTGAGTCAGGAGAACCCACAGGATCAAATTTTCAAATAATTAGAGAAGAGGTAAAATGGATGATCGATGCTTTGTCTGTTTCTGCAGCATTCTACTTAGTTCCTAAAATTCTTAGGTATCTAACTACAGATCCTTCTGACCGGAGAGGGGGGAATTTAAGGATTATTTCCAGATTTAGGGAGGAAGCTGCCACGTATACGAGGATCTTAATGAATAACGTTGGAAGAGGGAATTGGTATTATGCAACTGAAGTTATCTTTGACAATTTATGGATTGTGCATTTATCCATCTCGTGCATTATACGTTCCAATCCCGTTTCCACAAATATAGAGCTAGGGATATATCTTGGGCTCACCTATATGATACTAGCGTTAGTTGTTTGGCTTGTACGACATACATTGTCAAGGATGCTGGAAAATGTCAGTGGATTGCTATCTAGATTTATCGCACCAATAAATTTACGTGAAAATGTATCTGATCCAGACCAGGAGTCCACCAGTTCAATTCCTGAGAGATTTCATGATGACCCTGTCCTTGTCGGGTATGGGATATGCCCTATTACCCAAGAACCTACAGATAGGCACGTGTCCGACCCTACTACTGGCCATCTAGTGACATATTCGTTAGCGGCGGCAAGACGATGGCTAAGGGCAACAGGAACCTCTCCTGTGACACGACTCCCATTAGATGATTCTCAACTTAGACCTAGGCCAATTCTCAACATCTTGGTGAGACTCCGCGTCAAATGGCTTAAACGGAGGGAGAAAACTGCATGTAGGGCACTAAATGTTATAAGAAGTTGGTTGGATGGGCAGCGGCCTGGATTGTCTCCGAAATCTGCAGAACAGTCGCTATATTCTGAAGAAGATAAGAAATGGTGTCAGGAGAAAGCCCTGAAACTTGAGCAATTAATAGAGAATTGGGAGCAGTCAGAAGGAAAAATTTCGGAGGAACTTCACGAAATTATAGGGCAACTTAGATGTGTGGACAACTCAGAAGATGTTATTTGTGCGATGAGTGGGAAGCCTATTCGTCATGTAATGACCCTATTGAACTCTGACCTTGAGGAAATGCCAATCATGTATTTTGAAAGATTTGTTGTTCAGGAATGGATATCTAATACGCCTAATCTAGCTCCTCAAGGATGGCCTCAGCAACATTTTCCACTTCCTATTATCAGCGATCATTTTCAAGATTGTAGTACAATTCAAAGATTGATAGACAAGAATTTGATGAGATACGCAAAAATAGCAATAAAGGAGGCGAAGGGGGAGTTAAGAAACTTAAGGTCGGCGCATTAACCCATTTTGAAAATATCCTTGGGGGTAGTCACTCCTCACTAGGGCATCTACTTTTTAACTAACGAGAGAGCAAATGAAAAGTGATTATCCCCCCCGTTTGGGGTGATCGCGTGCATAAAAGTGACTTTTAACTGCCAACTAGTACTGATAATTGTGATCCAATCTATTTTAGTTTCGTTATAATGTGGCTCTCCCACTCTTCCCCAGCCAATATGGGATTGTAGTCGCGCGATCCACTGTGGTGAAATTTTAATTTGCAAACAGGACAAAAGGGTGTTTCGCCTATCTGAGAGGGGGGATTGAAGGAGGCAGGAAACCTCTCTTGTTGCCTCCATGATGAAATTTTCGGGATCACTTCTCCTCCAATTAAAACTGCTACGATGGCGTAACTCTGCCTTAAAAGCGAAATCTTTACTGATCGTCCAAGCCAAACCAATATTAGCATAATCTGGCAGCTGTCTTTCAATATTCCATCCCAAATGAGCACTCACCTTTAATGAGGGGAAGTTCCATGTAAATTCCCCCTGAATCCTAGGGGTAATTTTATGTAATTTATGATGAGGGAAATGGGTGTAGGCATAAAGTTCTGCGATGATGTTGGGCTCAAACAGAGGATATTTTTTGAGATAAAAGAGAGTACGTATGCCCGTTTTGATGAGGTTGAGTTGGTTGAATCCATCTTCGATGTTGAAGATGTAGGTGGTATCTGGCGAGCTAGTAGGACGGGTAAGGCCATGATATGTGGCGTAGGGCTGGAGCACATGACAAAGGGTTTTGAAACGACGCCTTATGGTCATGTCAGCTCGAAGTTGATATCGCAAAACCAACTGACCCAATGGATAGTGGCGGTTGCTGTTCCCATAAAAAATGCCGACTAACCCGATGAGGGGTGTTATGGTTAATCCATTTCGATAGAATGGCCGATACATTGTGTTTTGTGTTGAAAGTCGTGCGCAGTGAAAGTGTGGTAGGTATGACTCCAGGGCCCTTGCAAAAGCGTAGTCTAAATAGGCGATTTTGACGCGATTTTCAGATATGATACCGCTTCCTCCTAATTCAAAAGATTTATGCGTCCAAAATCCCTCTGGAAGTTCCTGCCTCATCCCTTGAAATTGGTTGATACGACAGCTTCCGTTAATACCAAAGATCATTTCATCGTGATAATTCCGTATTCCCACGCATGTGCGTCTTGTGGGATTGATTTGCAATGCATGATGGGAGAGATCTGTACGCATATTTTTGTCATTTAGCCAATCGTAGCAGGCAAAGAGGAGTGTAGTTTCCCCTTCGTTGTATGCCGTGTATGTCCCTCGTAAATGGTAGTGTACGCGTGAGCGATTGGGGGCGATGTCTTTGTAAAATGTGTCGTAATCGATATAGCTTCGTGTGAAGCAGTGCACACGATGGTGTGGTGAATAATACGATTTTGCTAGGACGCCTGCCCCCTTTAAAGGGATGATAGTAAGGCGCAGAAGAAGATCAATGGGTTCCCAAGAGCAAATCCGGTAACGCATATTTAGCTTAGGCAAAAGTCCGTTACCCCAACTTATACTGTACCGTACTGGAGATTTTATGAATGCCTCGATATCGCCTTTGAAAGAGGGGAGCCAAAAGATTGGGAGGTCCCAGCAGCGAAAGGTGACATGTTTCGCCTCAAAATAACGTTTTTCTTTGATCTCCACTTCACTTGAATGGATCTTCCAATCTGCTTTATGTTGTTCACTTGTAGTGATAAAAGCATTATGAAGAGTGACATTTGTGGTTGCACTAAATTGAATTTTTTCCCCTCCTACAAACCAAAGGTCGATTGCTGTGATACCGTTATAAATAGTCCCAGTTTTTGTTGTGAAATCATATTCTACTCGCTCTCCTACATATGTGTTACCACCGCTATTTAGCATTAAATCTCCCTCAGCAATGAGGTAGTGGAAAAATTTTCCACTTTCCCTTTTGTTCACATATGTAATATGGCGTGCCTGAATCTCTATTTCCTGAGAGGTCACTACACCTCCATAATGTGTAACGACCGTCCCATCTTTGTATTCGGGATTTTTGAGAGTTACACTCCATTTTCTTTGAGTTCCGTATAGTGGGAAGACAAATATAAAAAAAATTAATGTCAGTTTCAGCATATGCCCTAATTGACTCCTTCTTAGGGAAAAATTATACTGCACGAAAAGTATAGAAATCACTTACAATTTCTATCTATTTGGGTAGATGTAAAACTTGAGGGAAGGCCTTATGGATGTGTTGAGATAGGGGTTTTGGATTGAAAACTAACCAACCACCTGCTTCAACAAAAAGCTTAATGAAGTT
>Ga0066187_1000353_pt1 | contig 16623 bp, 14 predicted proteins | sample WorMetexBAHAMAS1_FD_58706 | JGI IMG/M metagenome (GOLD analysis project Ga0066187, IMG submission 58706) | Marine gutless worms symbiont microbial communities from Max Planck institute for Marine Microbiology, Germany - Inanidrilus exumae... | ecosystem: Host-associated > Annelida > Digestive...
ATTTCACGTTCATTTGTCATGCAAAACCCTTTCAGTACGTCTTTCTGTTTAAGCCACTTAATTATAAGCGGGGCATCCTGTTCGGTGGTTTTGCGGAAAGTCACTACAGGTTTACGCCCCATCTACCCCCCCCTTCTCAGATGTAAACTTGATTTCATAGACCATACGCGCGAGATACTTATCATCACCCTCTTTTATAAAATGCTCTTGGCGGTACACCAAGTAATACCCTTCCTTGATCATGATAGAAATAGCGGCACACCCTTCGTATAGTTCGATATGCATCATCTCAAAACGAAAGTAATTTTTGCCTAGATGAGTGATATTGCGCAACATAGAGGTGCCGATACCGGACCTAGACCTTTCGGGATCAACGATAAAGTATGTGAGACAGTGATGTATCAATTTGCGATAAGGCATTAAAAAAAGCGTGGCCATCCCGACGGGTTCACCTTTGTAGACAGCTGTAAGACTCGCTCTATATCTGCAAAACCCCACCCAATTCTTTGCCATCACCCCAACATCCTTGTCTGTGGATACTGGATACCAGCGCCTAACCTCTGGATACCCAAGCCATTTTTTCAGGCAAGGCAAATCCCCTTGATTGGTGTAGCGGATATCGTAATCGTCCTGATCGACAAGCCTTGTCGCATGAATGTTGTTATCTCCCATCTATCCAAACTCTTTCAAGTAAGCATTAATAAAACCGTCAATATTACCATCCATCACACTTTGAATATCCCCCTCTTTATAATTGGTGCGTGTATCTTTGACAAGAGTATAAGGATGAAAAACATAATTGCGAATTTGCGATCCCCAAGCAATTTCTTTTTTCTCCCCATCTCTCTCTTTCAGGGCCTCCCGCCTTTTCATCGCCTCTCTCTCATAAAGCTTAGATCGTAATATTTTAAGACAAAGTGTTTTGTTCTGAAATTGACTGCGTTCTCCTTGACAGCTCACTACAATGTTGGTGGGAAGGTGTGTGATGCGCACGGCAGAGTCAGTAGTATTGACATGTTGTCCTCCAGGACCAGAAGAACGGAAAGTGTCGACCCGAATATCATCGGGTTTGATTTCAAAAACAATAGAATCTTCAATCTCAGGGATAGCCTCAACAGAGGCAAAACTAGTATGACGTTTAGCATTGCTGTCAAAAGGGGAAATACGTACCAGGCGATGCACCCCTTTTTCCGCCTTGCAGTACCCATAAGCAAGGCATCCATGAATGTGTAACGTAACATTCTTAATCCCTACAACATCCCCTTGCAAGAGATCTATCACCTCCACGCCCCATCCCCTACCTATCACCCATCTCTGATACATCCTGAGGAGCATTTGAGCCCAATCACACGATTCTGTGCCACCCGCTCCAGCATGGATACTTAGATAACAATTTCTAGAATCAAATTCTCCAGAGAGCATCTTCTTAATTTCGAGTTCCTCTAATTTTTGCTCAATTTTTTCAAGCTCTATAAACAGCTCGGGAAATGTTTCCTCATCCTCCTCACATTCGCCGAGCAGTAGCTGTACATCCTCAAAACGATTTTTTACCTCAAAATAGGGGAGGGTCCACCCCTTCAAATTATTACACTCTTCGATGGTTTTTTGCGCTGTCTCACCATCCGACCAAAATTCTGTCCCCTCCATCTTGCTTTCAAGGGAGGTTACTTGCTGCTCTTTCTCGGCTAAGTTAAAGATACCTCCACATATGAAGGAGACGCCTTTCTATGTTTTTGAGTCTATTACGCACCTTCTCATTCATCTCTTATTGCCTTAAAAAATATGAATATTTTCACTGATTAACACCTCTTCCTTAGGCCCCAGCTCATCGGTCAATTACAGAAATCCAACTACAACTCTGAATACCTCGCAAGGTCGTATGATACCCTGCTTTGCAAATTTTCAAAAGATTTCTGTTCTTATCTTGAGATTTCGTAGGCCATTATATGTCATAACACTCCCAAAAACAACCCTTAGCTGTATGCCAAGAGGCTTGAGGTTCCAAAACTGAGTCGGCGAAATGTGAAAAAACTTTTCTCATATCTCTCTGTTTCGGGTTAAGAAAATATAAAGAACATGTTAAAAAAGTGGTGATCTGGAAATGGATTTGGAGTTAGAGGGGATGACGTCGTTTGGGTGTGGATTATGGGAATTATCGTCATGAAGTTTGGAGGAGCGGCACTGCGCTCACTCAAACACTTTGCAAATGTTGTGGAGATCATCGCCGAAAAGAAACAATCCTACGAGAACGTAGTCGTTACGGTAAGTGCAATGGGGAGGGTGACTGACTCGTTGATAAGGTTAGCATGTCGTATATCGCGGCGACCGGTGGGGCGTGAGGTGGATATGCTCATTTCTGCCGGAGAGAGGGTGAGCATGTCCCTCTTAGCAATGTCTCTGGAAAATCGTGGGATTCCAGCGGTTAGCTTAACTGGAAGTCAATCGGGAATTATCACATGCAACCATCATCGAGAGGCGCAAATTATAGCAATGCGACCATTTAGGGTTATGCACCATCTGAGGGAGGGAAAGGTTGTCATCGTAGCTGGATTTCAGGGGGTGAGTACGAATAAAGAGGTTACGACACTTGGCAGGGGGGGGGCGGACACCTCAGCAGTTGCTTTGGGGGTGGCATTGGACTCCCAGGTGGAGTTTTATAAGGACATAGTGGGGGTTTATTCTGAAGATCCAAAAAAAAATCCACGGGCCACGCTCTTAGATAAATTAAGTTTCGAGGAGGCCCTTACCTTTCCCAACCCCCTACATCCACGTTCTATTTTGCTCGCCTCAAAGAATGGGATTCCTTTGCATGTTCTGACCTTTGAAAGAGGTTTGTGGGAGTCTTACCCGGGGACGTGGATTACGGGAGCAGGCAGTGTGGAGGGTGGGCCAGTATATGAGGGGAATCAATGGGGATGTGTGTCATGTTCAAAAGAGGGGGCAGATGAAGTGCCGGAGAGCTGTGGACTTTTCTTTCAATAGCTTGACCTATGGTTCGTTGTAACACTTTCGATGTGTAGCTTTGATAATATTGGTCGATGATGGTTATAATCTCACCAGAGCGATGTGTGTTATTGGGAAAATTTTATGAAGAAAAGTGGATTTCCAGTTTTTGTGGAGCCCTCAATTTTGGCTGCCGATTTTGGTTATCTCGCCGACGAGGCGAGGCGCATGGAACTGGCCGGTGCCGATGGTATTCACCTTGACATTATGGATGGACATTTTGTTCCCAATCTTAGCCTCAGCTTTAAAGGACTTGCTGCGGTGGATAGGGCCACCGACCTGTTTTTGGATGTGCACATTATGGTTTATAACCCTTTTGACTACATCGAAAGGTTGGTAGAAAACGGGGCAGATTCGATCACTTTTCATTTGGAAGCTACGGAGCATGTTGAGGAGACCTTGGAGTATATTCATAAATGCAACGTCAAGGCGGGGCTGGCATTTTGTCCGGAGACGAGTGAGTCTCTTATTCCCAAATTTCTCAACAAGTGTGATAAGATGTTATTTATGACCGTTCATCCTGGGTTTGGTGGGCAGGGGTTTATTCCTCAAGTTTTAGAAAAAGTGCGGTTTACACGTGGTTTGTGTGAGCGATTAAATCTCAGAGATGGAGGAAGGGTTTCTGAAGAGAAGGGAGTGCCCCCATTCGATATTCAGGTAGATGGCGGGGTGGATGATCGGACAGCCCCTCTATGCATAGAAGCAGGAGCTAACCATTTAGTTTCTGGGACATACTTGTTTCAAGGAGATATGATGAAAGAAAAAATCTCCAAACTCAAGGGGGAAATGGCGTGAAAAAGATCGTTGTGATGGGAGGGGGGACTGGCAATTTTGTCGTCTTGAGGGGGTTAAAAAATTTTGATGTGGAGTTGGTCGCGATTGTCTCCATGGCCGATGATGGGGGGAGTACTGGGGTGCTTCGCGATGATCTGGGGGTGTTACCACCCGGAGATGTGCGTCAATGTTTGGTCGCTCTATCTAACTCGTCCAGATTGATGCGCAATCTTATGAATTATCGCTTTGAAAATGGTGGGCTTGGGGGGCATAGTTTTGGCAATTTATTGCTATCCGCTTTAGAGAAGGTGACGGGGAGTTTTGAGAAAGCTGTTGAGGAGGTAGGAAAAATCCTTGTCATCAAGGGGAAGGTGATTCCTGTGACGACACATCAGGTGCGATTGAGAATGATTCTCAATGATCGTACGGTATTAGAGGGGGAAAAAGAAATCTACCTGTCTGATCAGATTGATAAGGGGTATAGCTCTCTTTTTTTAGAACCCTACCCTAAGTCTAACCCTCACGCAATTTCTGAAATTATGAATGCAGATCTCGTAGTGATTGTGCCTGGGGGGCTCTACACTTCAATTATCCCCATTTTGCTAGTAGAGGGGGTGAGTCAAGCTTTGAGGGATACGCAGGCAAGGAAGGTCCACATCTCCAATTTGATGAACAGAAGAGGACAAACCACTGGATTTAAAGTGAGTGATTATCATAACACGCTCGTGCGCCACATTGGAGAGGATATTTTTGACCATATTATCGTGAATGATCAAATTCCATCTGAGGAGTTGATTGCGAAATATGCGGAGGAGGGGACCTTGGTAGAGAATGATATGCACTGTTCTCGTGTGATTTCTGCCCCGCTACTCGGAGAACTTGGAGTGCAGAGCCAGGGAGATGTTTTCCAGCGCAACTTGATAAGACATCATTCAGAACGAGTTACAGAAGAGGTAATGAACATTGTTTATAATCTTTGATTTGGACGACACACTCATCGACACCAGTGGATCGATCTTTCCAAGCCTATTGAAACATGCCTTGAAGGTGATGCAAGGGAGAGGGCTGATCGTAAAAAGTCAGAAGCGTGCCTATGCAGAGCTCGTCCGACTCAACACTTTTCGTACGAATGCTAGAGATGCTCTAGAGGAGTTTTTGGAGATCAACCAGGCGCCACCGGATCTTTTCGACGTGGGAGTGGAAGCTATCTATGAGAACCCACGTTTTAATGGTCAAATATTTCCTGTGCAGGGTGCCATCGATATGTTGCGAGAGTTTTCTACGAAGTTTCAATTGGTCTTGGTGACTAGAGGAAAGGAAGGGGTTCAATGTGAAAAGATGAGACGTGCAGGAATTTCCACTAATCTCTTCACTCATCTATACTTTTGTTCACATGAAAATAAACAGATCGTTTATCAAAAAGTGGGCGAAGAGTTGGGCATTTCTCCGTCAAAATCTTTTGTTTGTGGAGATAGAATCGCATTAGACCTTGCCCCCGCGAAGGCGCTAGGGTATAATACCGTTCATGTCAGGTGGGGGAGGGGGTTGGGTGATACTGGGTTGAGAAAAGACGTCGATTATAGCGTCGTGCACTTGATGGAGTTAAAGACACTTATAGGAAGAATCACAAATAGTTGGTCAATGTAGATGGTTACTACGAGCAATCAAATCTCTCCTGGAATGACACTCTCTTTAGATGGCAGAATTTATCGTGTTGAGTTGAGTGTGAAGGTTACTGTGTCCAAGGGGGTGCCATTCATTAAAACTAAGCTTAAGAACCTGCTTTCTAATGAGGTAATAGAGAAAAATTTCAAAGTGAACTCTGAAGTTGAGGAGGTCACTTTGAGTGAAAGGTGTTTAGAGTTTCTCTATCTGGAGGGGAAATACTATCTATTTTTGGACGTTGATGCTCTCGATGAAGTCTTGGTTCCCTCAGATATAGTGGGTGACAAGGTGAATTATCTAAAGGAGGGAATTCAAATTAGGGCGACGTTTTACGGTGAAACTATATTTTCCGTTGAGCTTCCTCAGTTTTTAGAGCTGATGATTGTAAAGCTAGAGGACGTAAAATCTAGGATCTCTGTATCTGACGCAAGCAAAGTTGCAATTTTAGAGACGGGAGCGAAGGTGGAGGTTCCCCTGTTTATCAATGTGGGGGATATTATAAAGGTGGACACCCATATTGGGGAGTATGTGCAACGTATCTAAGTAGAGAGATATAGATGGACGTAGATAGTATTAAGGACCTCATGATATCGATGAAGGAGCTAGGGATAAGGCGCATTATCATAAAAGAGGAGGGGGGATTTGAGCTCGATCTGCAGGGTGGTGTAGATCTTGAGGTAATGGACCATCATCATTCCCATCCTGCTTCGTTGAGAGAGTGTCCTCAGGACATGGTGCCAGATCAAATGGAGCTACAACCATCTCAACAATCTGAAATGAAGAATGGGCATGATATCACCTCTCCAATGGTTGGGACCTTTTATCATGCTTCTACTCCAGAGGGAGATCCCTTCGTTAAGGTTGGGGATACCATTACGGAGGAGACTGTAGTGTGTATTGTTGAAGCGATGAAAGTAATGAATGAGGTTAAAGCTGGAGTAAAGGGTGTCATCTCAGAGGTTTGTATAGAAAATGTTCAGCCTGTGGAATTTGGGACTGTGCTTTTTCGTGTTGAGTAGGACGTGCACATGAAAAAAGTTCTCGTTGCTAATCGTGGTGAGATTGCGGTGCGGATCATTAGGGCGTGCCACGATCTGGGGTTGCAGACCGTTGCGGTCTATTCAAAAGTTGATGAAAAAGCTCTCCACGTTTTGAATGCTGATGAGGCAATTTGTATTGGCGACGCTCCGTCGAGCCATTCCTATTTACGTGTTCCCAACGTTCTCTCTGCCTGTGAAATTACTGGGGCAGATGCGATTCACCCAGGTTATGGGTTTCTAAGTGAAAACCCAAGTTTTGCGTCAATCTGTGAGAGTTGTGGCCTCACCTTTATTGGCCCATCTCCCAAAACTATCTCTCTTTTAGGGAATAAGGCAAAGGCGAAGGGGCTGGCGCGCAGTGTGCGTTGTCCCATTATTCCCGGGTCTGTTGGAGTTGTAGAGACGGTAGAGTCTGCCCTTAAAGAGGCAAAAAAGATTGGATTTCCCATCTTCATCAAAGCCTCATCTGGAGGGGGGGGGAAGGGTATTCGCATTGCTCAAGACGCAGATGATTTTGTCGGTCAATTTACTGCAGCGCGTACAGAGGCCAAGGCCTCTTTTGGCAATCCCGAAATCTATCTTGAGAAAAAGATTATGAATCCCAGACACATTGAGGTGCAAATTTTGGGGGATAAACATGGCAACTACGTGCATTTGGGAGAGCGCGACTGTACCATCCAGAGGCGTAGGCAAAAACTCATCGAGGAGACCCCTAGCCCTATCCTCACCGCTGCCCTTCGGAAAAAGATGGGTGAAGCTGCCATTCATCTCGCCAAGGCCTCAAAATACTATAGTGTGGGGACGGTGGAATTCTTGTTAGACGAAAAGAAAAATTTCTATTTCATGGAGGTTAATACCCGTATTCAGGTGGAGCATACGATCACCGAAGAGATCACAGGAATCGATCTGCTCAAGGAACAAATTTTGGTAGCCATTGGCAAAAAGATGGAGCATAGGCAAAAAAACATCTCTTCCAAGGGGCATGTATTGCAATTTCGTATTAATGCAGAAAACCCCACTAGTAAATTTATGCCCTCTCCAGGGACCCTCGATTATTTTATTCCGCCTGGGGGGCCGCATGTTCGAGTGGATAGTGCTTGCTATTCTGGATGTTACATTCCACCATATTATGATTCTCTGATTGCCAAATTGATCGTGATGGGAAGAGATCGTGAGGATGCGATAAAGATCGCGAGGCGGGCGCTTAAAGAATTCCACATTGGTGGAGTGGATTCTACGATTCCTTTCCATCAATATATGTTGGAGAATGCGGCTTTTAAGTCGGGAGAATATAACCTTAACTTTGTCGACGATCTGATTGAAGCGGGGTGCATTTTTGACAATAAGAATCAAAGTGCAATTTAATGAGTGGCACTATCCTAGCGGGTTGGTGGGCTTGCTACGCGTCTTTACCATCTCACTTTTTCAACGAGTAACCATCTCTTATCCGTCTATGATAAACTGGTGATTTATTACCCTCTCTCTGTGTTGATGTTGGTGGGGATTCGGGAGACTATGATTATCTCAACCACTCATGACCTCCCCCTTTTCCAAGATCTTTATCTTGGAGAAGCCGTACGAAACCTGTTCGTCCTATGCAGTTACGTGGCTTTACTTTTACGATCGGCATATTTTCGAGATTGCAAAACTGCTCTCTCATTCGGCGCGTGGAGAATTGGAAATTACAGATATTACTGCGCCTACCTCTTTAACGGAGATCTCCGTGTTTATTTTCTTGACAAGGATGTTGCTTAGCTTGACACGGGAGCTTTTGACACTCTCCATCAGGCTATTATTTATGTACATGCCCTCCGAGAGCGCCAGGGAATTAAGGTCGCGTGTGCTGAAGAAATTTCTTATAACAACGGCTGGATTGATTGAGAGCAGCTTCTCAAACTTGACGAAACCCTATCCAAGAGTGATTATGGGGAACATTTACTTTCCCTCCTCTCTTCTCTAGGCTTCTGAACAGGTGTGAAGTGAGAGGGAGTTGGAACTTATCCCGAAGATTCTGTGAATAATTGGGAAAGCGATCAAGGAATATTCAAAAAGAAATGTGGGAAGGTTGGAGTTGGCAGTCCGCTAATAGCACTAAAGATAAATTAACACTAGGCCGCTTTATAAGCTTATAGGGACGGGGTCCACTACCAATGGTTTGTGTTTTGGGTCGCGATTCGCAACTCCAAAGGCAATCAGGTCGACAGCAAACTTTATGGCCTGATTCAGCGTCTGTAACAACGTCACTGTGGGCCAAGTCGTGCGTGCGCACCATTCTTGGAATTTCTCTTTTTTAGATTGAAGCTCTTTAATCTCTTGTTGAAGATTTCCCAGAGTTGTCACATGGAATAGACAACTCATAAAGGTAGTATACATGAAGTAAATAGAGCCATACCAAGCATCTAGCTGTCTTTGTAGTTCAACCACTTGGTGGTACTTTTGTTCGAGAAGTTCTTTGTCGATACTCTCGTAGATTTGGTAGGTGCGGTTGTCAACGGAGTGATCGAATTTTCCTCTGTCAAAGAAGGCAGTCGTGTGATCGCCCTTTTTCATAAATCGGGAGTCGGAATGTACGACGAGATAGTGGGTCGGAATGTAAAACTTAGAGGTCCCAGACAGGTGCCCCCCTCCGCCCACCTGTGTGATAATATCATTCTCATGTTGGGCAAAATTTAATTCAATATGGGGGCGGTGTCGTTGGTCGGAGAGGTCGTACGAGCTAAGCTTTTGCCTCCATCTTTCTATGCTCTCTTTGTCTAATTTTGGTGAGCAAAAAGCAAAAAGCCTGATCCTACTAGGATGGGTTGAGTCAGTGTAGGAGGTTGCTGGCGTTACGAGTTCAATCATTGCTCTTTGTGCATCAGAGGCCCCCAAAGAGAAGCCCAAGATATCGATTGTTGCGCATGACTTTTTTTGAACCATTGCCTTTATCTGGGGTGCACATTCTGTAAAGGTACTCTTCCCCACTCCAGTTAGATCGAAATCTCTCCTAATACTCGACAATTCTTTGAGATTTGTTCCACTAAAGATCAACTGTGCAGGACGATCGTCACTCGGCTTGATAGGTGTGAAGAGAAAACACTTCAGCCCTTTATGGCATATTTGGTGGCTGAGCTTATAGTAGTCCAGCTTCCCAGTTCTTTCATTCAATATGGGTACGAGTACACCAATGGGAGTGGTGGCTGGGTCGATGTAGGCGAGGAGCCTCGCGAGGGGCTCTTTATGAGACATGGAAAACGCGTGGAAAGAGGAATCCCAACGTTTTTGCAGCTCCCTCACTATGCGGTTGAATTGGGATATGGTGGAGTTACTGGAGTAACTCTCACCACAATCATAGTATGAACCGATTTTGTTTAGAGGAGTTTTAAAAAGCTCCAACACCTGATTGATCCAATAGTTTGGAATATCCCTTATCGATCGTGCCCACCATGCACAAAATAGGGGGGCCTGCATAAATTGCAGGATCTCTCGAGTGGTGGTGTCTCCTGCCTTGATTTCGACAAATACTTGCTCGAGATCATCGAATGTGAACACATTACCGATCTCTTCAATTAGAAGTAATACATCTACCCGACTGATATACTCGGGTAATCGGCTAAAACCCTTTTGCTGGATTACTCTATCCAGGAGGTTCTTTCCAAAAAGCTTTCTTAGAATATTTAGGGCGTCCTGCTTTGCGCCTCCCTGAGCTAAAAGACGGTCCAACTGTGCTCTAATGAGAGCCTTTCTACAAGCACCACCAACTCTATGTACGGAACTCCCCTTGTCGACAGAGGAACAATCGGACGACAACACATCCGAATCCTGAGTTTCCCCTTCCAAACAGGCAGTGGGATCACCACTGGACACCTCAGCCACTTCTGCCACGTATACGCACCCCCTATGCATTCACTTTCACACCAGAGAAGAGTGAAACTTTACACAATCTCAGGACAAAAAGTCAAGCATGACTCTTCAGTTTTGCGCAGGCTTACGACATTTTAGTTTTGATTTGACACCCCTAATTGAGGAGCTATCTTTTAGAGTCTCAACCCCTTAGCAAACATGCGTACAAATTCTGAAAAGGTTCTGCAAGTTCCAATGCCGGAAGCGGCTTTGTTCATCCTGAAAATTTTTGGCCTCTCAGATGTGTTAAAATTTTTTGCTTCCAGAATCCCAAAATTCCAAATAAAGTCTTGCGATTTTTTAATGCAATACATGATGTATGTGGTGAGAAATAGAAGAACACTGGTGAATTTTCCAATAATCAACTTCAAATAAAACCCTTCGAAGTGTAGAATTCTTTATGTAAGAAATTAAGGATAAAAAGAATATGTTCAAATCCATACATAAAAAGGAGCGAGATATGCTTGAAACCAATGTAGAAGATTTAGCCTGTAGCAAATCACCCTTATCGAAAACTGATACATAAGTAGATTTTAAGAAATTATGTAAGACTCTAGAAACCATTTTTTGTAAAGATGTGGGGCGCAAAGGTTACCATAATTGGATCGGTATTTGCTAAGGAAAATAATGTAGGAAAAATTTTTTTCTACTTTTTCCTATTAGATAGGAACAAAGCGGTTGGCCGAATTATTTAGCGACTTTAATGCTCAACTGAAAAACCAAGGGCTCATTGCAGAAGTATTTAACTTTGCGGACGTATCGCAAATTGTCTCCAACAAATGTGCTAGGGATAGATCAAGGCCTTAAACATATATGCCAGGAAGAAGGTGCGGTATTTGGTGATAAGGGTTGTTGTAGCAAGGAAGCCTATCGTACCATAAAACGAAACGGATGTGTTAGTAAAGTAATTCTAAAAAACAATAACGAGCTCGCTACATAGGGGTTGCTAATGCTCTTTTTCAAGTGGTTTGAGTGATCTCTCCTTACAGGATTTCTTGAAAAAGTATGAAATACGGGAAAAATGCGAAAAGTGAAAACGAACTTGGTCTTAATTGATCTAAAAACCCATCCAACTTTATCAAGACTTTTTATTGAAACATGTAGTTGGTTAGTTCTCAATCCAAAACCTCAAATTTCTTAACACCCACATGATAATGATTTTTGTTCCTTTAAGGCTTGCTAACTTATGAATGCATTGAGAGGTGATGCGCTCACGCATACTTTTTTGTGGTGGCCAGGATGTTGGCTGGGCCATGCGTGAGACTATTGGTTTGTACAGGGGGGATATGGGCACCCTCCCCGGTTTTTATCAGGGCTGGTATAATTACTAGGGTAGAATGAGCAGCTTAGCACTCTACTCACAAGACCCGAAAGTTATGTGTATGCTCCGGCGCTGATAATGTTAGAAATTATAAGTGCCCCATTTTGGATTGGTGTGAGTTATGATGAGTCGGTTGTTTATGTAATTTTTCATTATTTCGTAATATTCACGATAGTATTGGTAGGAAGTGTAGAGGGGCCCCTTGTAGTGTGCTGCGCAGGAATCTTCTGATGGTTCCTTGATGTTGTATGCGTCTCGAGATGTGCCACTTAATATTCTAGGCTATTTGATTAGTTTGACGACGCTCATGCCACTAACAACGATAAGTGACACAAATCCCTGCATGTAATGGTTCCCCTTGGTGTCAGTGTTATTTACCTTGGGCCTGTGGTTTATGCGTTCTTTGCATCTTTAGTGCCTAGAGCAGCATGTTTTTGGATAGCCTAGTTGTAACGTATGAGGGAAATTGCAATCTAAAACTTAAAGAAATAGCTGGAAGGCTCTCATCCCACATCAATAATTTTAAATGATTCTGAAATCTTGCGCTCATGTTTTGACATGCACATCAAACTAAATATAGAGCTCTAAATGTAAAATGAGAAACCGGATATTTACACTAAGTCGGCGTTCAACTTGTTAAGATATTAGAAAACACCTATATAGAAATTTTAATTTACACCCCCCTTCTAAGGCTTGTCCTTTATATCCAAAATGTTCTATTGAAGGATAAGCGAAATAACGAGGTGATGAGGAGCGTATGGGACAACGGAGAGATAGGTATAAATGCGACACAGTAAGGCCCAATACTTTATTTTTGTTGATGTTACTTAGCCTACCAATGTCTATCATTGTTTCTGTGACACCAGCACTGCACGAAATCGCTGCAGATTTTTGTGTTACACGACAGTCAGCTCATTCTTTGATTAATTATGGCCTAATCGGGTATATGATGGGCCCTCTTTTTGCCGGTCCAATTGGAAAATTTTTTGGAAGAAAAGCCACAATTTTCTCTGGACTTGCGATTGCTATTTTTGGTATTTGCTTAAAACTTTTGACATACTATCCACGAACATTTTTTTTGTTTGTTATGGGGCATCTCATTTCTGTTTTTGGAGGGTCGTTCTGTTTGGTGGTTGTGTACGCGATTATCCACGACTACTACTATTTTAAAGATGCTAAAAGAGTTCTCTCTTTTGTTGTGGGTGGGTACCTCTTTGTGCCGGGAATAATGACCAAACTTTGTAGTATGATTGAGCAAAGGTACCATTGGATTGACATACAATATTTTCTGCTAGCTTTTTTTGTAACGCTCGGTCTAATTGCCATAAAACATCCAGAAACGCGGAAGATCGCTTACCCACAACATATTCGGATAAAGAAAATTTTCGCAGATTACTGGAAGACCATAAAAAATCCACTCTTTCTCTATTTTAGTATTTTAATAGGTGCCTCTATTGGCATGCTTTACTTGTTCATCTCTGAGGGTTCGATAATTGCCCTTCAGTACTTGAAAATCCCTCCTGGTCTATTTTGGTATTTGAATCTGATTCCTTATGTTGGAGGATCGATTAGTCTGTTTATCACGGGAAAATTGAGTGATAAGATTTCTGCAAATAAAATTTTAATTTTTGGGTTGACATGCACAATGTTGTTGAGTGCAATATTTTTCTTCTCATTCCTATTAAATTGGATAACGGTTTTTTCCCTTTTCTCATTTTCTTTTTTGATCATATCTCTAACGATGCCTATCAGCGTGAGCGGGATTGTCCTTTTACATCACTATGTGCATGATCGGAGTAACACATCTGCACTTCTTGTAACCTTTTTCACTGCCATTATCACGCTCATCGTCTATATCAGTGGGTCGATTCGGTCCAGCGTGGGTATTATGACCTATCCTCTTATGTTGTTAATGTCATCTATTCTGTTAGTTGTCGGTTATGCTGTTATTAGAATTTTTATAAAGAAGTGTCGTAAGAGTTGATCGGTAGCTAATTTGTCTGTGACCACCTGAAGGAGTGCGGAAATTCGATGATAATGTCCGGATTTTCTGCAGAGAAAAGCCATAAATATTCGTGGTGATCCATTAATGTCGCTCTAAGGCTCTCTCTACTCATGGAAAGCACTGTTTCTTCTTTTTGTCTTTTAATTTCAAATGGGATCACGTGGGCAAGTTGTGGGTTTGCTGTAAGGTCAATTGCATAGAGTTTGAAATTGTCGTAGTATAAAGGGATATTGAGAGAAAGGAAGAGCTCCCCCTCGGTCTGCTTGATGCCTCCGATAAATGTGGGTGAACGACGTGGGATATCGGTGATTGAGGATCTCATATCGGTCCCGGAATCGATAGCGCGTATCTTAAATTTCAAAGGGCCAGTCTGTTGCTGTATCCAAAAGGGGAAGGGAAAAGTTTTTTGCAGGTTATCAAAATAGAGTAGGATACTCTTCCCGGAAAGAGCGCTATTGTCGCGAGGCCAGGTAGCGGTAAAGGCATCATACTCGGGGTGTTCAACTCTTCTTCCATGTACGATTTTCGGGGGTCCCCAAGGTTTTCTGTCCTCAACTTTCCCTGGGGCTGCTGTAGGGGAATTTCGCATACGCTGCTCTCTAGAAAGTGGGTGTAAGTTGAGAGAGATCAGGGGTATCAGGAAGGATGCGATATCATCGGTTGGAATCCAAGTCCTACTAGAGAGGGAGTAACACTCGGTGATCTGATTTGTACTTAGATTAATTTCATATAAAACCCAAGATGTATGACTGTGAGCGCCATTTTCTGCCCACTCTTTCCAGTTGGTATGCCGTACAAGAGCGGTAGGGATGCTGATCTCTTCAAAGAGGAGGACGTCTCCTTTGACGGTATGAAGATGTAGGAGTGAGACAACTCTATTTTGTTCGGTGACTATGTAGGCTCCAGCCTCAGCCAGCTGGAGTCTGTCTTTTATACTGATGGCAAATATAGAATGAGAAATAAGGAGAAATAATACCAAGTATCTCATGGTGTAACAGACACGGAATCAACCCTCTAAATAAGCTGTCTAGCAGGAGCACACCATTATACTCTCCCGCTCATTTAAGGGCAGCTTTTTACTCCTGACTTTATTGAATTCGTCTACTACAGCTTCTGAGAGCAAGTTGTGTGGCTTGCTTTAGAATTTTTTGCGCCGATTTTCTTAAAGTTTCTACCTCTATTTGCTTGCTCGCCACGCTTTCAGCATTTTTTTTAACGCAATGTGTGATTGTTTCCACGGTTTTTATTTGTCCAATGACCTCCATTTTCGCCTCTTCTACCATTGTTATTCCCACTGATTGCTCTATGCGTGTCGTCATCTTTTGCAATTTCTGTAGTTCCATTTCCGCTCGGTATTTTGCCTTCTCTGCGTTTTGCGTCACCTTCCCTATCTCCTCTAGGATACGCTCTGCTCTTGCCGCATTTTTCTCTATATCTTTTATTTTTCCCCCTGCAGCCAAATCCTTTAATGCTGTTACTATCTTCTTTGTAGCCGTTACGTCCTTCCTTATCGCCATCGCTGTAGATATTGCGTTCTCCATATAACTTGTTGCTACCTTCTCCTCTTTCGTTATTCGAGCGACTACCTCTTCCGCCTCTTGCTCAGCTATATATAACCCTCGCGCGGCCCTCCCTGCCACGCTCCCTACCTCCATCGATCCCCGTATCCTCCTCCCCATCCGCCTCTTTATTATTATGCGGAAGTGCAGTGATCTAAGTGAGGTGGGTTTGATAAAGTATGTCGCAATAGCGACGGTGCCTACTTCGACCAAACTCGTTAGAACAAAGGAACGAACATAATGAGCAATAGCAAGCTTTCTCCACCAAAGTGTGAAGGCTAGGGTTACTACGCTGAGTATGGCAATGGTCGCCATCCTCCCCGTAAGGGCTACAATATAGCTATAATCTGTTTTGTGTATTGCACAATCGTAAGCAATTGAAGCGATACCAGCTACCAAGAAAAGATTACTTTGCAGGGAAATTATTTGCATATAATTTGTGTAGAGCGCTAGCCCCGCAAAACAGAGAGGAAGGCTAGTAGCTTGGGTATTGAAGAAGGAATGTTGAGAGCAATGCATCATTCTGAATACACAATGAGCGATTTCATAAATGAAGGTTATATATTATATAGATATATTTTATGGGAATGAAATATGTGGATGTCATGAGATTTTATTCACTATTTATTTATGACGAATGACTTGCAAAACACTATTTTTTTATCTCATTTGCAGTGGAGGTTCATCTCTTTATTCTTTTCTTTATTTTGATATTTATGTAAGCTGTTTGAAACTGTGCTCTCTATGCCGTTTATTTTCAGAGTTTGAGATGATGAGATCGGGGAAATCCAGCCCTAAAGAAAAACCTAAGTTGTTTGAAAATTTTCTAAAATCTTTCAATCAGAAAGTGGAAGTTGAAGAGAGACTTAGCCTGACGATTGAGTTTATGCGAGAGGTGTTAGATCAATCTGTTGGCGAATGCTTTATAAGAAATTTTTGGAGCGCAAAGAAGTTGTGTGTCCCACTCTTTAAGGAGAAGATGCACCCCATTAAACGTAACCATTTTTGGTCTGAGTATATCGCACTAGTCGACGAGGCTCGTAAACTTAAAGAAATTAGGGATGAACAATCTGCGTTTTCTGTTACACAGATTGAGATTGCAATTGAAGCTTTGGAGATGGATTTAGAGAATTATGATAGTTTGCTTGAGAGGATTACGGACTGCAATTTTCCCTCTGCTTCGCGCTTTTTGGTGGCGATGGAAAAAAAATATTCCCCTTTTCAGAAGGAATTTCAGCTGCTCAAGGGGATAATTGCCCGCCTAGATGCCTTACGAGAAGAAACCTTGTCCACAGACATGCGTATCAGACATAAAAATCGTCTCTTAAAACGACTTTCTAAACTGGGTGACTGCTTTTTTCCAAAAAGAAAGGC
>Ga0066187_1000354_pt1 | contig 16593 bp, 13 predicted proteins | sample WorMetexBAHAMAS1_FD_58706 | JGI IMG/M metagenome (GOLD analysis project Ga0066187, IMG submission 58706) | Marine gutless worms symbiont microbial communities from Max Planck institute for Marine Microbiology, Germany - Inanidrilus exumae... | ecosystem: Host-associated > Annelida > Digestive...
GCCGCACGTGCGGCCGCTGGACGAGGATCTGGTGCTTTTCGGACGCGTTCGGACCGGACTGTACATGTCGGTCTATGACGTCGAACCCGGCGTCAATCCCTACGAGCTGGAGATCGCCCTGGTCGACAGCCTCCAGCCTGACGACGTCGCCGTCTTCGCCTGTCCGCAGGACGACCGGGTGGCGCCTTGGGGCGAGCTGTTGAGCACCACGGCCCGGGCCCGCGGCGCGGCTGGCTGCGTCACCGACGGGCTGGTTCGCGACGTGCGCATGATCCGCGAGTTGAAGTTCCCTGTCTTCGCCGGCGGCATCGGCCCCCTGGACAGCAAGGGACGCGGCATGGTGATGAAGATCGACGTGCCGGTCCGGATCGGCGGAATCCGAACCCAGCCGAACGACTGGGTCTTCGGCGACGTGGACGGCGTTGTCGTCATTCCCGAGGCGCTGGTGGAACGCACGATCACCCTGTCGCTGGAAAAGGTCGCGGCGGAAAACACGGTGCGCGAGGAACTGGAGGCCGGCGAACCTCTGGCCACCGTTTTCGCGCGGCACGGAATCCTCTAGCCGCCGCGCCGGGGTAGCGGCAGCACCGGCCGCTCGATGCCGGCGTCGCGCAGTCCGGCCCACTCCCGGCACCAGTCGGAGCAGTAGGTGCGGGCCCCGGGGTCGTCCGCGGCCGTGACGCCGTGGTCATAGACCAGCACGCCGCAGTTGGCGCATTTCACGTACTCTTCGATGTAATAGCCCTTGTCGGCGAACCGCATCAGTCGTCTCCTCCGGCGCCGGACGTCACCCAGCCTTCCCGCATATCTTCGTCCTTCAAGCGCGGGTCCCTTTCGTCGGCGCGGCCCCAGCCACCGCCGCCACCGGTGGTCAGCCAGATCCGGTCGCCGGGTTCCATGGTGAGCCCGGCGAATTTGCTGGGGCTGGTCTTGCCGCTGTCCTCGATCGCGGAGTCCCAACGCTCGCTGCCCGCGCGCTGGATGCGAAGCTTGGCCTTGCCGCCTTCCCCGCCGCCCTGCAATCCCCATGGGGCCGATTTGTGGCGGTCGCCCATGTGGCTCACGGTGATCGGCACGTCGCGGCACAGGAACCGTTTTGTCACGCCCAGCCCGCCGCGATACTTGCCGGGTCCACCGCTGTCCGGCACCAGCGAGAATTCCTCCACCAGCCACGGATAGCGCACCTCGAACACCTCGGTCGGGATCATCCGGCAGTTGCCGTTGATGCAGTTGACGGCGTTGTTGCCGTCGGCGAACGGCCGGCCGCCCCAGCCCGCCGACAGGAAATCGTAACAGACGTAATATTCGCCGCTGCGCGGGTCGCTGCCGCCGAACAGGAAGTTGCAATGGGTGGCGGCGTCCGTCGCCGGCGCGCGGTCGGGCACCGCCTGGGCCAGCGCACCGATGATGGTATAGGCGATGCGCGGGTGGGTTTCGGTGTTGCCGCCCACCTCGGGGGCCGGGTAGTCCACGTTGACCACGCTGCCGGCGGGCGCCAGCACCTTGATCGGCCGAAAGCAGCCTGAATTCTTCGGGATCGTCGGATCGGTCAGATGCAGCACCGCGTTGTAGCTGGCCGACCAGCTGACGCCGAGCGTGGCGTTGATCGCGCCCCTGGCCTGGGGATCGGAGCGCGAGAAATCGACGATGATCTCGTCGCCCTGCACGAAACAGTCGACGCGGATGTAGAATCGCCGGTCGTCGATGCCGTCGTCCTCCATGAAATCGTCGAAGCTGTACTTGCCGTCGGGAAAGGCCGCCAGCTCGGCCCGCATGCGCGCCTCTGAATAGTCCATGAGATCGGCGCAGGCCTGGCGGAACCGCTGCTTGCCGTATTTGCCGATCAGGTCGGCCAGGCGCGCCTCGCCCAGATCGACCGAGCTGATCAGGGCGCGATAGTCGCCGTAGTTCTGCCGCGGCGTGCGAACGTTCGCCAGCATCAGCTTCCAGACATCGTCCATGTCCCTGCCGGCCCGGCGGATCTTGACCGGCGGCACCCGCAGTCCCTCGTGGAAAATCTCGGTCGCCTCGCTGGCGAACCCGCCCGGCACCGAACCGCCCGTTTCGGAAACGTGCCCGATGGCGACCGCGTACCCCATCAGTTCGCCGTCGAAGAAGATCGGCTTGAAGAAGGTATGTTCCGGGGTATGCAGGCCGCCGCGATAGGGATCGTTGTGCACGACGACGTCGCCGGGTTCCATGCCTTCCGCCGCCAGCTCCAGGACCGACGACTGGATCACCAGCGGCATACCGCCGATCTGGGCCGGGCAGTAGTCCGCGACCGCCAGCATCTCGCCGTCGGGATCCGCGATCGCGCAGGTGAAGTCCAGCCCCTCGTTGAAGATCGTCGAGTAGGACGTCTTCATCAGGACGATGCCCATCTCGCGGCAGATCGCCACCATGGTGGAATCGATGATGTTCAGGGTCACCATGTCGGTGCGGTCTGATGGGTCCGTCATGACAGCGTCTCGATGAGGAGGTTTCCATAAACGTCGACGGTTACCCTCTGGTCCGGCCGCACGACCGTGACCGAGGCGGGTTCTTCCACCACGGCCGGCCCGTCGATCCGGTGGCCGGCCCGGAGCTCGGCGCGGACATAGACCGGCGTCTCGAAGTGGCCGTCGTCGAACACCACCGGCCGGTGCGCCGTGGGTTCGGCCGGCGCCGTCGCCTCGGCGAGCGTCGGCGGCTCGGGCTTGTCGCTGACCGACACGGCGGTGACCATGAAATTGACCACCTCGATGATGTTGTTGGGCACGTTGAAACCGAACTTGGCCAGGTGCAGGTCGTGGAACGACTGCCACAGCGCCGCCGTCGTCGACTCATCGAAGCGGTCCGGCGCCAGCGGCAGCTCCAGCTCGTAGTTCTGGCCGAAATAGCGCATCTCCATGGAACGCGCGACGCGGATGTTGTCGGTGTAACCTTGACCGGCCAGATCGGCGATTGCCGTCTGCACCAGCTCCTGCATGGCGTCGCTCGCCGCCGCCGGATCGAAGTCCAGCGAGGAAAGCTGCACTGTGCGATGCCGGTCCACCCGCGCGTCGGTCATGATGAAGCCGTAGGCCGAGAACTGGCCCGGATGATTGGGCACCAGCCCCCGGGGGACATTGGCGTCGACCATTAGGTCGCAGCAGTGCAGCGGCCCGGCCCCGCCGAAGGCCAGCAGGGTGAATTCGCGCGGATCGAGTCCGCGCTCGATCAGAACCGCGCGCAGGGCGCCCACCATGCTGTTGTTGGCGATTCGAACGATGGCGAGCGCCGTCTCCTCGGCGCTTTTGCCGATTTGCCCGGCGATTCCGGCGACCGCGTTGCGGGCCGCCTCGACGTCCAGGGCCATGGCGCCGCCCAGAAAATTGTCCGGATTGATCCGCCCCAGCACCACGTTGGCGTCAGTCACGGTGGCGTCTCCGCCGTGGCCGTAACAGGCCGGGCCCGGGTCGGCGCCGGCGCTTTCCGGTCCCACCCGCAGCATGCCGCCCTTGTCGATCCAGGCGATCGATCCCCCGCCCGCGCCGATGGTGCGGATGTCGATCATTGGAATCTGGATCGGCAGACCCCACTCGACCTCGAAGTCGGTGGTGAAATTCTCCGCACCGTCGACCAGGGTGGAACAGTCTGTCGAGGTACCGCCCATGTCGAAGGTCACGAGGTTGGGCAAGTCCAGCAGTTCGGCCAGGTGCCTGGCGCCGATGACGCCGCCGCTGGGACCCGACACGGCCAGATGGATCGGTGCCGCCGCCGCGCCCGCCAGCGTCATCTCTCCGCCGTTGGACTTGATCACGACGACCTTGTCGTCCAGCCCCTCGGCGCCCAGGCGCTCTGCCATCTGGTCGATATAGGCGCCGATCCCCGGCCGCAGATAGGCGTCGGCGATGGTCGTGGAGGCGCGCTCGTACTCCTTCCAGCGTGGCAGCACGTCATAGGAAATCGAGACCGGCACGTCCGGCAGCTCACTGGCCAGAATGTCGCGGATGCGCCGCTCGTGGTCAGGTGCCAGGAACGAAAACAGCAGATTCACGGCGACCGCCTCGACCTCGCCGGCTTCGGCGAGTTCGCGCGCCAGCGCCCGGACCTGCGCCTCGTCCAGCGGCTCCACCACCTGGGCGTCGCGGTCGATGCGTTCGTCGACCTCCAGGCAGTGGCGGCGCTTCACCAGGGGATCCGGCTTGACCCAGGTGATGTCGTAGTGGGCCTTGCGGTTGCCGCGCTGGATGAAGGGCACGTCCCGGAACCCGCGCGTCGTCAGATAGCCGACGACAGCGCCCTTGCGTTCCAGGATCGTGTTGGTAGCCACCGTGGTGCCCAGCCGCATGTGGGAGACGCTTGCCGTGTCCGGCATCCGGGACAGGCCCTCCAGCACGCCGTCGGTCGGGTTGTGCGGCGTCGAGAGGTTTTTCCACACCGCGACCGTGCCTCCGCTTTCGTCGAAGGCGACGAAGTCCGTGAACGTGCCTCCGACGTCAACGCCGACCAGATGGCGCGTCATGCCTCCTCCCTCGGCTCGTTTGTTGGTGCCTTTTCGGAAGTGTAGACGAGCGGTCGAAGCGGGAGCAAGCCGCACCGATTCTGCGTTCGCCGGGCCTTGAACCCGGTGACCGGCTTCCTATTTCCCGCCCGCCCCCTTTCAACCAGCGGAGCGGAAATATCGTGCAGGAACACCCATCAAGCGATGAAGCCATGACGCTTTTCAAGTCGCCGAGCGGTCATCCGGACCTCCCCTATCGCCGCAGGAGCCGGCAGGTTGTGCGGATCTGGTGCCATCCGTCCTTCGAACCGGATGCATCCTGGGCGCTGTTGCGCCACGACCCTGACTGGTACGTCAGGCGCGTCCTCTGCAAACGAATGGATGATACCGCGGACGAAACGCCGCGTTACCTCACCGAGGGAGCCGAAACGCCAATTCCCACGGAAAGAGCGGAAAACCTGATCCAAAGTCTGGTGCGAATTCAGATACCCACCTTCTTTTCCGGCCCGGGCGGATTGGGTATGGACGGCACGCTGTACGGTATCCAGTGCGGCGACGTGTTCAGAACCTCTCGCATGACCTGGTGGGAGAACGCCCCCAAGGAATGGACCGACGTCGCCTACTGGTACTGGGACGCCATGAAGCTGTTCGAAAGGCTGCTCCCCGGCTGCGGACCCCAATTCCGCTGAGTCGCGACGAAACGCCCGCAGGTCACCCCCTCACCCTTCGAGACGCTCGCGTCGCTCGCTCCTCAGGGTGAGGACATTTATTTCCGGCCTCATCCTGAGGAGGCGCACAGCGCCGTCTCGAAGCATGAGGAGGCGCACAGCGCCGTCTCGAAGGATGAGGAGGCGCGAAGCGCCGTCTCGAAGGATGAGGAGGCGCGGAGCGCCGTCTCGAAGGATGAGGAGGCGCGGAGCGCCGTCTCGAAGGATGAGGAGGCGCGCGGGGTCTCGCTCAGCCGGCTGATCACCGGGATCGACGCCGACCGCCCCGGCAGTCTTTCCAGCGCGCTCCGGGTGTTCGTGCTGAAGACGCTAAGGCAACCCGGCGACGGCTGCCCCCCTCACCCGGCTCGGGCAAAGCCCTCGCCACCCTCTCCCCAACGGGGAGAAGGAAACCTAGCCGGCCCGCAAAAGACTTCCCTCTCCCTGGAGGGAGAGGGTGGCCCGAGCGAAAGCGAGGGGCGGGTGAGGGTGTTACCAACGGCCGACGCCTCATCCTGAGGAGGCGCACAGCGCCGTCTCGAAGGATGAGGAGGCGCGGGGCGCCGTCTCGAAGGATGAGACGCACCCCTGCCCAAAGTTGCCCCATCGGTCGGCCGCCCTCCCCTTAACGGGGGAGGGTTGGGAGGGCGTGTGCCGGTGTGGCGGGAACGCGCAACAATCCGGCGGGAATCCGCAAGACCGTTGTTGAGCCCCATTGTAGTCGATCGGGAATACACATTCGGCGGCCGTTAAGGCGCGTCGTGCGAACATCGCTGCGCACAAGACAGCGTTCGTCAGGGACTGGTCAGGTCGATGGAAACCGTTCGTCGAACGGACAGGCGCGTCCGTCCGCGCACCGCTGCGGCACTGCTCGCGGCTGCGCTCGCCTGGCCCGCCGCGGCGCCGCTCGGCCAAGGCAACTTCCAGCCGATCGAGCCGGACAACACGATCGCCGGCACGGTCACCCACGTGCGGGACGGCGACACGATCGAGGTGAACGGGATCCCGATCCGCCTGAACGGTCTGCACGCCCCCGAGCTCGACGAAAGCGCCGGACAGCGCGCCAAATCCTTCATGCAGACTCTCGTGGCGGGCAAACAGGTGCGCTGCACGCTGACCGGTGAACGGTCCTACGACCGCGAGATCGGGCGCTGCACGCTTGATGGCGTGGATATCGCGCAACGCCTGGTGGAAGCCGGGCTCGGCCGCGATTGCCCGCGCTTCAGCGGCGGTCGCTACAGGGGATTCGAGCGCGAGTCGGCGCGTTCCATGCGCCTGCCCGGCTACTGCCGCCCGCGCAACTGAACGGCGGCCGCCTGCCGACGGACCGGTTCAGCCCTTTCGGCCGCGCCGCAACGCGTCAATAATGGGCCTGGAAAAACAAATCACAGGGAGCGTGTCGGTGACGCATGCGCAGATCGGCCTGATCGGCCTCGGGGTGATGGGACGGAACCTCGTCCTCAACATGGTGGACAAGGGTTTTGCCGTTGCGGTCTATAACCGCACCGCAGAAACAACCGACCGTTTTCTCGACGAGTCGCCGGAACAACGACACGGCCTTGTGGGTTGCCGCTCGCTGGAAGAGCTCGTGGCCGCACTGGAGCTGCCACGGGCGGTGATGCTGATGGTCAAGGCCGGCGACGCGGTGGACCAGCAGATCGAGGCGCTGACGCCCCTGCTGTCTCCGGGCGACATTCTGATCGACGGCGGCAACGCCAACTACCGCGACACCCGCCGTCGCTTTGCCGCGGTCACCGCGCTGGGATTCCACTATCTGGGCGTCGGCGTTTCCGGCGGCGAGGAAGGTGCGCGCCACGGCCCTTCCATCATGGTCGGCGGCTCGCAGGACGGTTTCGCGCCGGTCGCCGACCTGTTCCGTGCCATCGCCGCCCAGGTCGGCGGCGACCCCTGCTGCGCCTATCTGGGTCCCGACGGGGCCGGGCATTTCGTCAAGACGATGCACAACGGCATCGAATACGGCGACATGCAGATGATCGCCGAGGCCTACTACGTCATGCGGCACGCGCTCGGCCGGTCGCCGGCCGAGATCGCCGAGATCTTCCAAGACTGGAACGACGGACCGCTGTCATCCTATCTCACCGAGATCACCGGTGCGGTGCTCGCCACCATCGATCCCGAGAGCGGGGAGCCCCTGGTGGACAAGATCCTGGACCGGGCCGGTGAAAAGGGCACCGGCCGATGGGCCAGCGCCGAAGCGCTGGAGCTCGGCGTGCCGGCGCCGACCATCGCCGAGGCGGTTGCGGCGCGCGCGCTGTCATCGCTGAAGGACGAGCGGGTCGCGGCGGCCACGCATTACGACGGACTCGGGATCTCCGACCCGTCGCCGGATGAACGCGACATTCCCGTCGACGCCCTGGAAGGCGCGTTGCTGACTGGCAAGATCGCCGCTTACGCCCAGGGCTTTGCGGTGCTCTCGGCTGCGTCGAACAGGTGGGACTGGAACCTGCCCATGGACGAGATTGCGCGCATTTGGCGTGGCGGTTGCATCATTCGTTCGCAGTTCCTGGACACCATCGCGGCTGCTTTCGAACGCGACACCGGGTTGCCCAACCTGCTGGCCGCGCCGGACTTCGCCGACATCATGGCGACACGGCACGGCGAACTCCGCCGGGTGGTCGGTGCGGCCGTTGCAGGCGGTCTGCCAGTTCCGGCGCTTGCCTCGGCGCTGGCCTATTTCGACAGTTACCGGAGCGGCCGGTTGTGGGCCGATCTCATCCAGGCGCAGCGCGACTATTTCGGCGCGCATACGTTCGAACGGGTGGACCGGCCGGGCATATTCCACTTCGACTGGACCGCAGAGGATCGCGCATGATCGTCATCGTTATGGGCGTCTGCGGCGCCGGCAAGACGACCGTCGGCGAGCTGATCGCCGAGGCGTTGGGCGCCCGCTTCGCCGAAGGCGACAAGTTCCATCCCGCCGCGAATGTGGAGAAGATGTCCCGCGGCGAGCCGTTGACCGACGACGATCGCTGGCCCTGGCTGGAGTCCATCGGCCGCAGCATCGATCAGTGGCAGCGCGACGGCGAGGACGTGGTGATCGCCTGTTCCGCGCTGAAGGCTGTCTACCGCGACGTCCTCATGGAGGGTCGTCCCGGCGTCCGGCTGGTATACCTGCACGGCAACGAGGCTTTGCTGGCCGAACGCATGGCCCAGCGGGAGCATCACTACATGCCGGCGAGCCTGCTGCCGAGCCAGATCGCCACCTTGGAGCCGCCGGCGCCCAGCGACGCAGTATTGGCCGTCGACGTGGCGCGACCGCCCGAGGCCGTGGCCGCGGACATCATGGCCTGGATCGGGGAGGTCCGCCACTGAGCGAGATGGCGGGACTGGCCGGATTCGGACCTCGTTGTGTCTGCGCGCTCGCCGACCGGCCGACGGGCGGATAACATGGCCGGATGCTTGACTTCGACACCTGCAACGAAGCGCGGCTGCGGCGCGACCCGGCCTATGACGGCGTGTTTTTCATCGCCGTGGCGACGACGCGCATCTACTGCCGTCCCGTCTGCCCCGTCCGACCGCCGCTGACGAAAAATATCTCGTTCTACCCGAGCGCCGCAGCGGCGGAACGCGCCGGCTATCGGCCCTGCCTGCGCTGCCGCCCGGAGACCGCGCCCTTCTCGCCGGCCTGGAACGGCACACGCTCCACCGTCGGCCGCGCCCTCCGCCTGATCGAGGAAGGCGCGCTCGATACCGGCGGCTTCGATGCGCTGGCCGCCCGCCTGGGGATCGGACCGCGGCATCTCAGCCGGCTGTTCAAACGGCACGTGGGGGCAAGTCCGCTCCAGACCGCCAGCACCCTGCGGCTGCAGCGCGCCAAACGGCTGCTGGACGAAACCGACCTCGCGATTCGGGAGATTGCCGAGCGGGCGGGTTTCGGCAGCGTGCGCCGGTTCAACGCCGTCTTCGCGGATCTCTACAAGCGCCCGCCGTCCGCATGCCGCCGCCGCGGCGCGCGATCCAGCGCAGAGCAAACCCATGCCGGCGCCTGACCGCACGCTCTCCTACGCCTACTACGACAGCCCGGTGGGTCCTTTGTTGGTCGCTGGCGACGCGTCGGCAATCCATCTGATCGCTTTTCCGTCCGGAAGCCGAAAACAAGAGCCCAAGGCGCACTGGCGTCGGGATGACCGGCCCTTCGGTGCGCTGTTCCGGCAACTCGACGCCTATTTCGCCGGCACGCTGACGCGGTTCGACCTGCCGCTGCATTTCGCCGGCACTGACTTCCAGAACAATGTCTGGGCCGCGCTCTGCGATATTCCCTATGGCGAGACGATCTCCTACGGCGCACTGGCCGCCCGCATTGGAAACCCGAAGGCGAGCCGGGCCGTGGGAAGCGCCAACGGCGCCAACCCGCTGCCGATCGTCGTTCCCTGTCACCGGGTCATCGGCTCGGACCGGTCGCTCACCGGCTTCGGCGGCGGACTCGACACCAAACGCTTCCTGCTGGCCCACGAGCAGCGCGTCGCCCCGAAGGCCGGAGCGCAAGCCGCGCTGCCACTTTAGGGAAAAACCCCTCTCCCCTGTGGGGAGAGGGTGGCGAGGGCTTGTCCCGAGCCGGGTGAGGGGGACGGTCGCCTAACGTCTAAACACCCTCACCCGATCCTCGCTTCGCTCGGACCGCCCTCTCCCTCCAGGGAGAGGGCAACTCAATCCCCGTCAGGAAAAATGGATCAGGTTCTTGGCGTGCGGGATCCGCGCCTTGTTGAACTCGCGCAGGCGGTCGAACACGTCGACGCCGATCTGGTGATAGACGTCCAAGATATCCACCAGCACCCAGTTCTCGCGGATGAGCCCGTTTTCGCAGCGCCAGAAATCCAGGCTGCGCATGGTGACCTTCTGACCCGCCGGCGCAATTCCCATCCAGCCGCCGCCGCTGATGGTCGCACTGATGATCGGCCAGGCCGTGAAGCCGACGAAGTCGCCGTCGCCGAACAAAAACCCCTCGCCGCCCGAGCCCATGCGGTCGGGCATGGCGTTCAGGAACGGAATCTGGTGCCAGTTGCGGAACCCGGCGATTCCGCGGCAGGTGCCGATGCCGGCCGGCCCGTACCAGCCGCAGCGGGGATGCCAGAAATCCGGCAGGCGCATCGCCTCGACGCCGCCGGTCGCGTAATCGGTAAGCGCCGCTAGCATGTCCGACACCAGCTTGCGACTCGCCTCCGACCGCGCGTCGTCGCGGGGTCCCGCGACGATGCCGTCCTGGAGCGCGGGGCCGGGCACCTGCCACTCCCGTCCCAGGCTTGGCGACAGCGGCCAGGCGTTCGCCTGCATCATCACTTCGGGGATGTCCCACAGCGCCTGCATCTCGGCAACCCTGCCGTCGACCATGCGGAAGAACTCGTGAAACCGCATCGCCACCTGGTGGCCCGACGGCGGGATGTCCAGCCATGGTTCCACGAAGGTGCCGGTGTAGAACCCGCAGCAGCCGACCCAGTGGGACCCATCGTCCGCCGGGCCGGCCATCACGATCGTGTCACGGCGTTCCAGATCCGGCACCGCCGCGGCGAGCGGCGCGTATGCCCGGCCGAAGAGTTCCGCGGCACCGTCCAGGTCCTCGAACGGATAGGCCAGATGGACCGCCGCGTCCCGGTGAAATGCCGTGTCCAACGCCGCCTGCACCGCCTCGGGCTCGTAGTCGTATAACGCCCGGCGCAGCGGCCGGATGACCTGCTTGTTTCGGGTGTGAATGTCGTCGGTCACCGAGCGCCCCTCCCGTTGCTGTGACTGGCATGCCGATGCGCGGCGAGCGGCAACAGAACTATGGTGAGAGGTGGGTCTTGGCAATACGTCAGAGTGTCTATTCGCAGCCGTTGTGTTTCCGCCACATAGCGGCATTGTGTCCGGCCGGGACTGCGTCGCAGGGATCAGACACCGCATAGCCGCGCAAGGCGTTGTACCGGTCAATCTGTTCTTCGGTCAGGATCTGCGGTGTCTCGAGGTGCGTTGCCAGATGGATATATCGCAGCTCGGCCCGTGCCGCGCCGATGCGCTGGAGCAGGGACACGAGATCGTCATCGGTGATCGTCCTCATTCGGAAGTGAACGTCGAGCTGCCGCTCGAGCTCGATCAGGGTCGCGCCTTGTTCAGTCGCCCTCGTCCGCATCTTTTCGAAAAGTGTTGTGATCGCCGCCACCTGTTCGGTCGTCAGAGGTATCTCATCTTTCAGTTCCAGGAGATGCGCGGGACCGGGCACGCCGTTGAGCTCGGCCGCCTTGGCCAAGCCCCATCCGCCGCCGCGCTCAAGCTCGGCGATGTCAGCTTCCGATAGGCTCTTGATCTGGCGCGTCTCCTGTCCGGCATACTCTGATTCGTGCTTTGAGCCTGCCGTCGCTGTGTGCGCGAACAGCACAAAGGCTGCCACCGCGAAGATCAGTGTGATGAGCCGCATTGCGCCGCTCCAGTTCGGTTTCGAGAGTTGCTTGGCCTTGCCACAAGATGCCCAGCCACAACATGATCGTGATCATCTCATTAGCACATTTTGGCGCGATCAACCTCCCGACCCAAGGCCGGCAAAAGAAAAGTTGAAAACGCCGAACGGGGCGCGACCGCACGCCGCCTTTTGCCGACAATCGACCTCGCGGTAGAGTCCGAACTACCAAAAGGACATCGGGAGGGGGGCTTGCCATGCACCATAAGGGCGCGAAAGGACGTTTCGGCGGTTTCCTGGGCGCCGTGGTATCAGCAATCGCGTGGTTGGCCGTGGCGAGTTCAGCCCATGCCGCGGAAATGACCGTCTACAAGTCGCCCTGGTGCGGCTGCTGCGCGGCCTGGGTCGAGCATGTCCGGGAGAACGGCTTCACCGTGTCCGTCGTGGAGCTGGAAGATCTCGATCCCGTCAAGCGGCACCATCATATCCCCGGAAACCTGCAGTCCTGTCATACGGCAGAGATCGACGGATACGTGATCGAAGGTCACGTTCCCGCGGTCGACATTCGGCGCCTTCTCAAAGAACGGCCGAAAGCGCGTGGTCTTGCGGTTCCCGGCATGCCGGTCGGATCGCCCGGCATGGAGCAGGGCAATCGGAAGGATCGCTACCCCGTGGTCCTGTTCGGAGACGGAGATCCGGAGCTCTACGCCATCCACGAATAGGCGCCCTCGGGGCTGAGCTCCCGCGCCTCTGGTTCGAGCTCCCTGGAGGGAGAGAGTGATCCGAGCAAGCCGAGGATCGGTTGAGGGTGTTCGGGCGCCAGACAGCCCGGCCCGGTCAACCCGACGACAAACCGTCGACGATCGCATAGATCTGCACCGGCGCCTTGCGCCCGCGCACATGCTGTTCGGGCAGTGGCCGGGCACCAATGTCCGGCGGCAGCCTTTCCCTGACAGCCTCGGATATCAACAGGTTCTCGCCGGCCGTCTTGCAGGCGTCCTGGATCCGGCTGGCCACGTTCACCGTATCGCCGATGACGGTGTATTCGAGCCGGTCCTCGGTACCGATATTGCCGGCGATGACCGGGCCGAAATGGATTCCGATGCCGTGCCGGATCTCCGGCAAGCCCCGCTCCGTCCGCTCGGCATTGAGCCCGGCCAGCGCCGCGTTCATCGCCAGGCCGGCCCGCACCGCCCGTTCCGCGTCGTCTTCAGCGGTGTCGGGCGTGCCGAAAGTGACCATGATGGCGTCGCCGATAAACTTGTCGATGGTGCCGCCAAACCCGAAGATCACCTCGACCATGCGCGCATGGTACTGCGAGAGAAACGCGACAACGTCTGGCGGCGGAAGATTTTCGGTCATCGTGGTGAAGTCGCGAATGTCGCAGAACATCACCGCCACGTCCTGGGTACGTCCCCCGACGCCGGACAACGGTTCGGACTCCCCGACGATACGCGACACCACCCCGGGCGAGAAATGCCGCGCCAGGCTTGCGTTCGCCACCTCCAGCTTCACGCCCTGGAAGATGGTCCGGCGCGCGAGGAAGGTCAGAAACGCGAGAGCGGCGCCGGCCAGCACGATGACCAGCAGGTCGGTGACAAAGAGTTCCAGGCTGAGCGCTGAGCCCATCGCGGATTTCGTGAAGTCGGGCGAAATGATCGTCCGCGGGTCGCGCAGTATGTAGACTAGCAGCGCGACATGGACCGCAACGCCGCCGCCGGCGACGACGATCGGATAAAGCGGACGGATGGCGAGCGCGTTGAGCGCGACAAGCCCCAGCGTCAGCACCGTGATCTGCGTCTTCAGCATGTAGGCAGGCGGCACGTCGGCGCCGCCGACCGAGACGTACCAGATGACCGGCAGCATGCCGAGGATGGCAACGTCCATCAGCGAACCGGCAAGCCCCACCGCCGCCACGGGCCGGCGGTCGACGAGCATCGCGAAAAACACGCAAATCAGCCCGAAGGCCGGAAGGCCGATCACGGTCGCGGCGATCTTCTCGAACACGCTGAAACCGACGACCCAGTGGCTCACGACCATGACCAGGATGAACAGCCCGCGCACCGCCGTCAGCATGCGAACGCCCTGCCGCTCGCGTTCGGCCAACAGCGTCTCGGTGCGTGTTATCTTGGCGGCGCCCGGCATGGCGCAAGGTTAGCCCCGCGCGAAGGGAACGGCTACGACGGACCGCCGATCCCGGCCGTTGCGGTTACCTTTGTCAACGCCCCTGCAGCCACTCGCCGGCGATCTTGACGTTCGGCGCGGTGGGCGAGCCGGCCAGTGAAAGGGAAAAATAGGGCTCCCGCCCCTCGCCGTTCAAAAGCAGTTCGGTCGTCGTTTCCAGCCGGGCACCGCTCATGTCCCAGCTGCCATAGGCGATGGCTTGGGCGTGGTTGCCGTCCAGCGTCGCCGCGTCGATGCGCGCCACGCCGCCGCCGAAGGAGATCTCCATCGCCAGCGGCGCCTGGGTATTGCCAAAGGACGATTCCAGCACCGCCGCCAGGTCCTGAACCTGCTGCACCGGCGGCAGGTTCTTGCCGAACAGCGCCGTCGCATAGCCCGAGCCGTCCGACTGGGGCGTCAGGCCCACCGCACCGTCGATCTCGGCGCTGCCGGAAAGGGCGCCGACGATTTCCGCCATCGTGCGGCCCCGCGTCTGCAGCCTGGTCTCCAGCCTCAAGGCGCCGGTCAGCGCGTTCGGGCCGCCCAGTACGGCCAGCAGCCGGCCCGGATCCACATCGGTCGCGCTGACGACACCCGCGACGGTCGGCCCTTCGGGTCCGGGCTGGGCGGTGAATGACGCCTCGAACGGGCCGCCCAGAACAGTGCCGCGAACCGGCTCGATCTGTGCACCGCCCGCGGTGACTTTGATGTTCGTATAGACGTCGCGCGCGGACAGTGTCCCCAGCAGAAGCGTCTCGGCCTCCAGCTCCATGCTGATGTCGGCGATGTCCCCGGCCGCCGAGACCAGCCCCACCAGCGGCAGAGCGGATATCCGCTCGGCCTCCATCGCCGCGTTCAGCAATGGCCTTTCCGCCCCGAAGGTGACCACCCCGGCGCCGCTGGCCGCGGTACTGCCCACCGTCAGCTGGTGCACGTTGAAAGCCATCTGCCCGGCCGACGCGGTGATGCGGCCTTCCAGCTTCAGGCCACCGTCCCGGCCGGCCTGCCCCGCCAGGTCGGCGGGCACCTCGACGCCGAAGGCCTGCAGAACCGCAAGCGGATCGGGATGCTCCAGCTTGACGTCGGCGACCACTTGGGCCGACTGCAGCGGTTCGGTCACCGCAACTTCCAGGTCGAAGGTGCCGCCGGCGATTCGGGATATGCCCGTGACGGTGATCAGCTGCAGGTCGCCCTCGCCGGTCAACCGCATTTCCGAGCCGGTCAGCCGCCGGATGCCCGGCGCCGGCCGCAGGCCCAGGCGCTGCATCAACCGCTCCGGGTCCCGCGCCGCCGCCATGACGGTAAACCCGAAACGCGGCTTGCCCGCCTCAAGCGACAGGTCCAAGCGCCCGGAGACCGACGCGCCGGCCACGTCGTTCACGTCGAGCTGTTCCACCGCCAGGCGGCCATTTTCGATGTCGGCGTCCAGTACCGCCTCGTTCAGCAACGCCCCCGCCACGGTGAGCCGTTCGGCCTCGAACCGGACCCTGCCGTCCAGCCCGGCGATCCATCCGTGGACCCGGTCCAACAGCGGCGTTCCAGTCGCGCCCGGCGGCGCGTCGGCGCGCCGGTAGGCGTCCAGGTTGAAGGCGTCCATGGTGAGTTCCAGGTCGAGAAACGGACGCGGCCCCGACAGCAGATGCGCGGTACCGCGTGCCGTCGTCGCATCGAACTCCACCGTCGCATCCTGCAGCCGCAACGCATCGGCGCGGGCATTAACCGTGCTGGTGACCTTGAGCGAGCGCAACCGCGATGCCGGCACGCCTGATGTGTCGGCGCCCAGCCAGTCCAGCATCGATCGCAGATTGTCCGACGTCGCCGTCATTTCCCCTTCGAAAACCGGGCCGTCGGCCGTCTCCGCCATCACGCCGGCGAGCGCAATGTCCGAGCCGCCGGGCAACAACGCTCCGAGTCTCTTGAGGAACAACGTGCCTTCGCTGAGCTCGGCATCCACGCCCAGCCCGTGCACGATGCGCTCATTGAGTTCGATCGCCTGCGCCTCCAGCCGGACCGCCAGATCCAAGTCCGTCGGCAGACTGAGCGACCGGCGCCAGGCCTGGTCGGCCAGCCGCGCCGGCAGGTCCACCGCCAGCGCCTGTTTGAGACCTGGCAGATCGTCCAGGTCCAGCCGGGTGAAGTTCAGCGCCAGCGCCACGGACGGCATGTCGACCAGCACGATCGAGGCCGCGCCCGTGGCATGGGCGTGGGCGGCGCTGAAATCGATCTGCTGCAACGAGAGCTGACCGAGCGCAAGCGTCGCTTCTGCGCTCAGCCGGGCCGGTGTGACGACGCCGGGTGTCAGACCGAGCGTCAGGGCGTTAAGCGGTCGGTTGATGTCGGCGGTTTCGACGGTGAGTTCGCCGGCGATAACGCCGCCGCGGACGGGCTCGTCCAGCGCGCCGGCGAAAGAGATCATCGTGTCCACCGCCGGCAGGCGAAGTTCGCCGCGGATGGAGACCGGCCGGTTTTCCCTGATGCGCCCGATATTGAGCTGCAGTGCCAGATCTTCGCCGCCGACCCGGCCGGTGCCGATGATGCCGTAGCGTCCGCGCGGCCCGTGCGCCTTGAGAGTCAGGTCGGCCTGTTCCACCGTCAAGCCTTCGCGGCCCGCCGGCCGGACCCTGATGGTGCCGTCCTCGATCTTTAGAGCTTCCAGGAAGGTATCGATGGCGAAGGTGCCGCCGGACCCGGTATCGCGGGCGTCGTCGGGCTCCGGCCAGACAGGCAGGCCCTCTTCATCCAGCGCAATCGTGATCTCCGGCCGCACCAGAGCCATCTGGGTGATGCGCAGCGTGCCCTGCAGCAGATCGGCCGCGGCCAGTTCGATCCGCATCACATCGGCCGTGACCGGCGCCGGGTCGCCATGGCGC
>Ga0066187_1000355_pt1 | contig 16579 bp, 15 predicted proteins | sample WorMetexBAHAMAS1_FD_58706 | JGI IMG/M metagenome (GOLD analysis project Ga0066187, IMG submission 58706) | Marine gutless worms symbiont microbial communities from Max Planck institute for Marine Microbiology, Germany - Inanidrilus exumae... | ecosystem: Host-associated > Annelida > Digestive...
GACCCCACCGCCGCCGGAGCCCGAGGCGGAAGCCGTGCCGGATCTGGAAAAGAAACCGGAACCCGAGCCGAAGCCGGAGAAGAAGGAAGTCGCCAAGAAACCGGAACCCAAACCGGCGCCGCGCGCGCGTGCGAAACCCAAACCGCCCAAGCGGAAACAGGACTTTGCGTCGGTTCTCAAGACCGTCGAAAAACTAAAAGAGGACGAGCCGAAGCCGCGGCCGAAGGAAGAGAAAAAGAAAGAAGAGGAAAATGTGGACCTGCAAGCAGCCGTTGCCCAGGCGCTGGAACCGGAAAAACCGAAACCGCGCCGGGCCACCTTCTCGACGGCGGGACTGTCGATGAGCGAGGTCGACGCACTGCGCGCTCAGATCGCACGTTGCTGGAGCATTCCGGCCGGCGCGCGGGACGCCGAAAACCTGATTGTGGAGATTCGCGTAGAAGTGAACCAGGACATGACCGTGCGGTCGGCCGACATTGTTGACAAGGCCCGGATGAACCGCGACCCTTTTTACCGTACGGCGGCGGAAAGCGCGTTGCGTGCGGTTCTCAATCCGAAGTGTTCGCCGTTGCGTTTACCGCCAAGAAAATATACGGAGTGGCGTTCCATGGTGTTGTCCTTTAATCCGCGGGAGATGTTCGGTTTATGAGCGGGAAAAAGATGACACCAGGTCACCTGGCGGGCTTTCTGTTTGTCACCCTGATCCTGGCCGTCGCTATGGCGTGGCCGGCGAATGCGGAAGTCCGCATCGACATTACCCAGGGCAATATCGACCCCCTGCCGGTTGCGATCACGAATTTCCACGGCGTCGAGGCGGAAGAGATCCAGATCGGGGCGGACATCGCCCAGGTCATCAGCGCCGACCTCGAGCGCTCGGGTCTGTTCCGGCCGATCGACCAGCGCGCCTTTATCCAGACCGCGGCGTCCATGAAGGTCCGCCCACGATTTGGGGACTGGCGGGTGATCAACGCCCAGGCCCTGGTCAACGGTCAGATCGTCTCCCAGGAGGACGGCCGCGTTCGCGTCGAGTTCCGGTTGTGGGACGTGTTCGCCGAGGCGCAGATGCTGGGTCTGGCATTCTCGACGGAACAGGCGAACTGGCGCCGCGTTGCCCATATCATTGCCGACGGAATCTACAAGCGTCTGACCGGCGAAGCCGGTTACTTCGATACGCGAATCGTCTATGTGGCGGAAAGCGGACCGGCGACTCGGCGCGTCAAACGGCTGGCGATCATGGATCAGGACGGCGCCAACCATCGTTTCCTGTCAAACGGCGAAACACTGGTTCTGACCCCGCGCTTTTCGCCGACCCAGCAGGAGATCACTTATCTCAGCTACTATCGGGATGTGCCGCGCGTCTATCTGTTCAATGTTCAGTCGGGCAAGCAGGAGCTGTTGGGGTCGTTTCGCGGCATGACCTTCGCGCCTCGATTCTCGCCAGACGGCAATTCGGTCATTATGAGCCATGCCGCGGACGGCAACTCCGACATCTACACGATGGATTTGCGCACAAGGGTTGCCAAGCGGCTGACAACCAACCCGGCGATCGATGTCAGCGCCACGTTTGCGCCCGACGGCCGCCAGATCGTCTTTAACTCGGATCGCGGTGGAACGCCGCAGCTCTATACAATGAACTCGGACGGTTCCAACGTTCGACGCATTAGTTTCGGACGGGGCCGCTACATGACCCCGGTCTGGTCGCCGCGTGGTGATCTCATTGCCTTTACGCGGCAGGCGGGCGGAAAATTCGCCATTGGAGTGATGCGGCCCGACGGGTCAGGTGAGCGAATTCTGTCCGAGAGTTACCTGGATGAGGCGCCGACTTGGGCACCAAATGGCCGGGTGCTTATGTTTTTCCGTCAGGATGCGCCGCGGGATGAAGGACCGGCACCCCGCACGCGTCTGTATTCAATCGACCTCACCGGTTACAATCTTCGCGAGGTCGTAACGCCGGGAGACGCGTCAGACCCAGCATGGTCGCCACTCAATCCGTAAATGCTTTCTCCAGTAGATCGGATCGTCTTGTTAGAGCAGGAAATCCATTCGCTTTTCTCTCTGATTTTTACGATCTATTCACCAGAGATGGTTGTATTTGCGGAATCCTCGTGCTTAATTACCGAGGACGCCAAATGAATCCGGGCGTCGTCCTTACGAGCACTGTCAGGGAACCGACTGGGAAACGACGTCCCTCTCCTTTTTTGGGGGTCTTACATGCGTTTTAAACTTCTGAGCTTGATTGCCGCTTTGCTTCTGGTATCCGCCTGCGCGTCGCAGCCGGAAGAAGAAGCTGCGTCGGAGACCGGCGGTGCCGCCAGGTCAGGGGCCGCCTCCGGTGGAGCGGCCGGTGTTCAGCCGCCGGTACCAGGGTCGGCTGAAGACTTCCTGGTCAATGTCGGCGATCGTATGTTCTTCGACTTTGACAAGTACAACATCCGGTCCGATCAGGTACCGACAATGGAGCGGCAAGCTGCTTGGCTTAAGCAGTTCCCGCAGGTCACGATCCGGATCGAAGGCCACGCAGACGAGCGGGGCACCCGGGAATACAACCTCGCCCTCGGCGAGCGTCGTGCCAATGCCACAAGGGATTTCTTGATCAGTCTTGGCGTCGACCCGGGCCGGATAGAGATCATCAGCTACGGCAAGGAACGTCCGGCTGTGCTCGGCAGTAACGAGCAGGCCTGGGCGCAGAACCGTCGCTCTGTGACCGTGATCCTGGGCGGATCGGCCAGCTAAAACATTGGGTTTCAGCAGAGACGCGCTCTTTCGGGCGCGTCTCTGCCACATTCTTGTCCCAATGGCCGGTTACCGTGCGCCGCGATCCGAGGCCATGAATCGGGCGAAAGATGTCTAGTTATGTCCAGCGGACCGTCGGCGCGCTGCGTCAGACGGTTTCTTCATGTCGTCATGTGGCGTTGACGGCGGGCGTTGCGGTTCTTGTACTGGTCCCGCTCGACGCTGCCGCACAGGGAAGCGGTTCGGCTCAGGGCCTGCAGCGTGAGATTGAGCGTCTGCGCACCGACCTGAGCGACCTCCAGAAGTACGTGTATTCCGGCAGAGGTCCTGCAGCGGGTTCCTCGGAGGCCGCGGCGGCAAGTGAATTGAGCGGTCCGGCCAACGAAAGCGCCTATGCGCGGCTGCAGCTTCGGATGCAGGAGCTGGAATCCCAGATCCGTGCCCTCACGGGCCAGTTCGAGCAAGTCGACTACAACATCCGTGTGGTCGCGTCCCGCTTGGACAAGCTGGTGAGCGACGTGGATTTCCGGCTGCGGGCCCTTGAGGGTCGCATGGGCGTGTCGTCGGCCCCGCCGATCGAACAGCAGCCCGCCTTCGGGCCGGCTACGGGTGCCCCAGCGCAGCCTGGCACGACCGTAATCACATCCAGCGGGTCTGTGGACCCGAGCGGCACCAAACTCGCCGAAGGCGGCGAATTGCAGCCGGGCCAGCAGTCGCTTGGCTACATCACGCAACAGCAGCTGGAGTCGCCCCAAGTCGTCCAGGGCGCAGCGCCGCCCGCGCAGGTGGCGGCCGCCCCGCTGGCCGATGCGCCGGCACCGGCCGCAGCGCCGGCGCCGGGCGCCGTGAGCGCGCAGCCGTCGGTCGCCGCGCTGCAGCCCCAGCGGCAGGAGCCGGCCCTGCCGGAGGGGTCGCCGGAAGAACAGTATCAATACGCACTCAACCTGCTTCGGCTGAAGGATTTCAACGAAGCGGAACGTGCTCTGCGCGCCTTCATGGACCAGCATCCCGAGCACACGCTGGCCGGCAACGCCATGTACTGGTTGGGTGAGGCGTTCTACACCCAGCAACGCTATCGGGACTCGGCCGCGGTGTTCGTGGATGCCTACAGCAACTATCCCAACGGGCCCAAGGCGGCGCACAGCCTGCTGAAGTTGGGCATGTCGCTGGGCGCATTGGGCAAGACCGATGCGGCCTGTACCTCGTTCAGAGAGTTGCGGCGGAAGTTCCCGGCGGCCGAGGACAGGGTTCTGCGCAGGGCCGACAGCGAAGCCCAGAACTTGGGCTGCCCCACCGGGTAGCCGGCCGCCCCGGGAGACGGCGCGGGGCAGAGATGCAGGATCGAAACAACCTTCCGATCGGAAAGACCGAGTTTGCCGACCTTATGGGCCGGCTGGGCCCCTTTGAACGCCAGCCGCACCTCGCCGTCGGCTGCTCCGGCGGCGCCGACAGCCTCGCCCTTACCACGCTGCTGGCCGACTGGATCGAGACGCGCGGTGGTAAGCTCACGGCGCTCATCGTCGATCACGGCCTGCGGCCGGAAGCGGCGGCTGAGGCCGCACAGGTCCGGCGCCAGCTGCGCAAGGCTGGCATTGCAGCCGTCGTGCTGGCGGGATCCGTTCCGCGGCCGCGCCGGGATGTGCAGAATGCGGCCCGGGACCTTCGATATGGCCTGATGTCTGATTGGTGCCGCTCGCGCCGCGTTCTCCACCTTTTGTTGGCGCATCACATGGACGACCAGGCCGAGACGATACTGCTACGGCTGGGCCGCGGCAGCGGCGTCGATGGCTTGGCCGCGATGGCACCGGTGACCGAACGTCCCGATGTGCGGCTCTTGCGACCACTCCTGTCCGTTTCCAAGAGCCGGCTTCTGGCGACGTGTAGGCGCCGGCGGATCGAGCCGGTCGTCGACCCTTCCAATGCGGATCCCGCCTATGCGCGGGTCCGAATGCGCCGATTGATGCCGGAACTTGCGCGGGAAGGGATGTCGGCTGCCCGTCTGTCGTCCACCGCCGCCCGCATGGCGCGGGCGCGGGCAGCGCTGGAGCGTGCGGCGACCGAGCTGCTCGGCGAAACGGCGGCCCTCTTTCCGGCCGGCTATTGCCGGCTTGACCGCACCCGGTTCGCGATGGCGCCCGACGAAGTGGCGCTGCGCGCCCTGGCACGCCTGTTCGCGTGTTTGTCTGGTGCGGACTATGCACCGCGGCTGGAGTCCTTGGAGCGCCTGTGGCAGGCGCTCCGGCAGGACGCTATAGGGCGTGGCCGGACACTGGCGGGCGTTCGTATCCTGGAACAGGGCGACGCGTGGCTGGTGCTGCGCGAGCAGTCGGCCATGCAGCCGGCGGTACGGTTGGACGGTCCGGTGGTCTGGGACGGAAGATTTCTGGCCAGCGGCGGCGCAGGCCGGGCCTACAGCCTTGGCGCATTGGGGCAAGAAGGTCTGACGGCGCTTCGAAAAGCCGGCCTGGACGATGCCGCCGAGGCGGTTCCGCGGGTCGTCCGGCCCACCCTGCCGGCCCTCTGGAGTCGCCGCCGCCTGGTCTCGGTGCCCCATCTGGCACTCGATTTGGGGGCCAAATCCGGTAGAAATCTCGTGAAAGTGGAGTTTTTACCAAAAAGATCGCTGGGAGAGGCCACCTTTAACTTTTCGTAAGGGGCAGCCAACACTATCTATGTTGTGGTAAAACGCAGAATGCGTTGCGCGGACTAGGGGCTGGCCCCGGAGTTGCGGAGGGCAACTTCCCGCCGATCGCATCGAATCCGTAGCAAATGACCGGTCCGTCCGTGCAAGCGAGGCAAGATCAGTGAACTTGTTTGGCAGAAATCTGGCCCTCTGGATCATCATCATGGTCCTGATGGTGTTCCTGTACAATGTCTTCCAGGGATCCTCGACGCGAACCCAGCAGACGACGATCCCCTACTCACGGTTTCTGGCTGAGGTTCAAGACGGTCGTGTTGTCGATGTCACGATCCAGGGCAGCACGATTTCCGGCCACTACAAGGGCGGCGGTGCCTTCCAGACCTGCTCTCCGGAAGACCCGAACCTGGTCACCATTCTGACGGATAACGGCGTTTCGATTTCCGCGGCGCCGCCCGATGAGGGCATGCCGACGTTATTCGCGGTGCTCATCAACTGGTTCCCGATGCTGCTGCTTATCGGCGTGTGGATATTCTTCATGCGCCAGATGCAATCGGGTGGCGGCAAAGCGATGGGATTCGGTAAATCCAAGGCCAAGCTGCTGACCGAACGCTCGGGGCGGGTCACGTTCGAGGACGTGGCGGGCGTCGACGAGGCCAAGCAGGAACTCGAGGAAGTCGTGGAGTTCCTCCGGGATCCTCAGAAATTCCAGCGCCTCGGCGGCAAGATCCCGAAAGGCGTGCTGCTGGTGGGCCCGCCGGGTACGGGTAAAACGCTGATCGCGCGCGCCGTGGCCGGCGAGGCAAACGTTCCCTTTTTCACGATCTCCGGTTCCGACTTTGTCGAGATGTTCGTCGGTGTCGGCGCCAGTCGCGTGCGCGACATGTTCGAGCAAGGCAAAAAGAATGCCCCCTGCATTATTTTCATCGACGAGATCGACGCGGTTGGACGGCATCGCGGGGCCGGGCTTGGCGGCGGCAACGACGAGCGCGAGCAGACGCTGAACCAGTTGCTGGTCGAAATGGACGGTTTCGAGGCCAACGAGGGTGTTATCCTGATCGCGGCGACGAACCGCCCGGACGTGCTGGATCCGGCGCTGCTGCGACCGGGCCGTTTCGACCGTCAGGTGGTCGTACCGAACCCCGACATCCTGGGCCGCGAAAAGATCCTGAAGGTTCATATGCGCAAAGTGCCGCTGGCGCCCGACGTTAATGCGCGCGTCATCGCGCGGGGCACCCCGGGTTTCTCCGGCGCGGATCTGGCCAATCTGGTGAACGAGGCGGCTTTGCTTGCGGCCAGGCGCAATCGACGCGTCGTTTCCATGCAGGAGCTCGAAGACGCCAAGGACAAGGTCATGATGGGGACCGAACGCCGGTCCATGGTCATGAGCGAGGAAGAAAAACGCCTGACCGCCTATCACGAGGGTGGCCACGCCATCGCGGCGTTGCATTGCCCTGCATCGGATCCCATCCACAAGGCAACGATCATTCCGCGCGGCCGCGCGCTGGGCATGGTCATGCGGCTGCCGGAGCGCGATCAGATCTCCATGTCCCGCGAGCAGCTGGAAGCCAACTTGATCGTCGGCATGGGCGGCCGAATTGCGGAAGAGCTGATATTCGGCCACGAGAAAGTCACTACCGGCGCGGCCAGCGACATTTCCATGATCACCGACCTGGCCCGGAAGATGGTGACCGAATGGGGCCTATCCGACCGGCTCGGGCCGCTGCGCTACAACGAAAACCAGGAAGAGGTCTTCCTTGGTCATTCGGTGGCGCGCCAGCAGAACATTTCTGAAGCCACGGCGCAGGTGATCGACGAGGAAGTTCGGCGAATCGTCGATACGGCGGAAGAGACGTGCCGCTCGATTCTGCAGGACAATATCGACGGGCTCCATATCCTGGCCAATGCTCTGCTGGAATACGAAACCCTGACCGGCGACGAGATCAAGGCGCTCCTGCGCGGCGAGCAGATCGTGCGCGAAGGAGAGCAGGACTCCGAGCCTACCGGCGGCGCGCGTTCATCGGTTCCAACGAGCGGCGGCGGCGTCGAAATCGACGCCGGTCCAGAGCCCCAGAGCACTTGACGACGGGCGCCCGGGAAGGGCGGTGCCTGCACTCCCCGAGGCCGCACGTCGGATATCGCGGCCGCTGTGCCGGTTTGGCTAACGAATCCTTAACGCGGCCGGCGCATGGTTGTCGCTTCGCGACAAGTGGCGTGCTAAACAGCACGGCGAATGGCGGGCCCGAATCCGCCGGATAATGGAATTATGACGCGCAAGTATTTCGGCACCGACGGCGTACGCGGTACCGCCAACGTTCCCCCGATTACACCCGATACCGTGCTCCGGCTTTCCATGGCGGCCGGCCAGCGTTTCCGTCGCGGCGGCCACCGCCATCGCGTGGTCGTGGGCAAGGACACGCGGCTGTCCGGCTACATGCTGCAGCCCGCCATGACCGCGGGATTCACGGCCATGGGTATGGACGTGCAGCTATTGGGGCCAATGCCGACGCCTGCGGTCGCCATGCTGACGCGGTCGCTGCGCGCCGACCTGGGCGTCATGATCTCGGCCTCTCACAACCCGTACCAGGACAATGGGATCAAGCTTTTCGGCCCCGATGGTTTCAAGCTTTCCGACGATGAGGAGCACGAGATCGAAGCCCTGATGGAGCGCGACGATCTGAGCCTGATCGAGCCGGCCCATCTGGGTCGGGCCCGGCAACTAGACGACGCGCCCGGGCGTTACATCGAAGCGGTCAAAAAAACCTTCCCGCGCGGCATGACGCTGGATGGACTCAAGATCGTTGTCGACTGCGCCAACGGCGCCGCCTACCGGGTCGCGCCGTCCGTTTTCTGGGAACTGGGCGCCGAGGTGATCGCCATGGGCGTCTCGCCCAACGGCAAGAACATCAATGACGGCTGCGGCGCGACAAATCCGGCCGCACTGTCCAAGAAAGTGGTGAACCGCCGCGCCGATCTGGGAATCGCGCTGGACGGCGACGCGGACCGACTGATCGTCGTGGACGAGAACGGCATGGTCGTCGACGGTGACCAGGTGATGGCACTGATCGCCCGGTGGTGGAATTCCACCGGCCGTCTGACGGACGGAGTCGTCGGTACGGTCATGTCCAACCTGGGCCTTGAACGGTTCCTCGGCGAGCTGGGGCTGCCGTTGATTCGCACCCGGGTGGGCGACCGTTACGTCGTCGAGCAGATGCGGGCCGACGGTTACAAACTCGGCGGCGAGCAGTCGGGTCACATCATCATGACCGACTACACGACGACGGGAGACGGACTGATCGCTGCCTTGCAGGTGCTGGCCGTTCTCGTCGAACGGCGGGGCGCAACCATGAGCGAACTGGCCCGGGCCTTCGAACCGGTGCCGCAGCGGCTACACAATATCCGCCATAACGGTGGCAACCCGCTCGAGGCGCCGGCGGTCAAGGAAGCCATCGCCGCAGCGGAAAACGAACTGGCTGCGGCAGGGCGCCTGGTGATCCGGCGCTCGGGTACCGAACCCGTCATCCGCGTCATGGCCGAAGGAGATGATGCCGCGCTGGTCGAGCAAGTCATCGAAAGGGTCACCGGCGCCATCGAGTCGGCGGCGCGGTAGGACCGATGACGGCGTCACGGGGGCCGGCGCCGGCAGGCCGCGTTCTGATCATTGCCGGTTCGGACTCTGGCGGCGGTGCGGGAATCCAGGCCGATATCAAGTCTGTTACGGCACTCGGCGGATTTGCCATGACAGCCGTCACCGCGCTGACCGCCCAGAATACCCTCGGCGTTCAGGGCGTGGTGCCGGTCGACCCGTCCTTCGTCGCGTCCCAAATCGGCGTCGTGCTGGATGACCTGGGCGCCGACGCCTTCAAAACCGGGATGCTGCACAACACGGATGTCATAGAGGCGGTCGCCGGCGCGATCCGAGCCCACACGGAAAGGGTTCCGCTGGTCGCCGACCCGGTCATGTTCGCCAAGGGTGGTCATCCGCTGCTGGAACCCGACGCAATGGAGTCACTGAAGACGACCTTGCTGCCTCTGGCAGCGCTGGTGACGCCAAATCTGCCGGAGGCCGAGGCGCTGACGGGGTTATCGATCCGGTCTAGCGCTGACATGGAACGCGCCGGGGCGGCGCTGGTGTCGCTCGGTGCAGGCGCCGCGCTTGTCAAAGGCGGTCATGCGGAAGGCAACACCGTGCGTGACATCCTCGTCTCAACTGAGGGTGTTCAGACGTTCGAGTCGCCGCGGATCGAATCCAAGCACACCCACGGGACCGGCTGCACGCTGGCATCGGCAATTGCCTGTGGTCTGGCTCAGGGCCTCGGAACCGTGCGGTCGGTGGCGCGAGCCCGGGCCTATGTCTTGGAAGCGATTCGCACGGCACCTGGCTTGGGAGCGGGGCACGGCCCCCTCAACCACGGCCATACCGTGTCGCCGTTCGATCCGACAGCCTAGACGATTTCGGTCACCGCGACCGGACCTTCGGTCAACAGACTGGCAATGACGGCCAGGCCCGCCTCAACCGTCTCGATCTGGCGTGGCGGACCAAGACAGATGCGAACGGCATGCGGCGTCGCTCCGCGTCCGACGACAAACACGTCCGCCGGCGTGACCAACACGCCGCGGCGCCGGGCTTCGGCGACGAACTCGCTGGACCGCCACGGTTCGGGCAGGCGCAGCCAGACATGCATGGCGCCCTTGGGACAGTCGAAATCGAAACCGTCGAACTTGGCCAGGGCGATCTGGCGACGTTTTTCGGATTCCACCCGCCGGCTCGCGAGGATCCGGTCTCCGGTGCCATCCATGATCCAGCGCGCTGCGATTTCGCCCGACAGGGGCGAGGCCATCCAGCAGCTGATCCGCGTCGCGCGGGCCAGCAGCGCCGTGCTGCCCTCGGGACCCGTCACATAGGCGATCCTCAGGCCGGGGGCCAAGGCCTTCGACAGGCTGGCGATGTAGTAGCCCACATCCGGCGCCAGGCTTGTCAGCGGCGGCGGCGGGTTGTCGATCAAGGGGGAGAAGATATCGTCCTCGATGATGGCGACCTGATGTTGGCTGGCGATCCCGGCGATCTGCTGGCGCCGTTCGAGCGGCATGACGATATTGGTCGGATTCTGGAAGGTGGGGACCGTATAGAGCGCCCGCAGGTCTCCCTGGCGGCAGGCGGCCTCGAACGCCTCCGGCAGGATGCCGTCGCCGTCCATCGCCAGCGGGTCCAGCCGAACGCCACATGACCGTGTCAGCGGCTGGATGCCTGGATAGGTCAGCTCGTCGGTCACCATACGATCGCCAGGCTGGGTGAGGGCGGTCAGCACGACCGACATCCCGTTATGGGCCCCGGCCGTCAGAATGACCCGGTCCTGTGTCGTCTGAACGCCGCAGCGCGCCAGCCAGCGGGCGCCGGCCGCACGCTGGCCCGGCAGTCCCTCGTGGCTCTGGTAGCCCACCAGAACGCCGACCATCGGATCCCTGGACAGGGCGCCCAGCGTGGGCCCGATCGCCGCGATCTCCTCGCCGGGCGCCGGGAAATTGAAGCTCATATTGATGGGGCCGGCGTCCTGCTCCAGGAACGACGTCTCGAAATGAAAGTCCGCCCTGGACCCAGCCGGTTCCTGGACGAAGGTACCGCGGCCGACATGACCGGCAACCAGCCCCCGTCGCTCCGCTTCGGCGTAGGCCCGGCTCACGGTGCCCACGGTGACGCCCAGATGCCAGGCAAGGTCCCGATGGGTCGGCAGACGGGTTCCGATGCCCAGTCGGCCTGTGGCCACATCCTCGGCAATGACGTCGGCGATGGCCTCGTATTTCGGGCCGGCGCGGCCGGCGATATCCGGGCGCCAGGCGCTCATAGAGCCGGCTTGCGGCAGGAGAATATTGTCATGGTGACAATGTATCGATTGACCTGAAATCAAACAAGGTCAAAATACGATTGTATCCATTAAATGACGCAATAAGCGCCGAAATAGGAGAAATTGTATGCATACAATTGATCAAGCCCAACGATCGCTCTCCCGGTTCTTCGGGGGTCATCGGATTGCCAACCAAGCCGGCGGGCCGGTCCTCGGCGTTCGTCAGGCCGTCAAGGCGCTGATCGACGTCCTGTTTCGCTGGCAGGCGCGCGCCGACCAGCGGCGGGTCCTGCGATCCTTGCCGGATTACATGCTGAAAGATCTTGGCATTTCACGTTCCGACGCGGCGTTCGAGGCCGACAAGCCGTTCTGGAAACCTTGATGCGCCGTTTGCAGGGGCCGGTGGACCGGCGGACCGTTCCGGGGCATATCAATAGCGGGCGTCGAACCAAGACCGGGGCATCCGGCCCGAACGGTTCGCAACAGAAACGATGAGCGGCGCCGCGCCGGCAGCGGCGCCGCTCCTACAACGGAGGCGACCGGCGATGGCTCAGGCGAGCTTGGAGGAACTTGAAGCAGCGGCCGACCTGGTTCACCGGGTGTTCGGTCCGACGCCGCAATATTGCTGGCCGCTCCTGTCGGCACGTTGCGGTGCCGAAGTGTGGGTCAAACACGAAAACCACACGCCGATCGGGGCCTTCAAGGTACGGGGTGGGCTTGTCTATCTGGACGATCTGGCCCGTCATGCGCCGGGGACGGAAGCGGTAATCACCGCGACACGCGGCAATCACGGCCAATCTGTCGCCTTTGCGGCAGCGCGCAGCGGAATCAAGGCGACGATCGTGGTACCGGAGGGCAACTCCGTCGAAAAGAACGCTTCCATGCGCGCACTCGGTGCCGACCTCGTCGTGCACGGCCACGATTTTCAGGCAGCCTACGAATACACCAGGGATCGCGCCGAAGCCGAGGGCATCCACCTGCTGCCCTCGTTCGACCCCCGTCTGGTGCGCGGCGTTGGAACGTACGCCCTGGAGCTTTTGAGGAAGGTTGCGGACCTGGACACCGTTTACGTGCCTATCGGGCTGGGTTCGGGTATCTGCGGGCTGATATCCGCGCGCGACGGTCTCGGCCTCAAGACCAGGATCGTCGGCGTCGTCGCCGAGGGAGCGCCGACCTATGCCCTGTCATTCGAGGCGGGCAAGCCGGTGCCCACGAATTCGGCCGACACCATGGCCGATGGCATGGCCTGCCGCGTGCCGGTCGCAGAAGCGCTGGAGATCATCCTGAAAGGCGCCGACCGGGTTGTGCGTGTTGGTGACGATAAGATCAAGGCGGCCATGCGCGCCTACTTCCAGGACACCCACAACATCGCCGAGGGAGCAGGAGCCGCGCCGCTTGCCGCGCTTCTGCAGGAGAGGGAAGCGATGGCCGGCCGGAAAGTCGGAGTCATCCTGTGCGGTGGCAATATCGACATTGATCTTTACCGGGATGTGCTTGACGAAATCGAGCCGCGCCAGGACGCGTGACGGGTCCGAGGGCGCGCAGAGAGAAAAAGGAACCATCGATGACCCAGCCGATCGACATTTACCAGGTTGACGCCTTCGCCCGTTCAGCCTTTGGCGGTAATCCCGCCGCGGTCTGCCCACTGAGTGACTGGCTTCCAGATGATGTGATGCAGTCGATCGCTTCGGAAAACAATCTGTCGGAAACGGCCTTCATCATTCCAGCTTCGGGAAACGATGCGGACTATGAGATCCGCTGGTTTACGCCGGCGATCGAAGTGGATCTCTGCGGCCACGCGACGTTGGCGAGCGGCTGCGTGCTGTTCGAGAAACGCGGGTTCGAGGGAGAGACATTGCGGTTCAAGTCCCGGTCTGGCTTGCTGGAGGTGAGCCGGGAAGGGGACCGTTTCGTGCTGGACTTTCCCAGTCAGCCGCCACGGCCCGCCGCTTTTCCCGATGGTATCGAGCGGGCGCTGGGCGTCCGGCCGTTGGAGTTCCTGAGGGCCGACAAGAATATGGCCGTGCTGGCCGACGAAACGGCGGTGGCGGCCGTGACGCCGGATCTCGCCTACATAGCCGCTTTGCCCGGCGACGGCCTGATTGTGACCGCCGAAGGGGAAGACTGCGACTTCGTATCGCGATACTTCGCGCCGCACGCCGGGATCGACGAGGATCCCGTGACCGGATCCGCCCACTGCGTGCTGATTCCCTATTGGGCCGCCAGGCTGGACAAGTCGGCGATGCAGGCCCGCCAGATTTCGGCCCGAGTCGGCGACGTGTCGTGCCGCCTGCAGGGCGATCGCGTTAAGATCGGCGGCCACGCAACGCTGTTCCTGGAAGGGACCATCCATGTCTGACGTCCGCCTCAGGGAGGCGAAAGAGCCGGATGATGTCCGCCTCGTCCGCACGATGTTCGAGGAATATGCGGCCTGGCTGGACGTGGATTTGTGTTTCCAGGATTTTCAGGGCGAGCTCGACTCGCTGCCGGGTCCCTATGTGCGACCGCGCGGCTGCTTGCTGCTGGCGGACGTCGATGGGCTTCCGGCGGGATGCGTTGGCGTTCGGGCTCTTCAGGCCGAAACGGCCGAAATGAAGCGCCTTTGGGTCCGGCCGGATTTCCGGGGCCTGGGTGTCGGCCGGTTGCTGGCCGAGGCCGCGGTTGCCATGGCCCGCGAGAGCGGCTTCCAGGCAATGGTGCTGGATACCCTGGCAGACCCACGCCTTGCGGCGGCCCGTGACATTTACGAGCGTATGGGGTTCCGTGAGGCGCCCGCCTACTATCACAATCCGCTGGATGGCGTGATCTACCTCAGGCTCGACCTGGTAAAGCCGGTGCCGCCGGCGGTGCAACAAGGCACCCCCGAAGGCACCGCAACTCCCTGATAATAATAACGAATCTTCAAGCAAGATCCGGGTGGTTCGCCTGATCGGACTGCCGTAGCTTGCCCGCCGACTTCAGATGAATGACGGAGGGAATCATGATCCGGATCGATGCTCGGATTTTCGAAACGCTGATCGCGCCGGCGCGAAATCTGTCCATGCGGCACCTCGTGGCGGTCCTGCTTGCCTGGCAGGACAGGGCCGGCCAGAGGCGGGCCCTGCGTGGGCTGTCTGACCATCAGCTGCGCGATCTGGGCCTGTCACGGGCCGACGTTGAGCGGGAGGCCGGCAAGCCATTCTGGACCCTCTGAGCCGATGGCGCCGAACCGCAAGAAGCGGGTGGCTGCGGTCCGCCCTGATCGACTAAGCTTTTTTACTTGGAGGTTTAATCGCAATGACCATGTTAGAGGCCATGGAAGCCAGGCCCATGTCAGCCCTGACCGACGACACGACTGCACTACCGGCCGCCACGCCAGACTACGAGCGGATCGAGCAGGCGCTGACCTATGTGGCCGATCACTTTCAGGACCAGCCGGACCTGGCGACGATCGCCGAACAGGTCGGCCTCAGCGAGTTTCATTTTCAGCGGATGTTCTCGCGCTGGGTTGGCATCAGTCCCAAGAAGTTCCTGCAGGTTCTGTCGCTGGAAGCGGCGAAGCGCAGCCTCACATCGTCCAACAGTGTACTGGATGCGTCGTTCGATGCGGGCCTGTCCGGCCCGGGTCGTCTGCACGATCTGTTCGTCTCGCTTGAGGCGATGACGCCGGGCGAGTTCAAGGCGATGGGTGCAGGCCTTGTCGTGCGCTGGGGCTGGCACGCCAGTCCCTTCGGCGAGTGCCTTGCCATGAGCACCGACCGGGGCCTGTGCGGGTTGGCTTTCCTGGATCAGCGCGGAAAAGAAAAGTGTCTGAGCGACATGGCCGCCCGGTTTCCCAACGCGAGCCTGGCCAAGGACAACGACGAGACCGGCCGTTACGTCCGAGCGGTGTTCAGCGCCCCTTCCGATCGCTCGCGCCTGCTGGAAGCGCCGCTCAAGTTGTTCGTGAAAGGCACGCCGTTCCAGGTGCAGGTCTGGCGCGCCCTGCTGAACGTGCCGGAAGGCTCGCTGACGACCTACGGCCAGGTCGCCGAGGCAATCGGGATGCCCCGCCGCGCGGCGAGGGCCGTGGGGACGGCTGTCGGCGCCAACCCGATCTCATGGCTGATACCGTGCCATCGCGTCATCCGGGAGACCGGCGCCTTGGGGGGATATCATTGGGGGCTTGGCCGCAAGCTCGCGATGCTGGGCTGGGAAGCCAGCTGTGGCGAGCAGACGGCGCAGATCGAGCGGGCCGGCTAGGGCTTGACGTTACCCCAGGCGACGAAATCGGAATTACGGAACGACGCCTTCCCATAGAGAAGCGGGCTGCCGTCCACGGTCTCCACCCGCCCCCCGGCGGCCGTCAAGACGGCGTGCGCCGCGGCGGTATCCCACTCGTGGGTTGGGCCGAAACGGGGGTAAACATCGGCCTCTCCGGCCGCAACCAGGCAGAATTTCAACGACGATCCTGCCGAGATCCGCTCGGTGACCCGCCGGCTGCCCAGAAAGTCCATCAGCTGTCGCGGGTCGCCGTGGCGTCGGCTGTAGATGACCGTAAGGCCGTCAATCGGCTCGGGCCGCACATGGATCGGCCGTGCTAGGCCCTTCCCGATCTGGCGCTTGGCGCCCAGACCCTTGGCCCCAGAATAGAGCGTATTGTCCAGCGCCGGCGCCAGAACCACGCCGAGGACGGGCTGGCGGTCGACGACGAGTCCAATGTTGATGGTGAATTCGCCGTTCTTGCTCAGGAACTCCTTGGTCCCGTCCACCGGATCAACCAGCCAGAACGGGGCGTCGCCCACGGTCGGCACATCGCCCTGGGAGACGGCCTCCTCGGCAACAATCGGAATGTCGGGCGTCAGGGCCCGCAAGCCGGGCGTTATGATCGCTTCGGCCTTCAGATCGGCCTGAGTGACCGGAGATTCGTCCGATTTCTGCATCACCTCGAAGTCGGACTCGTAGACACCCATCACAGCCGTGGCGGCCTGCCGGGCCAGTTCGGTGACGTCCTGCAACAGTGCGCCATAATTGAGAGACTGCATCGGTGAGCCCCTGTCTGCCATCGTCGTCACATCGGCCATCTGCATACTCTTATACTCCGGTCTCGTGCACTTTGGCATCTAACCACCCGCATAACGCGATTCGGGTGTCCGGCCAAAGGTCTATTTGCGCGCGCCCGGCAAAGCCGCTGGCGGACGTGCGTCAGACCGTGGAGATTTAGGCCGCAAGTCCTTAAGAAATTGACCATCCGGCACAAACGGTCCGGCGCGAGCAGGCGACTCACAGCTGGTCTTTCTTGCTTGGGCCCAGATCCGGTCACTGGCGAATCACCAAGCAAAAAGAACCCGGTCGGGGTGAGCCGACCGGGAAGTCGCGGCCATTGCAGCCGCGGAGGCACAGGGGT